>Ga0307378_10010442_pt1 | contig 12048 bp, 7 predicted proteins | sample UN1MG_FD_202238 | JGI IMG/M metagenome (GOLD analysis project Ga0307378, IMG submission 202238) | Soil microbial communities from Risofladan, Vaasa, Finland - UN-1 | ecosystem: Environmental > Terrestrial > Soil > Coastal area > Acid sulfate soil | place: Finland: Risofladan, Vaasa | collected...
TGCAAGGTAGATGAAGGTACTATAATGGATATAAAGGGTCAAATAAAGGAATTAAAAGGAGAGCGAAGGAAGATATTTAATAAATCTCCAAACACAACCACTTCAGCAGATAGAGATTTAGCTAATTATTATACTGATCAAATAGAGGATATGGAAAACTTCTTAGATGAGATACACCCTCGTCGCAGTTGTGAACATGCTAATAATAATAGAAACTATGATTTTTTAAATATGGCTAAAGCAAGTAATGAATACGATCTAGTATCTTGGGAAACATTAAATGATGAGGATTTAGTTGGCGCAGGTCTAGAAGAATCTTATGAAGATACTGATGAAAGGATTGATGAGGACTAAAAGCTCTGAATAAGCTTAATTACGCCGTAAATAGCCCCAGAAACGATCCCAATACCTGAAGCAACAGTTACTGTTAGTTTTAATAAATATGTAATGGAGAGCTTAGTTTCTATCAATTCAATCCGCTTGTCGAAATGTATGTTAGTATCTATATTCATTTGTTTTACTAAATTTGTTTGGAGCATATGATTCTCCAAATCTTGACGGTTTAAAGCAACATCAATTTTTATTTCAGAGATATCATTAGCACTAACTTTTTGATCAGCTCTAACTTCTCTTAACAAATTTACAATTAAATCTTCCTTCTCCACATCAACACTCCTACCTTAGTCCATCTATTTTTCTTAATAATTCTTTCAAGTTGTTACCATCAGAAAAACCTATCATATGTATAGCTTTAGTTTCCAACTCACCCTTTTGATTTTCACTCAATTTTAAGTTATTAATTTTCCCAAGCAAGTCATCAAGTTGATATACAGGTACATCATCTCCAGAACTTTGTTGTCTATTGACACTATCAATAGCAGCTTCTACCTCTTTAATATCTTCTTTAGAAGGTGCTTCTACCACACCACCATCTTTGTACTCATTTGAAACTTCTGTTGGTCCTAATTCATCTTGATTAGGATCTTCTAGTCCAGTGGTATCAAAAAGTTTTGAATCCATATCTGGTAGTCCTCGTTTAACTAATTCTCTAAATGCAGGACTTTGTGACAATGACCAAATAGCCTGATCTCTTGCTTGACCTTCTTGAGTCATAGCTTTTAGAAGCTGATCACCATAATATTTAACCCCACTATTACTAGATTTAGAATATTGGGTAGCCATTTTATTGAGACTTTCAGAAGGTAATTTACTAATGTTACTAATAGTTTTTGTTACAGGACTAGCAATCTTTTTAACCGTATCTGATGCAAACTTCTTAGTACTTCCTACTATACCTCCTGCCATTATACCCAAAGACTTACCTGTACCTAAATTAAGTCCAAACGATTGTCTTGACAAATTAGATAGATTATATCTCTTTGCTATTTCATCTGATTGACTTAATAGTTTTTCTGCAAACTTAGGGTCAAATTCTCTTAGTGCCTTAGAAAAATCTATCAATTTGTCTCTTAAATCATCACCAGATATACCTTCTATATCAGATTTTCTTAAAAACTGAGCTACTTTATTTATATTTTCTCTACTAGTTTCTCCTAGCAAGTTTTGCGGAAGTAGCTCATCTACCATTCTTGTTTGTGCAAACCTTTTATTAGCAACATTAAGTGATTCTCTTAAATTAACTTTATCAGCGGCTTCAGCGAGAGCTTCATTTGCTATATCCCAAGTCCTTGCTATTGGTTTTTTTGCTATACCTTGCCCCTGTGTTTTAGCTTTTTTTAAAACATCATAAGCTGATGTTTTAAGTCCTCTAAGTTGTTCTGCAGTAAGGTCTTTATATGTTTGTTGTATATTTTCTCCAGGTTTAATATTAGAACTTAGTACTTTACCTGTTCTAGTTTCAACCATAGTAATAATCCCAGTATCTAGGTCCACTTTTGGTTCTGTAAATGAAAATGATTCCCCAACCTCTTCCCCAACTTTAATTATTTTATTTTTTTGCTTTTCTAAATTACTTAATGCTGCCTCTACATTTTTAGTAGGATCTGCTACTATAGATTTTTTCTTTAATTTATTAATAGAACCCAATAGTTCCTTTAATACAGTTTGACCTTCTTCGGTTGGGACTTTCCCTGTGTCAATGAGGTTAGCTACCTGTTTCTCAACTGAATTTAATTCTTTTGAAATATTGGTTTTTACATCGAGGGAATCAATTCTTTTTATAATTTTACCAATAGTCTTTCCTGATTTTTCACTTTCACTAACTAATAATGGGAGTAATTTATCTTTTACTAAGTCCTTTGATTCTTCTATGATACCTAAATGTGCTTTTTCCCCGAGAACTCCCTTTCCTTTTGCCGATAAATTATATGACTCAATAGTATCACCTACTATAGGAATTGACTTAACAAGATCTGCTATAGGTTTAACTTTCTCTAAGGTTGCATCAGCTATAGGTTTAATAGCCTTTCCTACAACTGGTAATACTGCTCCTGCTCCGGCACCAATTGTACCACCAATTAAAGCATCTTTTGCAATTCCAGATAGGTCTTCTTCATTACTATATCCAACACCTGATACTGCACCTTGTCCAGCACCAAGCAAAGCACCTTTTTTAACTGCGGCTTTTAATGCCCCCTTAGTACTTTCTTTTATTAATTCTTTACCTATCCCAGCAACAGCAGTACCACCGCCTGTCAGAACGGCAGGTGCCATTCCTCCAGCTACTTCAGATAAACCATATGTCCAAGGATGTGCTTCTTTAGCTGCTTTATCTTGTGCTCTCTGTTCATCTCTATATTTTTCGTAGTTACCTTTTGGAAATTTATCTAAGTTAGTTATTCTACCTTGCTCATCTCTTACTGGTTGTACACCCGATGTATCAGAGCTAAACGCTTCCATTACGTCTTCTGGTATTGCTTTCCCAGCAGCTATTATTTCATCTAAGAATTCCATAGTAACACCTTGTCCAGCACCACGAAGACCTGCTTCTAATTGAGAAGGTTCAAGAACTTCATCCTGAACTGTGTCTCTCCAAGATGATTTGGATTTAGTTACTTCTTCTTTTTTGATAGTGTCCTTCCAGCTCATTATTTCCAGCCTTCTTTTTTAGCTTCTTCTTCTTCTGTAGAATTAGAGATAACTGCTACCTGACCATCTTTTCTAACCATTTTAGGGTAAGAAGATTCTTGAATCCATTTATCAGCATCAGAAACGCCTTTCCAACCATCTAAACTTTTATTATTATTTTCATAATACTTAGTTTTTTTAATTTTCATATCAAGACCTTGTTTTAAGGTTTTAATTTTATTTTCTAATCTAACACTATTACTTTCGTTACTAAGTCCATCATTCCAGAACTCTTGAGCAGCAGCTTTTCTTTCGTCGTCTGATAAAGCTCCAGGAAATAATTCTTTTAAAGTTGCGTTGGCAAAGTTTCTAGCATCGTCTCTTCGTTCAATAGCGAGTCTACTTCTTAACATATCAGGTATCGGAAATCTAGTACCTCCTGCTTCTCCAAAACCAGTGTCTTTTGCAACTTCTTTTTGAAGTTTTTCAAGTCTTTTAATAGCATCGGCTGCATTTGTCATACCATTATCTGTAAATTTATTATATTCTTTTGCAAAATCTTTATCAACAGCTTCTTCTCCTTTAGTTCCACCTTTACCTTTTTTAGCAGCGGCTGCGGAGGCTGCTAATCTAGCTAATCTCTCTCTTAAAGCTCTATCATCCTTAGCTTCTTGTATTTGAGCCTTTTGATAATCATTCATACTCTTATCTGGAGTATCTTCTTTCATTAATCTGTACTCACCTTGAAGTTGATTAAGTAGATTATCCCTTTCTTTTAATATTTTAGAAGAACTATCTTCAGCCTGTATCGGAGTAAAGCCTGTAAGTCCTACATTTTGTCCTGTTCTATGTTGAATTTCTGCTGCCCCTAGACTACCTAAAGCTTTACTTAGATTACCTATCATAGCTTTTCTTTGATCCTCTTTTTTAGCGGCTGTCATATCTAGACTAGATTTCTCCCTAAGAGCATTACTCTTTTCCAATAATTCCTGTAATGGTGTCTTCGTAGTTGGAGGAGTTGGAGGAAGATCATCAAGTCTTTTTTGTTTATCTTCTTCTAATTGATCTTTAGTTTTTAGAAATGGACTAGTAGCATCTTCGTTAAAAGAATCTATTTTAGCGTCTTGAGAAACTTGTTCATCTAATCTCTTATAGGGTATAACAGTTGACTTATCAATTCCTAATAACCTATCTAAGTCGTTCTCAGGCATAACTTCATCTAATTTCTGTTGTTTTCTTCTAATTTCTTCATCAGTCATATTATTTCCCTAACATTCTTAAAAGAGTTTGAAGTTTATCTTCTTCTTCAGGGGCACTCTCTTCTTCTAATTCTTCATGCATATTATCACGGTATTCTCTAGGCACACCTTCTACTATATCATCTGTACCTAATTCGTCAACACTTATTTTTCCTCTAAGAAGATCCATAAGTCTTTGTTGTTGTGGAACATTAACCACGATCTCTTTATCATTGATTTTAGCATCAACTCTATCACCAGCATATGACTCGTTACCTGAATCTACGATACCACCTGTACCATCTGAGTAATAAGACCCACCGTCAGCATAAGATTTCTTTGTTTGAGGTTTTGCTGGGGTTTCTGATTTAGGAGAACTCCCCATTACTTCATCTTGAATTCTCTTCATATATTTTTTCTTGAAGGATTCATGTTGTTTAGTTTCAGCAGCTCTGTATTCATCTTCTGTAGCACGTTGTTGGTACTGGATTGGTAGGTTTTCTTTACTTATGATACCACCATCCGCTGCTTCTCTATTTTGAAAATACGTTCCTGCTAGGTTTGCTCCAGTTTTAAACATATCAGCACTTGCTTGCGCTTGAGTAGCTGCTACACTCGATGCAGTATTTGCTGCATTGGTAGAGGCTATATTCTGTTGTCCAGCTTTTTTAAGCTTATTATCAAACTGTTGTTGCTCTAAACCTTTATTATATATGTGTTGTTGATTTACCAAATTAGCTCTTTGATTCTCAATAGACTGTCTTGCTGCTAAGTTCTGACCAGATACATTTTGACGATTCATAGCGTTAGCTCTAGCAATTGCATCCTGTGCAGACGCAATTTGTGATTGTTGAGCAAAGTCTTGTTGAGACATTTGACCCGATTGTTGTCCTAATGTTTGAAGTGCTGCTAATTTATTTTGTTGACCTTGTGCTGCCATTTGCATAGCTCTATCACGAGCTTGATTAGCTCCAGATTGACTTCCTTGTAGTTTAGCCATAAGTGATGCACCTGAACTGTCCATCCCTCTACGAGCCATATCAGCCTCAATAGAAGCTCTGCCAGATCTCTCATTTGCAGTTACATCTCCAAGAAGTTGTTCCATTTGGTATTTGTCTTGAGCAGTTAGACCTTCTTCACCTCTTTGTTTTAGAGATTCTAAAGCAGCCATTTGATTTTGTCTCAAAGCTGGGTCTAATTGAATTTCTCCGTATTTAGAATCATCAATATTTTCAGCGTTTAAAACTCCCATTAATTCTGGGTTTTCTAAAAGGATTTTCATTTTCTCTTCATCTGGAAGATTTATGTCAGCAAGTCTTTGCATTTGATCTCTAGTAAGACCTGCTGCCTTATCTGCAGATCTTTCTGCACTATCACTTGCATTTTTGCTGTTTATTAAGGATATCGCTCCTCCTGCTAATGCTGCCCATCCCATGTTATAACTCCTTTACTGTATATATCATATTTGTTCTTTTTTGTTTTTTAAAATATATAAATCCATTATTTTTTAATAGTGCTTTTCCAGTTGACCAATTATTAGTGTCCAAACAAAACCCTCCTAGTATGAAGTTACACTTATTCAATTTACCTATTTCCTCAACTTCATTAATAAATAATGATGCTAGGTTTTTTCTTCTCTGATCTTTTTTTATGTATATATCAGCTAGATATATATAATCATTAATAATTTTATATGTGCAGAAACCATATTCTTTTTCTAAAATATCCATTTCCTCTCTCTCTTTTATATAATCTTTATAAAGTTGCATTATGTTCTCTTTATGCTAAATTTCCTGTTCTTTTTCCTGTTGGTGCAGTATTAGTATAATCTCTTACTAGTTTATCACCCTCTTCAGATTTAAGTCCTTCTCCATATCTATAAGGAGTTTCTGCTGCTTGTCGTTTTGCTTTATATTTATTATAAAAATCTGTCAAAGTAGCATTCCAAGTCCTGGCACTTCTTCCTCCTGGGTTAGGATTAAGGCTGTAAGTAGGAGAATCTAAACCTTCTTCGTAAGCTTGTTCAAACTTTTTTAATTCGTCTGCTCTATTTTGTCCACCTGTATGAGTTCCCCACATATTTTTAAAGGTTTCAGCAGCTTGATTTTTAGGATCTGTTTCATATAACGCTTTTTGCGCAGCAACTTGATCTAGGAAGTCTTGTGTTTTAAATTCTTGGAATTCTGGGGCAGGTTGACCTAATAGTGAAGATAAACCACTCATTCTAGCTATTTGTTCTGCTGTAGCACCTTTAGAACCGAAAGCTACGCTAGGGTCTACTCCGTATAAATTAGAAACTTGTTCTCTAGTAAGTCCTGTTGCTGCTAAATCTGCATCAGAGATTGTACTTCCAAGATCCATATCTCTGAATTTTTCTGCTCTAGTATTCGCTTCATTATAAAGATTAGTATATGGATTTTCAGCCAAAGATCTTATTTCATTTCCAAAACTATCTAGTTTACGTCTTTGATCCCCTACAAGTCCTTCTTGAGTAGACCTTATGGTATTTATATCAGATTTAAGTTGTCCCGAAGTATCCCGTACTCCGCCAATAAGAGCTTCTCTGGCAGTTTTATCCCCAGAAGTTATCAATTGATCTAAACCTGACATCCCTCTAGTATAAGCTCCTTGTTTTTTGAAGGTTTGTCCTAGAAGATCTCTTCTACCCTGCTCAGTTTCAGCACTTTTAGCTAGTTGAGATAATGCATCTGATCTTAATTGTTGTTGAGATAAATTTAAGTCTTGTACTTGAGATTGACCAACATTACTAGACATATACTTCTTAAAGTCGTCAACAGAAGCTGCTGGAGCTGTGGGTGTTGTTTGAGGAGCTACTATTTGATTAACCGCAGAAGTAGCACTTGATCTTGCATTATCTATCAACCCTTGATTTGATTGCAGAAGTTTATTTTGTAAAGCTTGTTGTTCTTCAGAGACTTTACGGATTTCACTGGCTTGGTTAGAGATACCCCCAGTTACTGCTCCAGCTATTTTTTGTGCTTGAGGTTGGTTTTTTGCTACGTAATTTTGAATATTAGTAAACATCCCAGAAGAAGCTTTAGCTGGTTTTTTGTTAGATCCTGCAGATTGTGAGGAACTTGATTGAATATCAGTAGTCCCAGCAGAAGCTGCTTGTTGTGAATTATCTTCAGCAGCAGCATCGTAATTCTGTTGTTGAGCACCTTGAGCCAGTGGGTTTACCCCTGCTACTCCAGTATTATCGTTATTGTCGTTTGGATCATCAACAAAAGGCATCGTTATTCCTTATATCATTGTAAAGACGAAAAACGCCTCTATATATAGTTGTTAAATTTACTGCATTACAACAGTACTAGTTCTTAATATCAAACAAAAACAAGCACTTACTAATGTGCTATTATTGTTAATTTAAATTTCTGGTTAGCTGGTAAGTTAGTGATTTTATTAACTTGAATAAAACCTCCAGATAACTGCGTATATAAAATAAACGGGACTCCTGTTGGATACACGTTTACGGTAGTTAGATTAAATGCCGCTATTACAGAAAATCCCCTAGAACTAGTTATACCAGTCTTTACTTTATTATTCAAGGTAGGTACACCGCTGCTATCTACAGTAATTTCTATATTAATAAGGTTCTCGACTCTATTTTCATAGTCTATTCTATTGTCGTTTACTTCAACCACTTGCTGCATAAAAGGATTCAGGATTTCAGCTAGTTGACTTATAGTCTTACGAGTATCTTGGTCAAAATCATCAGGTCTTATTTCGGTTATATTATTTATTTTCATTTACCGATAACCTCTATCACTAATAGCTCTTACAACTCCACTAATTCCTAATATCCTAAAATACTCTCTTGCATTTTTATGCTCAAAAGTAATTGATAGATACCTGCATTTTTGTTTCCCTCTAGGTACTGGGTTTCTAAAAGGTATATCATTACCTACTCCACCCCAATAAGAGTTAGGATCAGCCCAAGGAAGATCTCCCCAATAAGCTATACCCTTTCCATTAAATGGTACTATAGTAACTGCCTGAGCAGCATCTGATGAAAACTTAGCTGTGGCAATATTAAAATTATTTTGATCAAACATTATAGTTACATATCTTATTTGTTTTAAAGCAGAAGGATCTCCAAAATGTTGAGGGTTCCACTCAATCGTACATGTATATCCTTTATATACCTCAATAGCACCTTCTATAAAAGGTCTATTTGAGTCCACTATAACTTGATTCTTAAGTACATCCTTAGATAATATATAAACTTCATATGATACTGTTATGGGTTTCTTGTACGATTTTATTAGAGTAATTGTAGCTACAGTGTTGAGTTCGTCTACAAAAGTCTCTGTATATGCTCTAAGTGTACCTATAGTATATGTTTTAGCTGTTATATTAGAAGAATCTAAGGCAAATAAATGCTCATTAATTTCTTGCATTATAGATACCATATTATCACCTACTACAGCTTTAAAAGTTGTATAGTAATAATCTATAAAAGTTGCCGCAGTTATGGTAACTAGGTTGCTATCAAATTCTATGGTAACATTATTATCATCAACTTTAGTTACAATATAATCTTGGGTTGTTACTGATGAATCTGAGGAGGTTATTCTAATGGACCATGTAGATCCGTCTAATAATCTATGAGGATACGGGGTGTAGAAGTTAACAATACTAGTTGTAGGGTACGAAGTAACCCCTCCAGATGCTCCTAGTGTTATTCCTGTATCAAAATAGTCCATTTTCTTTAATAGTCTATTATTTACATAATTTATAGTAACTTCTTGTTCTTGTACTATAACATCATTAACACTAACATTTGTTATTGTTGATAGTTGTATAACATCATCTTTAATCCCATTAGTATTGATAGTTGCTGAGAAGTTTCGATCTGAATGATCCGTTCTATTATTATTTTTTCTTTCTTTTGATATGTAATTTCTATCAGCATTTCCTAAATAAAGAACATTATCTCTAGATAGAACATGACCAGATGTAGCACTATATTTCCAAATTGACCAAGTTTGCTCAAATATGTTATATCGGAAAGCTTGAACTGAAGATGTGTCAGAACTATCTTCAGGAGCAAACATTATGTAGGCTCTATCTTTTTCATAAGCAATACCGAAAGTATTCGAAGAAAAATCAAATCCTCTATTGGTTATTGAATCTATTTTATCCTCAATACCTCTAGATATAATAGCAGCACCAGACCCAGTTATTCTAGTAATTCCTTGCTCAGTTAAACAATAAATTTGATTATTTAAAACAACAGCACTATCAGGTGCTATAATTTTAGTACTATCAATAAGACGAGTTGACCAGCTTGGGGCAGATGTCCCAGATACTACATATATACCATCATCTTTTAATACAAATAAATTATCACGCAAAGCAAGTATTCTTCTAATCTCAGAGTTTCTAGTACCAACGTCAATGTAATTAACAACAGGAACTGCTTCAGGTTCACTTACTTTAGAGTAGTATATTCTATTTACTAATTCTTTATTATCAGATTTTTCATCTGGAGAAAATGTTGTAGAGAATGTTGGTGCAAAGTTTATAGTAGAGGCTGGAGTTGCTACTACTATTGAAAAATTATCGTCATCAATACGAGTAACTGGATATACATTAGAAAATTGAATTGATATATACTTCCAATTAGTATTATCAGTGTCATCTCCAGATGGAGCTGATCCTGTAGATCCTAGTATATTCTGATATATGTTTCCTAGATAATTAACAGTGTCGCTAATTATATAAGCAACAGCATTATCATAATCATCTTCCCTAACTCCTACGAATACTTCATCTCCAGTCACGTATCCATGAGTAGTCAATTCTATATTAGTTAAAGTTCCTGTTCCAGTGTAATCTACTAATTCTTTTGAGTATGGTAATTCAGGACTAAATTCTCCACCAATGGCGGTATTACCAGATTCTTCAATTGCTATATAAAAAGTTTTATCCTCTAACGATTTAGCTTCTAATAAAATATTTCCTGGTAAGGCATCAGTTGTGGATATATAATAAGCATTAACTGGAGATGCTGAATCTTTTGATATAACTTTAGCTAAACTTCTTGCAGTTTCATCAATGGACTGCCCTACTGATACTAATCCAGATAAAAGAACGTCTCCGCCTTCATCAGTTCCGGATAATTCTCCAGTACCGTCAGTAGAAGGGGTGGATATAGTAATAGGAACATGTCTCCAATAAGTGTTATCAGTTGCTGCACCGGAAGGATCTTCTGAGGTATCATCAACTCCTGTAGTTACTAAAATACAATGGTAATTAAAACCTCCAAAAGCTACTTGATCTCCTACAGCATAAATAGTAGTTCCTGCATAAGTATCAAAAGGTTTAATACCTGTAGTATATCCATTATTTGTATGAGTAAATGTTATAACATTAGAAACTACTGATAAACTTACATCAACATTTGTACTTAAAGCTGTCTCTATTCTTGTAGCTATATCAGAAGTTGTACCTGATGTGTCAGCTATATTTATTCCAACAGCTCCTAAAATTTCAGGATCAGTTGTTCCAAACCATATATAATATTGTCTTTCATCATTTGCAGAATACAGATTAAAGTAATCACCGTTTGCTGGAGTACTTGCTACTGTTAGATCAGTAACCTCAGCAGTTCCTACAAAAGTATAAAATCTAGAGATATCAGAATTACCTATTACTAATCTAGTAGAACTTGTTATAAAATCGTTAACAGATATCATAGTAAACTCTAATCTATGTTTTTCTTTAGTATTGGCATAAAACATATAATTTCTAAATAATTCAATATCAAGTGCTATAGGAGGAACTTCATTAGCTTGTAATAAACCCTCTCCGCTTACTTCATTAGTATATAAAGCTAAAGCTTCTGCTCTATATGATTCAGGAGTAGTATCTGTGAATTCAAATTCTCCGTTAGAGATCTCAGTAGGAGTGACCGATGATTCATACACCAAATTGAGTTCATCTCCAGGATCTATATCACTTATATCAGTACCTGTTGTCACAGTTATTATTGATGACCTGTATACCTGATAAAAATAATCAGTAGTTACTGTAGAAGGTACAACTCCTGTAACTTTTACGTTAGCGGCATCTCCTGAATTAATAGACCCTGCTGTATTGACAGAAGTATCAATTCTAGCTTCAACGGAAGTAGCTCCATCTGATGCTTTAGAAGTAGTAATACCTGTGATATCCCCTTCTTCAGTACTTACCACGGTAACTACAGAAGTGGATAACGTTATTGTTGAATTAGGTATTACAGACATAGAGTTTGCAACTACTGCTGCTACAGTTTCGTCTGAGCCTAACCCTGCTATAGATACTTTTATATATATTCCACCAATTGTTTCAGATGTTTTAGGTGATACTGAACTTCCGTTATTATCGAAGTATATAACATATTTTCCTGTTGAATTTGTATAAGTAAAATAATCATCATTAACTATTGATGCATAATCTATAATATCTATACTAACACTTTCAGGAATATTTACATCAGCGTTAAAGTTAGTTACTACGAATCTTGAACTAGGAGCACCTAATATTAAATTATTGTTATTATCTTTTGTTCCAAATATAACTCTATAAGCAGTTTTTGATTGAGGAAGTAAAAACCCCCCTACAGTTGGTACTACAACTCCCGAAGCATATCCTGCTTTAATTCCTCCAGCAGATTTTACCATATTAGCATTTAAATTAGCTCTAGAAGTTTCAGATATTTTCTTAATACCTTCATCTGTTGTAAAATATAAGTTTGAATTAGATTGTTTCCATTTAG
>Ga0307378_10010443_pt1 | contig 12048 bp, 9 predicted proteins | sample UN1MG_FD_202238 | JGI IMG/M metagenome (GOLD analysis project Ga0307378, IMG submission 202238) | Soil microbial communities from Risofladan, Vaasa, Finland - UN-1 | ecosystem: Environmental > Terrestrial > Soil > Coastal area > Acid sulfate soil | place: Finland: Risofladan, Vaasa | collected...
TTTTATGTAGATAAACAACTGCTGTAAACCGTGATCGTGTTAAATCAGATATCTCCGCAACATCAAGTTGAGCAGTTTCTTCTGAATAAACCAGAATGTTCCAATTTGTAGGGGCTTCTACTAAATAACCGCCAATAAGGAATTCGAGAGTGGGGGTTGATTGCTCCTCCAACATCTCTAATCCCTGAAGGGTAAAGTCAATCTCACCCTGTAGGGATAGCTGAAGCACCCAAAAATAGTTCGTAAGTGTGGGGGTTTCAATGTTCTCAATTAGAATAGGGAATGAATTTTCATCCGATATTACCATTATTATTATTATTCTCCGTTACTACTTCAACAACGCCATATAATCTACACTACTCGGTTTATATGGATAATTTTTCTTATCGTAGTGCTTTTTCCTACGAGAAGCGTGCCGTTTAGAAAATTTAAAATCACTGTGCACATCATACACGGAAACCTTGTCTTTGTCAATAGCTTTTCGCAATCCCCTACCAATACTTTGGATTATTTGTATATAACTCTTACCAGCGTCTATTAAAAACAGGTAAAATATACGTTTGATGTTCAATCCAGTTGATCCAAGCGAATATGTTGTTATGGCTGTTATATCATCATTGTCATCAAATGACTTGTACAGTTCCTTACGTACAGCGGTGGAATCCTTCCCGTAAAAGAATACAGCACCGGGTATAAGTTTCGCTAGGGCTCTACCAAACGCAATGTTAGGCACCAATACCAGTGTATTTTTAACAGGCTTAAATATTAACTTAGCCAAAAAATCCAATCGTTCTGGCCTTCGTTGGATAAACTTCTTCTCTGCTACATAATCCTTAAAGAAATTAGTCTTGAATTTTTTGTAAGTTAGCCCAACTGCCTTATCCGGTTCTTCTCTACAGAATGTTTCGTACTGCTTTTTTACATCCTCGGTAAGTTCATAGCAATATAATTTCAACTCCGCAAGCCAACCACTAGCTATGAGTTCAGACGCTTCGACACACTCTACGACGTGACCCATCGTTATTCTGACAGCCATCTGGTCAATAGGTTCTTCTGGAAGTGTACCAGTGAGTCCCATACGAACCCTACAGTTAGCACCGTGGGTGTTTAGTATCTCTCGTAAAACAGACCCTGATACGCCATGACACTCGTCTACAATGGTCACATGATACTGTCCTATCAAGCCTTTATTGTTCTGTAATGACTGCCATGTACTAACTAAGTGGGCATGATTAATATCCTTGGATGCTCCACCATAGACTCCGATATCAACACCATACAAGTCGAGTTCAGCACGAGTCTGATCAATTAAATCGGAAGTAGGCACAATTATAATGCACTTGTATCCCAAATGTTCTTCGTACAGGTGACAGAGAATAGCAGTCATCAATGTTTTACCAGCACCTGTACCACCCTCGAATATACCACCACCCTCCGCTAGTAATGCATTAACACCACGAACCTGATGTTCACCGAGTACAATATCAAATCCCTTTCGTTTTAAGTAGAGATCATCAATAGGTGGTATAGATAAATCATAATACTTTCTATTATCAATGAGTTTGATCTGCTCTGTTTTATAGGACAACTTCAGATAGTCTAATATCTCGGGGAGGAGTTTGAGATAGGATTCACCATTTTTCTTAAAAAAACGAATCTTACCATCCCACTGACCCAGTTTGAATTTTGCTTGGTGCATATAGCCCTTGGTATACACCGCGAACATGTCTGACAGTTCATTATACTCAGTGGCGGTTAACCCCTGAATTATTATATTGACTTCATCTACTATACGTATAGTAATATGGTTCATAGTAAATCATCTAGTGCCAATATTTCCTTGGCTTTAGTTATATTATTTAAGGCATACCCACGTTGGTTATATGATTCCAAGGTTCCTATAAACTGTTCATGGCATTCTTTCACTTTGAGTAAATTAGTAGTCAACTGGAAAATATAATCATCTGCATCAATTATCGTAGTGATGGAGCGTTCATTTAAATCCCGAGGAACATTGCCCCTAATACTAACAGCTATTTTACCTCGTTCGTGTTTAATCAACGAATCATAGTAATCCATAATAGCTTTAAGCTTCACGGCACACATCCTAAAAAAATGATACTCAGATGGTTGGGTTATCAACGCCTCACCCAATGTCTTAGCCTCTAGCTTAAGTAAATCTCTAGCCACTTTATGAATTATACGGTAATCATTTAATACATCATCGAGGTTTGAATGATCACCCTCTAAATCCGCAAAGCTTTTGGGCTTGAGTGTATGAATCTGCTCTCTAATTTTTTCTAGATCTAACATTTTTCACCTGTGATTTATAAGTAAGTCTAAAACTTTCCTTTTGGTCTTCACTCAATTTAGAGAGATCAAACCCGGATACAAATTCCGAGTAGTTGTGGGGATTCGGGGGAGGCTCTATCACTATATCCGCAGGTGCAGTTGAGGCCATGTACATACCCGCTAACCGTTCGTTGATGCTGGCTGTAGTTGATGCCCTATCCCTCAGAAAGAACATGTATTCTTCTGGCGTCATCATCTGGCGTATAATGGACAGTGATCTTGCCATATCAGCAATCTCTTTAGGTGTTGAGGCATCATCCAGCATATCCCAAGGTATGGTAAAACTAATATCCAAAGTCATGTCTGCATTAGCGAAATTATTAGGTGCTAATTCAGTACCCTTTTCTATTATGGCCCTACCTGTTATCATAATGAACATACTCTCAGGGGCGAATCTAGAAACTCTCTCCCAAGAAATAACAGCTTCCACTTCATATATGTTCCGAAAGGTTTCGTATAACTTATCTTTGTAGATATTTAAAACGGAAGACTCAAATGCCTCATTCTCTTGTAAAAGCGCAAGTATTCCCGTAGCCTTTTCCTTAGTCATTAGTGGCCGCTTCCTCTGCTTTAGCTTGTTTTGCGAGGGCTTTAGCTTTACGTTTCTCATTAGGTGTCTGGGCGACTTCTGTCTCTGTCACGTAATCTTCAAGCAACGCATTAACTTCCATATCCTTGGTATCAACCTTTTTAATTTCCTCAAGGAGCAGATTCATGAAATCTAGGTCAGCTTCAGCTTTCTTCTGTTGAAATTTTCTACCCGTAAATGTCTCTGGTGTATACCACCCACCATTCTTAGAAACAATACCATACTCCACGGCTATTTCTATCAAACCAGAGAACGGGTCAACACCATTATCAAATGGTATTTCTATCTTCACAACCTGCCTCTCACGTGCGAATCTATTTTTGTAAGACTTGGCCTTAAGTGTGAACCCCAAGTGTATCTTGTCTTCTTTGAATTGGAGTTTTTCGAAGATAACTATTTGGCTAAATGCAAATTTCCAAGCTTCGGTTATTACCCACGGGTCTTCATATGCTGCTGTCTTATCCTGCTGTACATATGGTTGTTGTGTGCAGATGATAGTTACGGGTAGCCCGTTTGCGGAGTGTACCCATGTCTTTAGCATTGCTTTGATCTGTTTGCTCTGCTGCCCCTGATCACCTTTGATATTACCCTTCTCCTCTACTCCCTTTTCTTCAGTTGCAGTTAATAACATATTAAGGGAATCAACCACGATCAACGCCGGGGTTTTCTCTCCAGTTTTACGATACATCTTGAGTATATCATTTACCACAGTGGTTGCATCTGGTATGGTATCCACGCCAATGTACTGATAGTTATCACTATCAATATCAACGCCACAGTTTTTCATAAAGGATGTATCTAGAGATGTTTCGGAGTCAACAGCAAATCCAAACCCACCATTATTTATAACGCTTGCTAGGGAACTAGCAGCCACCAAACTCTTACCCGCACTAGAATGTCCTGCAAACATAACAAGGCGTCCCTGTGGCAAGGCACCAACGAAATTACCGGTCATGAGTTTGTTTAGGGCGTAGTTACCAGAGTGTAAAAAATACTCCGGTGGTAGTAGTTCTAAATTTAAGCGGTCATTTTTGGCAAGAGTTTTCTTATAATTCTCCATGAATTTATTTGTCATTATTATTATCCTGTCGTAGTGTTAGAAAAACATGGTGCGGCGTTTCCACCGCACCAGAGTAAATGATCTAGCTAATGATTACTGCTTCAACTGCCGCAGTATGTCATCATCGTCCGTATCATCTTTAATAGACAACGAATCTAACGGATTTACATCATCATCGTCCTCGACCGCTTCAACAGTATCCTTAACTTCAGGCTCAACGGTTTCTTCTGTTTTCCTTGTACGCTGCTGACGATTAATCTTCTCCATCAAATCTTCTTCCGTTTCTACCTTATCCGGCGCACCGGCATCCCCACCGGAACTACGGCCAGCAGTACCATCCAGTTCAGCTCTCAAATAACGCTGAAGATGTTCATCCGCTTCATCATATGAAGGGATTTTTGGCATAAGGGCTGATAGAGGTTCATCAGTTATGTTTGCAACCCACTCAGCAGGTATCGCTGTTGACCTACGCACAAAACCACTCGCTAAATCATACTTACCGTATTCTTTACCGTTCTTACCAGCAGCTATATTCTTCACGATAGCGAAATCTAAACCGTCTGCGAGGTCCCAAAAATCAGGATCATCGGATTCAAGTTTGCCAATCTCTACCTTAAGTTTACTACCTAGTTGGTAGCTGAACTTAAATACTTTAACAGTACCTTCTGCCGTCTCAGCTTCGGCGGCATATTCAAGGCCATCCTTTGTTACCAATCCGCGAAGGACGGCATACATTTCACGATAGAAGTACTTACCTCTCTCTTCTTGTTCGCTTTTATAAAGCTTAGATGACATGTCACAGATAGGGCAGTTCTGATCTTTCCCATTATTCTTCCGACATGGGACACGAATAATTTCATCACCAATGTGAAGAACGTGTTCCATGAAGTTGATATATACAATCAGCTCGTTATCGAGGTCTGGATCTTCCAGAATTCTGATATTGGTTTGACCGTCTTTAGGGAGTTTCCAGTGTGGGTAATAGAACCCAGCGTTTGATCCGCCTTCGTTACTTTCACTACTAATTTTATTCTGTAAATCTTTTAATGATCTTCTAGCCATTTTCTTATTTCCTTTTCTTATTATACTTAGTTTCTTATAGTTCTTAATTACTTAATTACTATGCTCTTTTTACTACTTACTTTAGTTACTTAATTTACTTTTAATTCCGAAGTATTACGTAACAGTTGTGCATTATACGCTTTTCCTTTGAAATTATCAACACTTATTTCAAAATTTATTGAAGAAATCTTTCTTGCCTAATTTCTGTCGTAAGTGACATTAGATGCTTGCATAAACCCGGAAGTCTTTGTGGGTTTAATGGCTTCCTATCCGTCTTCTTAATATAAGTAGGCGGGGCATTGCCAAACAAGCTACCATCGCTATCATTCCATACTGCAAAGCGATAATAAAAGTCAAGACACGTGCAACTTACCTCTACATCAGCCATCGTATAACTCAGTGGTTCGATTGAATAGTCCTGACCATCTTCGGTCTGAAAGGTAAAATAATTACCTCCCATATTGTTCTCTTCGTCTTCTTCTTCCTCATTACCTTTATATATCACATCATAAAAAAACATTTTAGTGTCGTATGTTTTTGCACTTGAACTGGTTGTGGCCCATACACCCACAGCACCCGCTCTAGGTGCTGCTATAAATTTCTTACTTACTATTCGAACACGCCCGGACGTTTGCTGTCTGGGGGTGTCAAACCCACTAGTAGTATTAGTATAGAGCTTGGCTAACGCAGTTTCAGTTAAAAATTCTCTTGGTATTATTATAAAGTCTTTCATAAGTCTATTTATATAATTAGAACACTCCAGCCGGTATTGGTGCATCCTGATATTCGGGGTCGGTGTACCATTCATTACCCTCGGCCTGCTCAGTGAACCTATAGAGCTTCTCATACGCCCGGGGGTCATACTGGGCTATCTCATCCAGCATCCGTAAAACAACGAACACGGCTGAAATACAGTCGTCTGTGGCCCCAGTCTGGGCATTAAAGCCATCTCCCTTCCGTATATAACTCTTCATCTCATTATATAATATCGGAGATAATATGGTCATCTCTCTACGTTCAAACATATTCTTAAATCTGATAGCACAATCACGCTTAGAGGCCGATGTGGTGGTGTATCCAAGTTTATTCTTACCCGGCTCACTCATAAAGTGAGAATACAGTGGAGGGCTCTCATCCTGCATGTACAATGCAATCAACGCCCTACCAACACCATTTGACTCTACACTGAAGTACACATCATTTGAATACTTCTCTAAAAATCCAATCACTTTCTTCAGGTGAGAGTATAACACAACTTCGCTCACAGTGTTAGACCTATATTCCATTATTTGCACCATTGTAGGGAATTCATAAACTTCAATCACCGAATAATCATTACCGTTGCCTGTTGAAGGGTCTACACCCACGAGATATGCCATATCCTGTGAGATTGGTTTGTAAAACTCCTGTTCCTCAATAGTAAATGCGATTTTTACATTGTTGTATCGTTTCTGTTCAACCTGAATAATGCGGGTATCGAACAATGAATTATCAGATGATATGAATTCACATTCATACTCCTGCAACCACTTCCTCACCCCCATCTTATCAATAATACTCTGCTTATACTCCTCATCCCGGCCCGGGGGCTGATCCCAGTATATACGGGACGCGTAGAATCCATTAACATCCCCCTCAGCACCTCTCCACAATGTGGAAAACAGATTGTTGTCACCATTCGGGGTTGATGATATAATACACCCACCGCCTGTGTTACTGCCCATAATACCGTTTTGTGTAAATATACCAGTTTTTGGAACAGTAAAATCATATGTGGCGTCAGTATAAGAATTAACTACACTTCTTATTTTTTCCCATCTAATATAATAATCCCCAAGTTTTTGTAAAAACTTTTTGTTGTAATTAGAAATGGGTAACTTAAATTTATCAATCAACACCAACCAATCATTTATTTTTTTCTTTGTGAGCTTTCTGTCTGGGTTACCATCTAAACACTTATCAAATCTTATTCCATTTTCCCGGTACCATTCTTTACTTTTACCCGATTTCATTAAAATATCATGTAACCGGGGCTTAATCTCTGATACTGGCACATAATATTGTTTAAAAGAATCTTGATTTCGAATATTGATTATTTCTTTTAATTTATTTTGTTTTCTTATTATCCTTATTGGTATAGTTTCTTGAAATTTCGAATACTGTGATAATGGTATGTTCAACCCCCACGAGTCCCTCAATGATTGTAATTTTGTTCCTTGTGGTAATATCCTATCTTTATCTCGTTCAAATATAACTTTAGAATCATTTCTATAAATTCTACTAACAATACCTAGATTATCTAATAATATTTGTAACTCTTGAACTAATTGTTTTGAAGTCGAAGTATAATTAATTGATTTATTTGTTACTGAACCATCTCCATCAAACATACCAGCAATAAAATTACATAAGCTACTTTTATCAAACTTTAAAACTTCGCTAGGTATTATTTTATTATGACATTTACGATCAGCTTCTATCCCTATGTCTGCCCACTCTCTTATCTTCCCCTGAGATGACAATCTTATCTTATATGGGTTTTTATCCTCCCGAAATCCGTTATTAAGATATACGTCCCTAAACTCAACATCACTATTAGAAATCCATATTGTATTGCCTTGATTAATCCAACCTTCTGCTATATACCCCCCTAACATATATGATTCATCAACACCCATATGTGTGTTGCCAAATATATTAGCATTAGTATCTATACGTAAGTAGTCACCAACCTGCAACTCTTCTGTCTTTGTTAATCTACCCCCCGACTCAGTTAATTTCATTAATGGGTGATGGGGGGTTACTGTTAACTCTCTTCCTGTTTCCGTCTGTACTGTCAATGTTTTTGATGCTGGTGAAATATACGTGTGTGATATATCAGTTAGTCCCCCATCAGATAATACTTTTAGTGTCTTATCTGCTGGCATCAATTGTCCTACAATTTTGTCAACAAATAAATCTTTTATCCGTGCAAACCCGGAATTTGTTAACACTATGGTGTCCCCAGCAACACACGATAATGTTGGAAACACGGAGTCCCAAAACTCGTGCTGGATGTGAGGCTTAACAAACGCAAGCTCATCACAGTACAGTAGGGATATAGCAAGACCACGACCAGATGTGCCGGTTGTTGTACGTGCTACAATACGAGAATCATTATCAAATTCTGCCGTATGCTTGTTCCAGTTATCATCTTGAATACCCGGCTTTAACCAATGAGGCAAGCCCTCATACATCATTTGAACTTTTTTAATAATTTCCTTAGCCGACTCAGCGTCTTTGGAAACAACCAGAATTGTCTTTGCGTCATGAAATATAGCAAACCAAACCATATATGCAGTAGATGTCTCTGTTTTACCTGTCTGTCGGGCAGACAATACAATATTGTATCTCTCGTCTTGATATGAACGTACTAATTCTTCCTGATAATCATACAAATCAAATTTTATTCGTCCCAGTTTTGGATGCATGATCCATATGTATTTCCTGATGAAATACGCCGGGTCTACCATACATCGTTTTACCTCTTCGATTTGCTCATAATTGATCTCCATCGACTCATGAGCTTTCTTAAGATTGGGGTTGCCCCTAGGGTTAAATTTCTTTTGCATACTATGCCTCTTACATAGTATTTATACAATATTTTTAGATTGCATCCCTAGTACATTGGCAAATTCATAATTATTTTCCCCGGGGGCCTAACGTGTTGCTTTATTTCATATAGGTTCTCGTCTCGTATCCGGAGACTTGGGTCTAATATTACTATGTCATACGACGACCCCCTGATAATATCGGATTTTATGGAGTTAAGAATTATATATGTTTCATCCTCCACTAGATGTTCAATACATATTTCCTTTTCATGGGGAAACGTGAGGTTTAACATATTAATTCTTAACTCCATAAACTGCCTAGTGAAATGCCCTCTTTCATGTCCATTGAGATGTAATATCACTACGTTCTTACCCTGTATGGCGTAATAGGCTGCTATACAACATAATAGTGTTGTACCTCCTGATCTACGCTTGTGTCTACGTTCAACGTAACCGCGTTTATCCCAATACACATCATTCAGAAAGTCTATTGAACTATCATTTAAACCGGGTGGCTCATTCGATGGCAGAACGACTTGCGTACTTATAAAAGTAAGCAAGTCATTCGGATTATGCTGATACGACTCAATCGGTGAGAGTGAATTCAGACCCATAATAGCTTGCTCTCCATTTTCCATTAATTACATTAATTAATGTTCTAGCTCCATTAGGATAGATGATACAATGGGTATGTAACCAGCTTGAGGGGCCATCAGAGTACTCTAGAGGCACTAAGGAAGATACCCCTACCTGATACGCACCTTCTACTATCCCGGGCGAGTGTGAGTGACCTATGACAGTCTTAGGCCCAATCTTGGAATATGCACCAATACTTCCCCTACCACCATTAATTCCTTGGTCACCGTGAAATCCAATCTCGATGCCACATATAACAAAGCTGGCATCTCGTTTCATGAATGTGGTAGTATCACTTGATGTTAGACCACTTTGATCTAGGGGGTGAGTACACCAATACTCAAACGCCCCAAACGTGTCAAAGCCAGTGGGTGTTATCGCCACATGAGATAATTGATGAAACTTCATGTAGTAATAGAATTTTGCATTCTCTGGATCACTTTTAGGGTCGGACTCTCTTAGCCAACGGTCAAACGCTTCATCATGATTACCTCGTATGATCAAATTAAGGGTATCCGGGCGTGTGTGATTATCAATAAAGTCTGCTGAAATTTGTAACCCTTCCTCGACATTATCTCTACCATAATGGTGCTTACCATAGGCAAGTATATCATTACCCCGGTGGTGATGATTCCTTCTCCAGAAATCTTCTACGTCGTGGTATGCCATTACCTCTGGGTTTAATACATTAGCTATTGAAGTAGGAGAATCGAACATTGCGTATTCTACCGTCTTATCAATAAATTCCGCATGTATATCACCGGGTATGAATCCAGCCGCTCTACCATATCGTGTTCGTCCAGTTGGTGTGTAGTAGTATTCAATATCATAAAACGTACCATCTTCATTACCATCTATACGACGCATATGAAATTCATTATCATCCACTTCAACAATTATCGCACTGATATTATGGTGATGGGCACCCCTATGGCCGGTTTTAGAATCGGTGTAGTTCTCAACAGTACAAGAACCAGTGGTTGCCAGTATCTTAGGCGTCTTTTTACTAGGTGTGGCAACAGTTTTCCACTGTACTTTAGGATGTCCTAATATAGCCGAATCGGTGCCAGTCCTACCATCAAACCCTGATAACGGGGTTGTTTGGGTCGGTTGCATTTTAATTTGACCCAAAATCTGTAACCCTTTACATAATTTGATGTTATTTGCTAGTATGAAAGGGCTTAATGCTTCCCACCACCAATCACCAGCCTTATCAACAGGGGTGAATATGGAAGTGGGGTTTTTATAACGATATGGTATAACCATTAATTCCCCGTTTCGCAATTCACAGTACTTGAGCAACGTAGCTAAGAAACCTTCGTGTACAGGCGTAGCATTCTGGGCGGATGTTATGACATAAACACCTTTGCGGTTTTCACCCTCTATTTTTACAGTCTTAGGACCTTCATCCTTGGCAATAAGTGCGTTGTAGTATTTTTCAAAGGCTTCAAACTTAGCAACCTCTACACTACCGTCGAAACCGGTATCAACTTTTAAATATGGAAGGTTCAGGCCGGTCATTTTTGCTATGTTTAATCTACGCCGGACAACACTCTTAGGCATGATGTCTAGATAATGTGCAAATTCTTCTCTGGTTAATTTGGCTTTTATTGCTGCTTTATATTTTGCGATGAAATCTTTGGGGTCGTTGTGAACTATACTCATTTAGTATTCCTTATTGTTATTATTTGAGATATTCACTCACCTTCGATGGCATGAAATACATTTTGTATCTGTGGCCGGTGAGATTTTTTTCATATATTTCTTTTTTAAATCTTACTTTAAACAATTCCTTGTTATCATTACCTACAATACGAATAGAGGGGTTAACATTTTCTGGACATTTTGCCTGTAATTTATTATTATATATTTTTGCAAATAGTTCCTTAACATTAAAACTCTGTGTCGTAGTGTTACCACCCAGTATCAAGCAAGTTCCATCGGAAGATATATCCACTCCGTAGCAACATGCAATCATACACTGTATAATATTTTGTTTGAAATCAATTAGTGTGGAATCAAACGCACCATCAAATCCTTGGTTTATTTTGCCACATAAATTCGTATACAGGGCTCGGGTTGCCTTTTCCATACTTTCAACCGAAGGAGAACCGTTATTATGTACTGTCTGGTAGTATACCGCAGAATCGGGTCCAATGTCAATACCTAAATGTGAATTTAGGAATAATCGGTGGGACTCATACCCATAATCCTTGTCTAATTCCTTCTGACCGATGCCACCAATACCAGTTCTAAAGTTATAGATAGGTAGGAAAGTATTGAACACATCTACCTCATCATTATCAATTAAGATACTAGTTTCCATCGGCTTATCAACTGAAATGCTGTTGACATCAATTACAATGCGATTAGAGATGCCGTTGTTAGTTGTTTGTGATACTAAACTATTGAATCCCGGGTCATCGTTCACAAAATCTATTATAGTTTGAACCATGTGAAATTCAGCATTATCCATATGTCTAAGCTTATCACGTATGTAATTTCTGGCAGCAATAGACACTGGGGCACGTAATGTTATCCTATCAAATGTGTTAGAGGCCGTTTCCATACTATCCCAATCTATACTGCCACGTGGATTATCCAAGTAACTAGTCAAGTGTATGAAATGCGATGGTTCTAATCTGTATCCCCGGTTGCGTATGAGGAACATCGAAGCCATACAGTACGCCAATACTATATTGGCTACCTCATCCATTGTCGCTTGGGGCACATCAGATTTATATATCTCAGTTAAA
>Ga0307378_10010444_pt1 | contig 12048 bp, 7 predicted proteins | sample UN1MG_FD_202238 | JGI IMG/M metagenome (GOLD analysis project Ga0307378, IMG submission 202238) | Soil microbial communities from Risofladan, Vaasa, Finland - UN-1 | ecosystem: Environmental > Terrestrial > Soil > Coastal area > Acid sulfate soil | place: Finland: Risofladan, Vaasa | collected...
GGCCCGCGCGGAGGACCTGGACGATCCTGGAGGCGTGGGAACCCCATGAGTAAGGCGCTTGGACCTCCGCCGGGCCAGCGCCGACGACTTTGACGTAGCGTTTCTCCCAGAGTTCGTGATAGGCGAAGTTGAAGGCGAGGCTGCGGTCGCCTGCGAGGATGAGTTTCTTCGCGCCGGGCTTTTCGAAATCGTGGCAGCGGACGCAGTAGCGGTCGAGGACCGGCTGAACCTCCTGCTGGAAGGAGAAGAGCCGCTCCGGGCCGTACCACGGCTCGAGGCGGCGGGGCGGGCGGCGGAGGGCCTCGCGCGGCTCGTTGGGGACGGACGACAGGCGGCTCTCGTGGCAGCCGACACAGCCGGCCGTCTCGCCCGGCCGGAGGATGGTCCCCGAGCGCATCGACTGGACCATCATGCCGTTCTCGTCAAGCAACTGGAAGTAGACGAACCGGTCGGACGGGACCGTGAAGTAGGCGGAGCCGTCCTCCTCGACGGGCACGGTACCGAGGATGCGCTTGTTGTTGAAGTCGTGCCAGTTCATGCCGGGGCACTCGACGCCCTGCCCCGACCAGGCCGGATGCGTCCAGAACCGTTTCTCGGGAGACTCGACGACGCGCAGGTACTTGACCGTGCCGCGCGGCAGGCGCTCCATGCCCGTGCCGAGGTACACGTCGTACACGTAGAAGTGACCGCTCGCGAGGTCAAACCGGACGCGGTCGGGAATGATGGGGGGCGGTTCGCGTGCGGCCAAGGGCATCGGGTCGAAGCACCCCGGCGGCTCAGCGTGCACGAGGACCTCGTTGCCGAATGCGTCAAGGAGATAAAGGGCCATTTCCTCGCCGTTCCCAACCTGGCGCGAGCAGAGGAATCGCTTGTCGCTCAAGGGGTACGGGTCCTCGTAGCGCGGCCTGACATTCCTGAACGTATCGAGATCGCCATTCATGACGAGTCCGACGGCATCGGGCGGCCAGGTGCGGAGGACAGGCTCCCGCCCGTCCACGCCCAGGAGGCGGGTCACGATGGCCAGGGCCCCCCACGGCCGGTCGTGGCAGGAACCGAAGACGCCGATGATCCGGTGAGGGTCGGAGCCGGGCAGGGCGTGACCGTCCAGCACGGCGCCGGGACACCGCGTGTTGTTGCCGTAGAAGACGGCGTGGTTGGTGCCGTCGGGGTTGCAGATCCAGAGGCCCTGTGCGTCGCCGAAGTTGCGGTCGACGTACTCCCAGCGGTCGTAGAGGATGCGGCCGTCGGGCATCAGGGCGCCGTGGCCCTCGTGGAGGGTGCTGCGGCCGATCTGGTGCGGGTTGGCGCCGTCGGCGTCCATGCGGAACAGGTTGCCCATGATGTGGCGGTTGCACATGCAGTACTTGGGCTCGCGGGTGGAGGTGAAGACGATGCGGCCGTCGGGCAGATAGAGCGGGTCGATGTCCGACAAGCCCGAGCCGAACGTCAACTGGCGCAAGTCCGTGCCGTCGGCGTTGATCTCGTAGATGTGGTAGTCGTCCCGGATGTTGCGGCGCATGGAGAAGAGGATGCGCTTGCCGTCGAAACTGACCTCCGGGTCGCGGAGGATGCCCTCCGGGGCTTCGAGGATCGTGGTCACCCGGCCGCCCGCGCCCAGGTCGAGGAGTTTCAGCGCCGCAGGGCCGCGGAAACTGGCGGTGTTGATCTCGCCCGTTTGGAACATCGTCGCGGTGTTGTGGTGGTCAGGAGGGTACTGGGCGCGGACCACGAACAGAATGGGCCGGCCGCTGACGAGGGGATTGGCCAGAAGGGCCTCGCGCGCGAGGGCGGCCAGGTCGGCCTCGGCGGCCTTCTTCTCGTCAGCCGAGGCGGACAAAAGGCGCCGCTCAAGGTCGTCCAGCCGCACCAGGTACGCCCGCCCTTGAGGATAGCGCTGGCCGAAGGCGGCCTGAAGATTGAGGATGGCGGCCCGCAGATCGCCGGCGTCCTGCGCACCAGCGGGCGCACAAAGCCCGGCAAGCAGGAACAGGAGGCACAGCAGAGTTCGTCTTATCACTAAGGACTCGCCTCCCGTCGCCTATCCCATGGAGCGGGCGAAGGGATTCGAACCCTCGACGTCCAGCTTGGGAAGCTGGCACTCTACCACTGAGTTACGCCCGCCTCGTCGCCTGTTTTATTATGGAAAGGAAGCCCCGACTGTCAACGGGATTCCACGGGCGGCAGGCGCCGCCAGCCAACCCGCCGCCCGGATGGGCCAGTCCCGGCAACCAGGCCGCTGACAGTGCGCGCTTGGGGCTTGACAACAGGCGCGCCTCACGTTAAAAATCTTGTGCCGGTCGGGGGCGTAGCTCAACTGGTTAGAGTACCGGACTGTCGATCCGGTGGTTGCGGGTTCGAATCCCGTCGCCCTCGCCAAATTGAACGAGAAGGCCGCCGGAGACACCGTTTCCGGCGGCCTCGCTTTGTGCGGTGGCGCGCGCTGTCATTACGCGAACAGGGATGTCCTACCGCTTATTTTTCGCTTGACCTCCTCCGTGCGCCGGGTAGAACGGTTCCCTGTCGGAGCGACTGAGCACGCGGTGGCGATTGGGCCGGTTGTTGAAGAACCTGCCCCACTTGCCGGGTACGATCACCTCGCACTCGAAAGGAGCGGACATGGCCAACGGGAAATTGCCAAATTACCTAGCCTCAGCCTCGCCGAATCCCGCCGCAAACCGAGCCCCGTGGTACAAGAACACGGCACAGACGTACGCGGGGATTTTTCTCTGGTTCGTCTTCTGGCACGAGGTCCCGATGGGGGCCGGCCTTGGCACGGGTGGGCACAGCGCATCTGCCGGCGGCACGCTGGCCCAGGGATTGGGCGTGGCGTTTTTCGGCCTGATCCTGGCGGCGCTGGTGTGCCACTTCCTCTTCTACCTGGTGCCCGGCATGCTGGGGATGAAGACCGGGCTGCCCCTTTACATCGTGGGGACCTCCACCTATGGCGCAACGGGGGGGTTCCTGATGCCCGGCTTCCTGATGGGTCTGCTTCAGTTCGGCTGGCTCGCGGTGAACGCCTTCTTCGCGGGCATTCTGCTGTGTGCGCCGTTCGGCTACGGGTTCCCCTCCGTCCCGCATGCGATCGTGGCCGCGGCGTGGATCGCGCTCGGCGCCTTCATGGGCCTGAAGGGCATCAAGTACGTGGCGCGGGTGGCGACCTTTCTACCGCTCATCCCCCTGGCCATCCTCGTCATCCTGGCCGTTTCAACGATCGGCGGCCTCGGCAGTTTCGACGCCGACAATCTGGTGGAGGCAACCACGGTGGAAGTGGCCGTGAAGGGCGAGACCGTTAAGGCGGCTGACCCCTTGACGTCGTGGGGCGTGATCGCGCTGCTCTGCACGTACGTCGTCGGCTTCTTCGCGACGGCCGGCGCGGTGGGCGTCGACCTCGGCATGAACAACCGCAACGCGAAGGACGTGCACCTCGGCGGCTTGGCCGGGGTCGCCTTGGCCACGGTGGTCGCAGGCGGGCTGGCTCTGCTGATCGTTGCGGGGGCCTACGGCTCCGGGAAGGCGGGCGACGGCGGGGTGATGCAGGCCACGGGCCTGATGGGCAACATCATGGGCACGAAGACTGCTTCCATCTTCTGGTATCTCCTGGCCATTGCAGCGTTCCCGGCGGCCTGCTTCTCGTCGTTCATCGCGGCCAACAGTTTCAAGACCACGCTGCCCAAGGTGAATCCCTGGCTCTCGGTCGGGGCCGGGGCGCTCCTGGCCTTCGTCCTGGCGGTGACCGGTTGGGCCGGCAACGCGATCGGCATGTTCCAGATCATCGGCGCCTCGTTCGGACCGGTGTGCGGCGCGATGATGGCCGACTACCTGCTGGCCGGTCGCAAGTGGGCCGGGCCCCGGGCCGGGTTCAACCCCGCAGGCTGGATTTCGTGGATCATCGGCTTTGGCGTCGGAGCAGCGGACTTCATCCCCGGGCTTGCCGGGAAGGTCCCCTGCCCGCCCGTGGCCGCCTTCATCGTCGGCTTCGTCCTCTACTTGATCCTGGCGAAGGTCGGCCTCCAGTCGAGGACCCTCCAGATGCCCGCGGCCGAAGCATCGCAGGGAGCCTGAACAACGGCTCAAGCGCCGTCTTGTGCAGACCGGAACCGGGCCATGGCCCGTCGAAAAAGGCGGGCCTTGGCTCCGGTAAATACCGGACCCCAACCGGGCAAATGGCCAAGGACGGTCAGGCCGGACGTCGCCACGGCGAAGCCATGCTTTGCCCCCTGGCACGGCAGGCGTGCCGTGGCCTGACGGCTGGCGGAGCCGGGACGCTCACGGCCAGCCGGCGCCGGACGCGGCTTCGATGCGCGGGCTCTTGGGGCTTCAGGCCTACCGAGCATTCCCAGAAATACCGCGAAACGTCGGACGGCAACCGGGGTTAGAAAAGTGAGGCCGCCGCGGACCCGGAGGGCCGGTGCCGCCGCCTCTTAATCGGGCGCGATAAATTGCTTAACACGGGTGACCCGATATGACATAATCTTCGGCCGAGGGGATGGGCGCAGCCGCCCGCTCAAGCCGCCGGGCGGAAGGAAGGGAACGATGGCTCGCAAGCACGGCTTGACCCGCAGGGAGTTCGTGAAAGGAGCAGCACTCACTGCCGTTGGCGGCGCGTATGCCCTCGCCTCGGCTGGCGAGGTGATGGCAAGCGCACCGGCTTTCAAGACCCCGGCCGCGGCCTCTCGACCACGCTCGGGCCGCCCTGAGCATGGTCGAAGGGCGGAAGCGTTCGGTTGGCGTCTCGGCATGCAGGCCTATTCCTTCAACCGTTACACGTTCTTCGAGGCGATTGAGAAAACGGTCTCGCTCAGCCTCCGTTATATCGAGGCCTACCCCGGCCAGAAGTTGAGCGCGGAAAAGCCCAACGTCCGCTGGGACCATAACACGGGCCCGGAAATCCGCCAGGAGGTAAAGCGGAAACTCGATGCGAGCGGCGTCCGCCTGGTCAATTACGGCGTCGTCGGCCTCGGCAAGGACGAGGCCGCGGCGCGCAAGGTGTTCGACTTCGCCAAGGACATGGGCATCGAAACCATCGTCTCCGAACCGCCCAGGGACGCCCTCCCCTCCCTCGACAAACTCTGCGGCGAGTACGGCATCCGCATCGCCATCCACAACCACCCGAAGCCGTCTCCCTACTGGGACCCCCAGATCGTCCTCGACGCGTGCCAGGGCCTGAGCCCGCGGATCGGCGCCTGTGCCGACACCGGCCACTGGATGCGCTCCGACGTGAATCCGGTGGAGGCGCTCCGGAAACTCCAGGGCCGGATCGTCAGCCTCCACTTCAAGGACTTGAACGCGATGGGCAAAGGCGCCCACGATGTGCCGTGGGGAACCGGCCAAGGCAACGTCCGCGGGATGCTCGAGGAACTTGCGCGCCAAAGGCTGAAGGCCGTCTTCTCCATCGAATACGAGCATAATTGGACCTCGTCGCTGCCCGAGATCGCCCGATGCGTGGCCTACTTCGAACAGGTCGCGGGTGAACTGGCAGCGGCCTCGAACAAGAAAGGAAAAGCCGAATGACGTCAGCGAAGAAGCCGCAATCGGATTCCCGGCGAGGCCTCAGCCGGAGGGATTTTCTCACGACGACCGCCGCCGCCGGCGCAGGGTTCTGGCTCACCTCCCCCTTGCGTGCCGCCGAGCCGGCCTCGAAGAACGGCGAACTGCACATCGCCATCATCGGCGCCGGCACCCAAGGCATGGTCCTCATGCAGAACTGCCTGAAGATCCCGGGGGTCCGTTTCGTCGCCGTCTGCGACATCTGGCCCTACAGCCAGCGCTACGCCTCGCGCCGCCTGAAGGCCTACAAGCAGGAAGTGAACGTCTACGAAGACTACCGCGAGATGCTGGAGAAGGAGAAGGCCCTCGACGCGGTCATCGTGGCCTCGCCCGACTGGATGCACGCCGAGCACGCCATCGCCTGCCTCCAGGCCGGCAAGCACGTGTACTGCGAGAAGGAGATGTCCAACTCCCTCGAGAAGGCCAAGCAGATGGTCCTCACGGCCCGCCAGACGGGCAAACTGCTCCAGATCGGCCACCAGCGCCGCTCGAACCCGCGCTACATCTTCGCACTTGAGAAGATCATCCGCGACGCCAAACTCCTCGGCCGAATCACCACGGGCTATGGCCAGTGGAACCGCGGCAAGGCAGACGACCGCGGCTGGCCCAAGGAATACGAACTCGACAAGGCCACGCTCAACAAATACGGTTACGACACGATGCACCAATTCTGCAACTGGCGCTGGTACCGCAAGTACGGCGGCGGGCCCATTGAGGACCTCGGAAGCCACCAGATCGACATCTTCAACTGGTTCCTCGACACACCGCCCAAATCCGTCATGGCCAGCGGCGGCATGGACTACTACAAGGGCCATGAGTGGTACGACAACGTCATGGCCATCTATGAGTTCGACACGCCGGCCGGCGTCGTCCGGGCCTTTTATCAGGTGTTGACGACGACGAGCGCTCGCGGCTACTACGAGACGTTCATGGGCGACGAAGGGACGCTCCAGCTTTCCGAAGACCCGCGCAAGTGCCGCGTTTTTGCCGAAGGCCACCTGCCTCTCGGCGCCTGGGACAAATGGGCCAAGAAGGGCTACCTCATCAAACTCCCCGTGGAGGAACAGAAACCGGAAGCCAAGGGCGAGATGGACGCGATCACCAGCGTCTATAAGTCGCCGCCCCAGATCGGCTGGCTCATGCCCGTCGAGGTCGAAAAATCGTACCACCAGGCCCACCTGGAGAACTTCTTCGACGCCGTCCGCGGCAAGGGGAAACTTAACTGCCCCCCGGAGGTCGCCTACGAGACCGCCGTCACCGTCCTCACGGTCAACGATGCTGTCGCGGCCGGCAAACGTATCGACTTCCAACCCGAGGAGTTTAAAGTTTGAGCACCAAGTACATGAACGCCCGCAGGACGCCGCAAAAGAAGGGAGGTTCAAACTCCCGGCGGGGAATCCGCCGCAGAGACTTCCTTGCGACGACCGCCGCCGCCGGCGCGGGGTTCTGGCTCGCCTCCCCCTTGCGAGCGGCCAAGCCGGCCTCGAAGAACGGCGAACTTCACGTCGCCATCATCGGCGCCGGGACGCAGGGGCGCGAGGTCCTCATCGAGAACTGCCTGAAGATCCCGGGCATCCGCTTCGTCGCCGTCTGCGACATCTGGCCGTACAACAAGCTCTACGCCTCGGGCCGCCTGAAGGCCTACAAGCAGGAAGTGAACGCCTACGAAGACTACCGCGAGATGCTGGAGAAGGAGAAGGCCCTTGACGCGGTGATCGTCGCCACCCCCGACTGGATGCACGCCGAGCACGCCATCGCCTGCCTCCAGGCCGGCAAGCACGTGTACTGCGAAAAGGAGATGTCCAACTCCCTCGAAAAGGCCAAGCAGATGGTGCTCGCGGCCCGCCAGACGGGGAAACTGCTGCAGATCGGCCACCAGCGCCGCTCGAACCCGCTCTACACCTACAGCCTCGAGAAGATCATCCGCGACGCCAAACTTCTCGGCCGGATCACCACCACCTACGGCCAGTGGAACCGCGGCAAGTCCGCCGTCGACCCCGGCTGTCCCAAAGGAAAAGAACTCGACGAAGCGACGCTCCAGAAATACGGCTACGACACGATGCACCAGCTCCTCAACTGGCGGTGGTACCGCAAGTACGGCGGCGGACCCATTGAGGACCTCGGAAGCCACCAGATCGATGTTTTCAACTGGTTCCTCGGCACACCGCCCAAATCCGTCATGGCCAGCGGCGGCACGGACTACTACAAGGGCCGTGAATGGTACGACAACGTCATGGCCATCTACGAGTACGACACGCCGGCCGGCGTCGTCCGCGCCTTATACCAGGTGCTGACCACAACAAGCGCCCGCGGCTACTACGAGACGTTCATGGGCGACGAAGGGACGCTCCAGATCTCTGAAGACCCGCGCAAGTGCCGCGTCTATGCCGAAGGCCACCTGCCTCTCGGCGCCTGGGACGAGTGGGTCAAGAAGGGATACCTCATTGAACTCCCCTGGAAGGTGCCGGAAGACAAGAGTGAGACGGACGCGATCGTCGACATTTACAAATCACCGGAACAGGTTGGTTGGCTCCTGCCGGTGAAACCTGAAGGATCGTACCACCAAGCCCACCTGGAGAACTTCTTCGACGCCATCCGCAACGGCACGCCGCTCAACTGCCCGCCGGAGGTCGCCTACGAGACCGCCGTCGCGGTCCTCACCGTCAACGACGCTGTCGCGGCCGCCAAACGCATTGACTTCCAACCCGAGGAGTTTAAAGTTTGAGCGCCATCTCTACAGACACCAACGGGCTGAGGCACGAAACCATGCTCAAAGTGATTGCGACGGCGGCTCTGGCGGCCCTCGGACTCCTGCTTTCCGCTTCGACCGCGAGCACCGCCGAGGAAGGCCAGCCCCCCGGCGAACCCGCCAGCCGATCCACCTTCGTCCACCACGTGGTCCTCCAGGACACCGAGGGCAACAAGATCACGCCGTCGAGCGACCCGACGATGCCTTTCTCGGTGCGCCTGAGTTGCGGCAAGTGCCACGACTATAAAACGGTCGGCGGCGGCTGGCACTTCAACGCCCCGGACCTGAACGTCGCCCCCGGCAGGCCCGCCCAGCCGTGGATCCTCGTCAATCGCCGCACCGGCACCCAGTTGCCCGTCTCCTATCGCCCCTGGCCGGGGACGTACCGCCCGGACGACGTCGGCCTTACGCCCTGGAAGTTCGTCCTGACCTTCGGCCGGCACATGCCCGGCGGCGGGCCCGGCGAGATGCCCGACGACGACCCCCAGTCGCGCTGGCTCGTCTCGGGAAAACTCGAGATCAACTGCCTGACCTGTCACAGCGGCGACCCCGCCCACGACCAGGTCCAGTGGCTCCTGGCGATCTCCGAGCAGAACTTCATGTGGGCCCCGCTCGCCACGACGACGCTCGGCTCCGTGCGCGGGTCCGCCCGGCGGGTCCCCGACACCTACGATCCTTACATGGAACCGAACGAGCAGGCCGCCTCCAAGGGCGCCCCGGTCGTAACGTATGACACAGCGAAGTTCGACGCCGCCGGACACGCTTACTTCAACACCGTCCACAAACCCGCACCCGCGCGGTGCTACTTCTGCCACACGAACCATCGCGTCGGTCCCGGCGCGCCGGAAAAATGGGAAACCGACGAAGACGTTCACCTGGCGGCCGGCCTCGCCTGCGCAGACTGCCACCGCAGCGGCCTCGACCACCAGATCACGCGCAATTACGAAGGCGAGGCCGAAGCCCGAGGCAAGCCTGACCTGGCAACCCTCACCTGCCGCGGATGCCACCTGGGCGACGGCCAAGAGGCCTCGAGCGGACGCCTGGGCGCGCCCCGGCCTCGGCACGTGGGCATCCCCACGCTGCATTTCGAGAAACTTTCGTGCACCGCCTGCCACTCCGGCCCGGCCCCGCGCGACCGCGCCGGCCGGGTCCAGACCTCGCGGGCCCACGCGATCGAGTTCCACGGCGAGCACCGCGGCGACGACGCGCCGCCCTACATCGCCGAGCCCGTCTTCGTCAAGCAGGTGAACGCCCGGGACGGCCACGAGGAGATCGCTCCGCACCGGATGATCTGGCCGGCCTTCTGGGGCCGATTGAAGGACGACGCCGTCACCCCGCTCTCCCCCGACGCGGTCATCGACGCGGCGGACAAAATCCTCGAAACGAAACCCGCGGCCGAGGGCGAGGCGGCCAAGGACATCACCCTGATTTCGCGGGAACAGATTCTTGAGACCCTCAAGACCCTCGCCGCCGCCGACACCGGCACCGAACCCGTTTACGTGGGCGGAGGCAAACTGTACCGCCTGACGGGCGACGGCGAAATCGCCGGCGCCGACCACCCGGCCGCCCGGCCGTATTCCTGGCCCCTCGCCCACGACGTCCGTCCCGCGACGCAGGCGCTCGGCTACGACGGCGAGTGCACCGACTGCCATTCAATGGACGCACCGTTCTTCTTCGGCGAGGTCGCGGCCGAAGTGCCCGCCGACCTCGGCGAGCCCGAGATGCTGGCCATGCACCACTTCGAGAAACTCGACCCGACCGCCTTGACCGTCTGGGCCCTGACGTTCGAGTTCCGCCCCCTCTTCAAGGCGATGCTATTTACCGTCGGCGGCCTCATGGCCGCGATCGTCATCCTCTACGCCTTCCGCGCCCTGGCGGCGATCCTCCGGTGGGCGGGAGCCAGGAGCGCCCGAGGCTGATACTTTTCAGGGAACCAGAACGCTCATGACCACATTCCAGACCATCACAATCCTCGCCGTGGCAGGCGCCGCGGCGGTCCTCGCGCTGCACTTCCTCGTCGCCGGACGCCGGCTATGCCGTGAAGCGAAGGCGGCGCCTCGCCGGCCCCTCGGCCGGTGGCAGAGGCTCCTCTATGCCGTCACGATCCTCTCGCTGCTCGTTCTCGTGTTCACCGGCTTCTGGCCGGCCGTCCGCGGCGAACCGCTCCGGGGCTGGCTTCTGATGATCCACAACAGCGCCGCGCCGGCCTTCGCCATCGGCCTGCTGGTGCTCGCCTTCCTCTGGGCCGAGAGGCGCCCTGCCGGGGCGCCCGGCGCGACGGTTCCCGCGGCCGGTTTCGGACGAGGCCAGCGGCTCGTCTTCTGGGCCGCCGCCCTTCTCGCCGCCGTCCTGGTCCTGACGATGATGTTCAGCATGGTCCAGATTTTCGGCACTCCGGGCCAGGAACTCCTCTTCGAGATCCATCGCTATTCGGCCCTGGCGATGGTCCTCGTGGCCATGGTCCACGGGTACCTGGTCGCGCTGGACCGGGGTCTCGGCTGATCCTCCTCACCGGCGACAACGAGCATGGATCTTTCGATCGTCATTCCGGCCTACAACGAGGCCGCCAAGATTGCGCGCGACGTCGAGGCCGCCGCCCGTTTTCTCGTTGACCAGCGCCTCGCGGGCGAAATCCTCGTCGTGGACGACGGAAGCCAGGACGACACCTCCAAGGTTGCCGAGGCCGTTCCGGTCCCTCCCGGCGTCGAGCGCAAGATCCTCCGATGCGCCCACCGGGGAAAGGGTTGTGCCGTCCGGACCGGCATGGTCGCGACGCGCGGCGAGTACGTCCTGTTTGCCGACAGCGGCCTGTGCGTCCCCTTCGCCAACGCGCTGCGCGGCCTGGAACTGCTCCGGCAAGGCGCGTGCGACATTGCGCACGGCTCCCGCAAGATGGCCGGCAGCATCCTTAAGGTCCCTCAGCCTGCGTACCGGCGCCTCCTGTCGCGGGCGTTCCGCGCCGTCGTCCTGGACCTGATGGGAATCCCGCACACACTGACGGACACGCAATGCGGTTTCAAAGTCTATCGCGGCGACGTGGCGAGGGAACTCTACCGCGATTGCCGGAGCGACGGGTTCCTGTTCGACATCGAGGTGCTCATGCGAGCCCGGCGCCGGGGATTCACCGTGCGGGAATTCCCCGTCGAATGGGTCTGCGACCTGGACAGCCGGCTGCGGCCGACGCGCAACCTCTTCGGCATCCTGCGCGAACTCATCCGGATCAAGCGCACCCTTCACGGCGAGCGCCGCTAGGCGCCGCTTTCACTTCTCCTACTTCTCCGCCGCCTTCAACTCCACAACCCAGCAGTTGCGGAACCGCACCGGGTTCCCGTGGTCCTGAAGGCGAAGCGGTGCGACGGCCACCTCCTCTTTGCTGCGCGCCCCGCCGGTCGGTCCCGGCATATTCTGGTCCTGGTGAATCACGGCGCCGTTGTGAAGCACCGTGACCCGGGCATTGGCGGTCTTCTTCCCGCCGGCATCAAAGCGCGGCGCCGTGAACGTGATGTCGAACGTTTGCCACCGGCCGGGCGGCAGGCAGGCGTTCACCTTCGGGGCCCCCACTTTGTAGATGCCCCCGCACTCATTGTCTTTCGGCTCCAGGCCGAACGAGTCCAGGATCTGGATCTCGTAGCGGTCCTGGATATAGACGCCGCTGTTCCCGCGCCCCTGCCCGCCCTTGTCGGGCATGAACGGCGTCATGAACTCCACGTGGAGCCGCATGTCGCCGAACTCGCGCTTCGTTTTATTGTCGC
>Ga0307378_10010445_pt1 | contig 12048 bp, 9 predicted proteins | sample UN1MG_FD_202238 | JGI IMG/M metagenome (GOLD analysis project Ga0307378, IMG submission 202238) | Soil microbial communities from Risofladan, Vaasa, Finland - UN-1 | ecosystem: Environmental > Terrestrial > Soil > Coastal area > Acid sulfate soil | place: Finland: Risofladan, Vaasa | collected...
ATTCTGTGCTCTGGTAGTGGTAGCCTCGGACCCTGAATGCGTGGTAAAGTAAACTCGTGGACATGCTGGCTTCTCCTTGTGAAGTCGAATCCCAAAACTCCACAAAGAACCAGCATGTCCGCCTCTTGGCAACCCCAGGTACGCTTCAGTCGGATGAACCAGAACTTTGACGTCGCCTTTGAAGTGAGTTTCCGTGAGACCGCCTACGTCGCGCCGAGTGAATCCAACATAGCGATGATCTACCACTTCCGCTCGCGCCGGACATTCCATTGACTCCTGCATAGCTAATGCACGGATTGCCGTCCGCAATTCCCGCGTTTTCCAGGCTTTGGTGGTTCCGAGTCGCGCATTGGCTGTGCAGGGATCAAAGATCGCCTTTCAGCGACGACGCGGGGGTCCTGTCGATCGCTCCAAGTCCCGGAACAGTCGCCCTCGCGGCGGTCGTTGTCCTCCGCGGCCGGCGGGCAGTCGAGTCGACGCCCTGCCCCGTTGACGCCCCCGTGCGTAGCGGCTATCCTGGCGATCGGCTCGCGGCTCCCGTTCATCGAGGGATGCTCGAAGCCGTCCTTGGGGAGCCGTCAACCTCGCTCGAACACGGATCGGACGCTATGCCGCCCAAATCGATGCCCATCGTCGCGTTGTCGGAGATGGTCCACGGCCAGGAGGCCGACCTGTTCGTGCTGATGACCGCCAGGGAGGAGCTGACCACGCGGGAGGGGAAGCCGTACTTCAAGGTCGCGTTCCGCGACGCCGGGCGCGAGGTGAGCTTTCCCATCTGGGGCGATGCGCCCTGGGCCGCGGAGTGCCGAGAGAGCTGGACGCCGGGCACGTTCTACAAGCTCCGCGCCCTGTATCGCGAGACGAGCTACGGGCCGCAACTCGACGTCCGCAAGATCCGCGAGGTGGTCGAGGCCGACGCCGCCGACGGGTTCGACCCCGGGACGTGCCTCCCCAGCTCGCGGTTCGACCCGCAGGCCATGTTCGACCGGCTCGTCGAGCTCGCCGAGCGCCACGTCGACGACGCCGGGCTGCGGGGGCTGGTCGTGTCGATCCTGAGCGGGAATCGGGAGAAGCTCCTCGTGTGCCCGGCCGCCCGGCGCCACCATCACGCCTTCCGCGGCGGGCTGTTGGAGCACACGCTCAGCGTCGCCCGAAACGCCGCCTTCCTGGCCGACAAGTACGCCGAGGACTACCCCGACATGCAACCGCCGCTGGACAAGCGCCTGGTCGTGGCCGGGGCGATCCTGCACGACCTGGGCAAGGTCCGCGAGCTGGACTGCGAGCCGACGGGTGCGTCGTACACGCCCGAGGGCGAGCTGGTGGGCCACCTCCTGATGAGCCGCGACATGGTCCGCGAGGCGGGCGCCGACGCGGCGATCGACGCCGACGTGCTGCTCCGGCTGGAGCACATCATGATTTCGCACCAGCGATTGCCGGAATGGGGCTCCCCCAAGCCGCCGATGACGCCCGAGGCCCTCCTGGTCCACTACGCCGACGACGTGGACGCGAAATACCACATGATCTACGCCATCCTCCGCGACGACGCCACGGCGGGCCCGCTCACGTCGAGCAGGAACCTGCTGCGCCAGAAAGTCTATCGCGGGCCGGAGAAGGGGTGAGGCAAGCGGGCGAAGCCTGCCGCTTTGTCGATCGCGAATCGCTTGCGACGGCCTTGCCAAACGCGTACATTAAGGATCGGCTGAAGAATGACTTCTGCATTTGCGGAGTAGTAGGCACACGCCGTGTGCCGTAACCGGCGGACGGCACACGGCGTGTGCCTGCTACTGAAGTGGAAAAGCCCGTGTGCCCTCGGCGTGCAAGCCGTCTACTCCTCTCAAAACCAGGAGGCTCTCCCGTGGCCGACAAGCTCACGCGTCGTCAGTTCGTCCGCAACAGCGCCGTGGCCACCGCCGCGGTCGCCGCGGGGCTCACGCCCACCCGAACGGTCCACCCCGGCAATCCGACCGGCGAGGACACCTCGGGCATCCTCAACTACAACCCCGACATGGAATACCGCCGCGCGGGCAAGACCGAGCTGATGGTCTCGTCCGTCTGCCTCGGGGGCCATTGGAAGCGGATCATCAAGGTGATCGGCGGCGAGGAGTCGCCGGGCTGGATGACGATGGGCATCAACCGGCCCGAGTTCCAGGAGAACCGCCACGACGTGGTCACCCGCTGCATCGAGCGGGGCATCAACTACGTCGACGCCTGCTGCCGCGAAGAAATCCTGGCCTACGCCAAGGCACTCAAGGGCCGCCGCGACAAGATGTACTTCGGCTACTCGTGGCACATCTGGGAAAGCCGCTTCGACGAGTGGCGATCGGCCGAGAAGCTCAAGGAAGGGCTCGACGCGGGCATGAAGGAGGCCGGCCTCGACTACGTCGACCTGTGGCGGATCAGCCTCTTGACCGAGAGCAGCCGGCACACGCAGGCCGAAATCGAAGAGGCGGTCGCCGCGCTCGACTGGGCGAAGAAGACGGGCCGGGCACGCTTCACCGGCTTCTCGGCCCACGACCGCCCGCACCTCAAAAAGCTCATCGAGACCTACCCCGACCAGATCGAGGTGATCCTCACGCCCTACACGGCCGACACCAAGGTAGTGACCGACGAGACGGGCCTCTGGGCGGCGATCCGGAAGCACGACGTCGGCTGGTTCGGGATCAAGCCGTTCGCGAGCAACTCCCTCTTCCAGGGCGACAGCTCCCCCACGAGCCCCACGTTCGAGGAAGACAACCGCCTGGCGCGCAACGCCATCCGCTACATCCTCTGCAACCCGGCGATCACCGCGCCGATGCCCGGCATGATCACCGAGCAGCAGGTCGACAACGTCGCCCTAGCCGTGATGCAGCGCCGCAAGCTCGACCTCGAAGAGCAAGCCGAGCTGCAACAAGCCATGCACCGCGCCTGGGCCAACCTGCCCCGCGGGTACGAGTGGTTGAGGGATTGGGAGTACGTGTAGAGAGGGGGACATCGCTGATTCCGGCAAACCGGGCGCGAACTGCGCCGGATAGCGGCTACTCCGCGACGGCCCCTGTTCCTTGCCGAACACATCCCGTCCGCGCGTGAAGCCGATCCGTGACCGGGGAACCGCGACGGGTGGCACTGCTGGCTTGCCCAGCAGTGCGTGATTCCGGAACGGCGGATGCCTTCATGCTCGGCGATGAACGGCCAGCCGTACGAAACGGGAAGAAGGCGGGCCTTCGCCCTGTGCGCCACCGCACTGCTGGGCAAGCCAGCAGTGGCACCCGGCGTGACGGTCACTCAAAGGAGCTAGTGACAACATACCGCCGCCCGCTAAGCTCGGAGGATTTCTTTGAGAACGCGACGACCCATTGCATTGGCTTCCGAAATGCCGGCATACGAGCATAAACACTGCCAAATTTCTTGTAGTGACACGTTCCGAAGCGTCTTCCTGAGCCGCACCAGCAAGGTTCGGACTTCCTGATTTCCGGCCCTGACAGGAACAATCCTGCATGCAGAAATGTTCCGGTTACGGCCGCTCCGCAATCCGTGACCGCAAGAACTACGTCGGGCCCGAAAGCGCGAAAGGCCGGTTTCGCTGAATGATAAGTGGCTACGATATTCGTATCGCGCTTTTGTGGAACTACGCCGCTATTGCACTGTGCGCCGACAAATCCTCGTGACTTCTTGTCCATAGATACACGCTGCACAATCTGGACGGCTTTACGGAGCACTTTGGGCGGCGGGTTGTCTGCAGCGAGCATCTTTCGCAGGGACTCACGGTCTCGTTGTGTGAAGGCGCTCGTGTATCCAGCGGCCTCTACCGTTGGACTGCCGACTGTGCCGAGAGGATATAGGTCGACCTTATCGCTTGGCGCGTGCGTGTGCGCATGGGAGCCATAGTTGCTTATCAAGTAGCATATGTTCTGTGCGTTTGGTGAATAGCGGAAGCCTGACAGCAGGAAGGCGATTCGTTGCGCGTTCCCAATGGCTCGGGACAGGCTAGCGAATGTGTGCGACGCCTTGGCCTGAAACGCCCGTAGGATATCCTCGAGTGTGTGCGTCTTCTTTCCGATCTCAAAAAGCGTGTCCCTCAGCCAATCCTGAGTCTTGAAGCCATTGTATGAAGCCAACCCGGTAAACGCGATCGTCACACGGGCATCATCACAGAACAGTACGCACAGCTTATTGGCCTCATCATCACATGCTTTGCCATCGCGCTGGGCCACTCTCCTATCTCCCAGCACAATTGCGTGCGAACAGTTTGATAGGCTGAGTAGAAGCGTCATAGGCCTCTCCCTCTGGAATATCGGGCGGGGATCGTTTCAGCAGCAGAACTAAGTATAGCTGCTTGACTCCCGCGATCGAAACAGGGCTCTTGTCGACCTGAATCGCGCGTGCAGAAGGTTCCTCGGCGCGACACGCCGAACGCATTCTTGCCTCACCCCAGCGCGCCTCGGTTGCGCACACCGACGCAGTCTCTGCCAATCTCTCGCGCGCTCTGGTCCGACACACCGAGGCGCCCTCGCGTGAGTCGAGACGATCTTCGCGAACCGGGATTAAGTCACCAAATTGTAGGTCTTAGAGCGGTTTGGCAGGGGGCTGTCAACCCCTCGGGGGTCGAGCTACGCGGGACGGCCAGCTAGCGTACGTGTTCCTCGGGAGTTTCATGGATGGGGTCTCTTGGCGCGGCGGCGGTCCGTGTCCTACTGATGAGGGGGAGGGCAGGCCGAAGCGGCGGCGCAGCGCGGGGGCCAAGCCATCCCCCGTCCGACGGGGTGCGGGACAGGCGACCGAAGGCTGCCGGCCCGGCGGATGGCGTGGCCGCCGTTAGCGAGGGGCTGTTTCGTCCCGACGGCACTCGTGCGAACGGAGTGAGCTACGGTGCGTCTCTTCGATCACCCCTCCGACCGGACATCGTAGCACAGCAGTACGTCCTGGTCGCGGACGTACATTTGGCCGTGGGCGATCACGAGGTGGGGCCAGGCTTTCTGCCTGCTACGGTCGGGCTGGTCGAATTGGCCGTGGAGCTCGAAGCCGTCGGGCGTGGCCTTCACGAGGGTCAACGGGCCGGTCTCGTCGCGGCAGTAGAGCATGCCGTCGGCGTAGAGGAGGGAGCACTTGCCGGGCTTGCGGCTTCGCCACATGACTTTGCCGGTCGCGTATTCCAGGCAGGTGAGGATGCCCGGGTCGTTCGCGCCGTAGAGGTAGCCGTCCAGGAGGATCAGCCCGCCGTGGTGGTTCTTCATGTCCTTGGTGAAGTAGACCTCCCGGGCGGCGAAGCCCTCGCGGGTCTTTTCGATCCGTGCCAGCCCGCCGCCGACGTTGTAGCCGGTGGCGGCGAACACCGTGTCGCCCGAGGCGATGGGCGTGGAGACGTTGATCCCGCCGAACTTGGGATAGGCGGGGGCGTCGTACCGCCAGAGGAGCTTGCCGTCGCGGGCGTCGACGCCCACCACGCCGTCGGCGGTGAACTGCACGTACTGCGCGACGCCGGCGAGGGTCGCCTTGACGATCGAGGCGTAGCCCACCCGGGCGTCGATCTTCGAGGCCCACACGACCTGGCCCGTGCGTTTGTCGAGCGCGGCTAGCGTGGCCTCGGTTCCGCCGGGCGTGCAGAGGAGCTTGTCGCCGTCGATGAGCACCGATTCGCTGAAGCCCCACTTGACCCCGCCCGGGGCGTCGGCCTCCTTGCTTTCGACGAGGCGGCCGCGGAGCGACTCGACGTACTCGGTGGCGATCACCTGGGCGTCGAAGTCGTCGAGGAAGCTGGTGCGCCAGCGGATCTCGCCCGAGTGGCGGTCCATCGCGACGAGCCTGCCCGAGGCGCCCAGGGCGTAGAGCCGGTCGCCGTCGAGGGTGGGCGTGGCCCGCGTGCCGGGGGAGTAGCCGACGTACTCGACCGGCCCGAACGGCTCGGCCCAAAGGCGCTTGCCGGTGGTCGTATCCAGGGCCAGGACGTGCTCCTGTCCGTCGAGGTTGCCCAGGGTGTAGAGCGTGGTGCCGACGACGGCCGGTCCGCTGTAGCCGACGCCCAGCCCGGTCGCCTTCCAAAGCAGCTTGGGGCCCTCGGGCGGCCACGCTTGCAGCAGGCCGGTCTCGCGGCAGATGGCGTCGCGGTTGGGCCCCCGCCAGTTGGGCCAATCGTCGGCGGCGAGCCGGGCGGTGGTGGCCCCGAGACACAGGAGCCATACGGCGGCTGCGTAAAAAGCCGGGAAAGCGGCGACGAGTCGCCGCACTCCACAAGCTCGTTGGTTTCGGTCCGATCGGTGCATGGTTGTCTCCTCGCGGCGGCACGTGGGTGGGGCTGCGGTCTCGCCCGCTCACCCATGATATCTACCATGCCGGGCACGCACGTTCAACACGGCGAGGCAGACGGCCTCGAACGGGGGCATGCGCGGGGAACGTCTCAAGGGGGATCAGCTACGGGCCTGCCTGAAGAACTCGTCGCGCAGGGCGAGGATGTTCTCCGGCGGGACGTCGTACTGGATGTTGTGCACCTGGGTGAAGACGAGCGAGGCGTCGGGGCCGTACTCCTCCAGGCGCCTGCGCACGTCGGCGCGGACCACCTCGGGGTCGGAGGCGTTCAGGGCGTGCTGCGTGTCGCAGCCGCCGCCCCAGAAGGCGATGTCGCGGCCGTACTGCCGGACCAGCTCGGCGGGGTTCATCGCCTTGGCGCTCACCTGGACGGGATTCAGGCCGTCGACGCCCATCTCGATCAGGTAGGGCACGTACGTCGAGACGGCCCCGCAGGAGTGCATCACCACCTTCTTGCCCGCCGCCTTGATCCTCCCCACCAGCTCCGAGACGTAGGGGTAGATCATCTCCTCGTAGAGCGGCGTGGAGATCATGCCCCCCTTCTGCGTTCCCAGGTCGTCGGTGAGGAAGACGACGTCGAACCACGGGCCGAACGCGGCCAGGAAGGCGTCGACGCGGTCGAGATAGACCTGGTGCAGCTTGCCCAACAGGGCGTGGGCCAGGTCCTTGTCGGCCATCAGGTCGACGAGGAACTGCTCGTAGCCGCGCATCAGCATCCCGGCCTGGAGATAGTGCATTCTCCAGAGCGTGACCACCGCCCGATCGGTCGACTCGTACTGCGCCCGCGCCCGCCGGGCCAGCGCGTCAAGCGGCTCGTCGTAGACGTAGGAGAAGTCCCACCGGTCGAACAGCGCGTCGAACCGATCGAGCTCGCCGGGCGAGGTGATCTGTGCCAGGGGCGGGTCGACCGGATCGTGATAGTACGCGTCGGCCGCCCGCTTCGCGTAGACCACGCCTTGGGGATTGCGGACCACCGACGATCCGTCGGCGAGATCCTCCACGTCGAACCGCTCGGGCACGATCAGGTCGACGCCAAAGGGCGTTTTCCAGAGCTTGGTCTCTTGAGAGCCGAACCAGAGCACTTCCACGTCGACGTCCAGGGCGTCCATCACGTCGGCGTCGGTCTCGGCGACGAGCTGGATCAGGCAGCCGCACCGGATCGGTCCGACCGCCAGCCCCATCCGCTCCCGGAGCTTCCTGTACGCGATTACGTGGACGCTCGAGCAGTCGGTGCCGCCGATCTCGAAGGGGATACAGTCGGGCTTCTGACGGTTGAGCGTGGCCAAGACGCGCTGTCGACCTGTCATGTTCACGGTCCCCCACAAGTCGAGGTGCTCGACGCGGCGAGTGCGAACGCCGCGTCGGATCAGGCAGTCAGCGAACCGCTCCGCGACCGGTTCGACTATGGTAGCCGGTCCTCGGGGAGCCGTCCAGACCCCCAGCAAGCGAGCTTTGGCTCGGGGCTCCGAGATTTCCCGGGCAGCGTTGGGCGTTGCCGACGGCGGCTCTTCGAGGAATCCCACGAGGCCGAGGGGCGGCTCGGCGCACCGCCCCGGCACGATCGTCGCGACCCGTTGCAATCAAAAAGGCATCTGCGACAATGCGCGGGAGCCGATGCGGTGTCTCGCACCGCGCGGGCACGCGAACGGAAAGGAACATGCGATGAGATACGGCTGCCGAACGGAAGCCGCGGACTCCAGCCGCCGAGACTTCCTCAAAACGGGGGCGGCGTCGATCTCGGCCTTGGCTTGTTGCGGATCGGGGTCTCCGGCGGAGGACGCGACGGTCCTGCGGCTCGAGACGTTGGTCAACGTGACGACAAGCGACGAGCCGGCGCCGATCGAAGGCGCGACGTGGTACACCGCCGACGCGACCGGCGCCGGTCTCAAGTTTCGCGTCCCCCTCGGCGCGCTGGCCCAGGCCCGATATCTCACGGCCGATGTGCTCCTGGACGGCACGGAAACGGTCGTCTTCGCCATCACGCTGGAGGAAGAAGGGTCGGGCCCCCAGTTCTTCTTCCGCTTCGCCCTTCTGAACCAGTGCGGGGCGCGGATCCGTATGCCGCTCGCGCTCGTCGACATGAGCCGCTGGGGAATCGACCGCGAGGGCGCCTGGCTGAAGCCGCGGTGCTACGGGGGGCGCGTCCGGCTGGAGCGCGTCGACCAGGTGTGGCTCAAGGTCATCCGCAAGGGCGACCAAACCGCGCGGTGGTGCCTCACGCCCCTGAGAATCACCAAGGACCCGGTGGACCGCGTCAGCGAGCCGGTCCTGCCGAAGGGGCCGCTCTTGGATGAGCTGGGGCAAAGCCGGATTCGCCAGTGGCCGGGCAAGAGCAAGAGCGAGGACGAGGTGGTCGCGCGGCTCCGCCGGCAAAGCGACCAGGCCGACGCGCAACGCTTGCCTGAAGGCTTGTCTTCCTGGGGCGGGTGGACCGCCAAGCGAATCGGCCCCGGCGAGGGCTTCTTCCGCACGCACCACGACGGACGGCGATGGTGGCTGGTCGACCCGGACGGGTACGCGTTCTGGTCGGCGGGCGTCGATTGCGTTCGCGTCAACACGGAGGCCAACTCCAGGGGCCTGGAGACGGCGCTTGCGTGGAAACCCGACCTGGCCGGCCCCTTCGCCCCGATCTATTCCGGCGGCGGCAAGAAGACCATCAACTACCTGACGGCGAACCTCATCCGCGCGTTCGGGCCGGAGCGTTGGTACGAGGCGTGGTCGCGCCTCGTGCTCGGCGAGGTGCGGCGGCTCGGGTTCAACACGGTGGGCAACTGGTCCGACTGGGAGATCGCCCGCAAGGCCCGGTACCCCTACGTGCGCCCCTTGAGCTTTCGCCCCAAGCGGACGGCCGACGTCTATCGCGACTTCCCGGACGTGTTCCACGCCGACTTCACCCGGGACGCCGCCGACTACGCCGCGCAGCTTGGCGACACGGCCGACGATCCCGCCCTGGTGGGCTATTTCCTGATGAACGAGCCGAAGTGGGCGTTCTCCTCGGAGCTCCCCGCGACCGGCATGCTCTTGAATACGCCGTCCTGCGCCGCGCGCCGCGCGCTCGCCCAATTCCTCGCGAAGCGGTACCCGGACGACGCGGCCCTCTCCGCGGCATGGGGCGTCCAAACTACCTTCGACCAGGTCGCCGAGGGACCGTGGCGCCTGCCGCTGCGGGGCAAATCGCTCGACGATCTAGGGGCGTTCAGCACCCTGATGGTGGAGAAGTACTTCGGCGCGCTTTCCGCGGCGTGCAAGGCCGTCGACCCCAACCACCTCAATCTGGGCATCCGCTACGCGGGCGTGCCGAAGCCGTGGACGCTCGACGGGATGAAGTCGTTCGACGTGTTCAGCATGAACTGCTACCGCGAAAAGTTGCCGGCCGACCAGGTCGCGAAGATCCACGACGTGCTCCACCTTCCGGTGATCATCGGCGAGTGGCACTTCGGGGCCCTGGACGTCGGCCTCCCCTCTTCCGGCCTCCGTCGCGTGCGCACGCAGGAGGACCGCGGCCGGGCGTACCGCGTCTACCTGGAGAACGCCGCGGCCAACCCGCACTGCGTCGGCACCCACTGGTTCACCCTCTACGACCAGTCGGCGCTCGGCCGCTTCGACGGCGAGAACTACAACATCGGCTTCCTCGACGTCTGCAACCGCCCCTACGAGCCGCTCTCGCGCGCGGCCCGAACGAGCCACGAGCTCGTCTACCAGCTCGCCGACGGCCGGACGAAAGCGTACCACGACGCCCCCGAATACCTGCCCCCGGTCGGCTGACGCCCTCGACCGCAACCGCGAGACGGAAGGCCCTACCGCAGCGTCTCGCGGTACTCATCGCACTGCTTGCGGAGCGCCCCGAGCACCTCCGCGTGCGCCCGGGCACCCGCCAGGTTCTTCTCCTCCCGCGGATCGTCCTTCAGGTCGAAGAGCTGCTCGCAGGGCGGCTCGATCTCGGGGTAGCGGGTGTACTTCCATCGCTCCGTGCGCACGCCTTCGCACTTGACGATCGGCCGTCGCGGCGGACGCGTCTGGTAGACGTGCTCGTAGTACCAATCGTCGCGCCAGTCCACGTCGCGCCCGGCCACCAGCGGCTCGAGGCTGCGGCCCTGCATGCGCTCCGGCACGGGCACGCCCGCCAGGGTGAGCATCGTGGGCGCCAGATCGATGCTCAGGGCCGTCTGGTCGCAACGCCGTCCGCGCGCGGCCTTGGGCTGGCGCGGATCGCGGATGACCAGCGGCACGCGGATCGACTCCTCGTACATGATCCACTTGCCCGCCAGCCCGTGGGCGCCGAGCATGCTCCCGTTGTCCGACGTGAAGAGGACCACCGTGTTCTCGTCCAACCCGAGCCGCGCGAGCTCCGCGAGGATCTCACCCACGGCGATGTCGACCCGGGTAATCAATCGGTAGAACGTGCGCGCGTGCTCCTGGTAGGCCGCGGGGTCTTCAAGCCATTTCGGGCCGGTGCCGCCGTTGAGCGAATCGCGGAGGAACGCCGGCTGGGCGTCGTACGCGGCTTGCGAGAAGGTCGGCGGCGGCGGGATCTCCACGTCCGCGTAGATATCCGGCACGTCGGGGTCGAAGAAGTTCCACGGCCCGTGCGGCTCCTTGAAGGCGATGGTCAGGCAGAACGGCTGATCGGGCGGGTTGGTGCGCAGGAACTCGATCGCCTTCTCGGTCATCACGTCGGTCAGGTAGCGCTTCCGGCCGTCGACTTCCTGGAGAAAGTTGATCGTCTGCGGGAAGCCGTACCAGAGGTCGAACTTGTCTGCGGGGAGCGAGAGGTGGCGGACCTCGGGGTTCGTCCAGCCGACGGCGAACTTGCCCAGGTAGCCGGTCCGATAGCCCGCGCTGCTCAACAGCATCGGATACGTCTGGTCGAAGGCCTCGGCCGAGAGCGGCGTGTGAAAATCCTCGATGCCGTGGCGCCGCATGTGCTGGCCGGTCAGGATGCACGCCCGGTTCGAGCAGCAGATGGCGGTGGTCACGAAGGAGTTGGTAAAGAGCACGCCGTCGGCGGCCAGACGATCCATGTTGGGCGTCTGGATGAGCGGGTTGCCCATCGCGCCCATGCAGATCTGGGGTTGGTCGTCGGTGAACATGAACAGGATGTTGGGGGGGCGGTCCTCGGCGGCGTGGGTCTCTGCGGGAAGCCGAAAGAGGCCGAGCCACACAAGCAGCGGGCCCAGGGCAAGCCATTTGCCGAGCCGCCAATACGTCGAAGCGTTCGGTACGGAGAGCATCGGATATCGCCTCCTTTCCTCGGTCGCGCACGGGTGTCGCCGCGTCGGTGCGACAGAACTGCCGCAATGTATCCGAAAGAGGCAGATCGGAATAGGGACGACCGGCCAAGAGACGGCCAGACTTCCGGCGAAGCACCGCAACGATACGCCTGACGACTTGCGGCACGCGGTTCCGTTCGTGGAAGCGAGGCGGCACCCCTCACGCCCATTGCCGTTGACGCGGCCGGTGGCGGCGCGGGATACTGGGCCGTGTCCGGCGAGTCATGCTCGCCCGAATTGCCCGGGAGGGCCGCAAGGAGCTACCTCCCCACACGCTGAGAAAGCACGCCCATGTCGACCTTTCTGTTCGCCGCCCGGGGGACGTGGATCGGGGCCCTGATCGTCGTCGCCGCCGCGTTCGTCGTCTGGTTCCAGTTCCGTGCCTTCGTCGACTTCGCCCACTGGTTCCACGAGGAGATCATCGAGGACTATCGGGAGGGGAAGCGGAAGAAGGACGAGGACCGGAAAGGCTGACATCGCCTCCGTAGGGTGGGTCGAG
>Ga0307378_10010447_pt1 | contig 12047 bp, 11 predicted proteins | sample UN1MG_FD_202238 | JGI IMG/M metagenome (GOLD analysis project Ga0307378, IMG submission 202238) | Soil microbial communities from Risofladan, Vaasa, Finland - UN-1 | ecosystem: Environmental > Terrestrial > Soil > Coastal area > Acid sulfate soil | place: Finland: Risofladan, Vaasa | collected...
TCGAAGAGTTTAACCGCGAATGGGCGCGGATCGGGAGAGAGAAATACAGCGGAATTAGCGAGAGTGACGACCAACATATTGCGTATCAAATCGCCAGATATTCAAGATGGTCGTGCTCGAGCGCGAAAGAGATCTGGCAATGGCGGGATTTTAGCGGCTTTTGAGACACGGTCATAGAGATAGTCCCAGAAGGATAAGCCCAATTTGCGGCAGGTTTTTTTCAGGCTAGCAAAGGTGTCACGACATCGTCTGCCAGCATCCGAGCGTGTACTGCCGCTGATCTTTCGTTTCTTGACGTATTCGCGGATATCGCGATCACTGAGATTGTTGTGCAGAGGAATATTCGGCCTGTGCAAAACCATGAGCAGTTCCTCTTTGTTGTTCGCCAAACGACGTAAAGCCGCGTTCAAGACCTCACTGCACGTTTGAGTGGCAAAAATCTCATCAAAACGTTTCTCCAAATCGGTCTTCGCTTTTTCATCAGGGGCCTGTTTGTAGGCCTTCAGGTCTCGATACAACTGCCAAATGCGATCCCGGATATAGTCGATTGTCTGACCTTCTTGCTCACTACAGGGGATGAGTTTATGGATTGTCCGTTCGGCATGAATCCAGCACAGCGCATGGAGAAGAATATTGAATTGTCCGGCATCGTCACTGAGAATTACCAATTCCTTCGAGAAGCCGTGATACAGAACGCTGCCGAGCAACGCGCCCTCCGTGGCGATTCGCACATGGCGTTTTTTGGTAATCGCCGTGCTATTGGTCAAGACATCCTGGACTTTTATGTACGAGAACTCGTCACTTTTGGTAAGGGCCACCGAGAACGGCCATGGCAACCATAGATGAGTGCTTGTACCAGGTTCCTTTCTATCAGGCAAGACCTAGTAAATGGAGATTTAGGTTGTCAAAGCCACATTATGAGCAGATTCCAGCGAGTTGACCTTGCCGTATAGGGACCGGGTGCGCCGGGTTGATTCTCAATTACTGATCCACAGGTTTGCATATTGGGCACGTTATTGAGCGGTTCACCACCATTCGTGATTCACGTGCTTGTTTATTGGCGATGTGAAGATCATCTGGGATGTGATCCCCTGTGCCAAAGTACATTTCATCTGGAGTCTGTCCACGGAAAGCAGAGTGAGGAAGACATGTGTTATGTTGCTCCACATAAAAGGAAACCAGTTTCCGGACCGAGCTGACAGTATCAAGGGTATTTAAGAACAACCACTGGTGTTTGAGGGATCGCCACCAGGATTCGATGAGTGAGTTGGAGTATGAAATATCGGTTTGGGCGAGAAGTCGTCGGAGAAGTCCTGAGCCGACAAGTTCATCAACAGCACTATTGAAGTTTTCGACTCCACCATCCGTCAGAAGGGTGGGCTGCTGGTTTAGAAGACCATTTGAGGCATCCAGTAGAAGCTCAGCAGTGATATTTGGATCAAAGGTTCCGGATACTTTCCAGGAGAGTATCCGACGAGAGAAGTTGTCGATGATAGCATGAAGGTAAGCACGAGATCCATCAAGCAGGCGAATCAGCGTGGTATCGACATGCCAGATTTCATTTGGAATGAAAGCTCGAATACCAACTTTTGGCTTGGCAGGGTGAATTCGGCGACGAGGACGACGCCACTTATGTAGTCGTACCAGCCGAGACCAAGTCGAAGGTGAAGCAAAGATTTTACCGAGTCGCTGAGCGAGTATTGCTAATCTGCTTGTTGGCACATGTCGATAATCTTCGGATGTCGCCATTTCCTGAATTGTTTTGACCTCGAAGGGACTCGAACCCTCAACCTTCGGATCGACAGTCCGATGCTCTAATATTGAGATCAGATATGCGTTTATGGGTGAAAAACGGGGGCTATGGTTGGTGCGGTAGCAGTATGTATAGTGCTATCTCAGCCAAGCAATGTATCCCAAATCCAAAAAACTTCTCTGTCGTGAAACAGACCGGAGCAGACAGCGATGTCGGCTTCGCCAGAAGCGCTTCAAAAGTCATCCCATCCATCAGGCGGCCCTCCGCCAGCACTTCAGAAGTCCGCCGAGACGCTCATAGCAGACTATTCTACCATCTCCTTGCGGTGGTGGCTCAATAATATTGTTGCCGATACCTTGATGAGGTCTTTCGGTGTGATAATGATCGACATAATTCTCGATCACATAGCGTAGATGTCTCTCTCCGAAGATAAGCATCTTATTGAGACACTCGGATTTTATGCTCCTGACGAAGCGTTCCGCGAATGGATTCAAATTCGGACTCGCAACTGATGTTTTGACGGTCTTAATGCCAACCGCTTTCAGAATCATCCTGAAATCCTTCGTGAACAACGGATCGCGGTCAGTAACAAGATATTTCTTATCCTTCAGAAAGCCATCGAACGGATCGGTCAGGTTGCGAGCCATCTGCTTCATCCATTCCCCATAGGCCTGCGGAATAATGCCTGTTATTTCTACCTTCCGAGTTGCATAGTCTATCGAGAACAGGACCATATATCGGGTCAGGCCAAGAACGGTATAGACCTCGACTGTGAAGAAGTCTATTGCGGCGAGTGACTCCCAGTGAGCCTTAATAAACTCATTCCAGGTTGTCCGTTCGGGCCTTAGTGGGCTTGGCTCAATGCCATGCTCTCGTAGGACTCTGCTGATAGTGGCGGATGATACCTTGAGGCCCAGGTATTTCAGATAGCCATGCAGCTTACGGCAGCCGAGGTGCTTGTGGTTCCTGGCCATGTCGATGATGAGTTGTTTGAGTTCGTCAGAGATTCTCGGCCGACCATATTTGCTGCGGTCCTTGCTTCCGTCATATTTCTTGGCCACAAGCTTGCGATGCCATTTCAGAAGGGTGTCCGGCGAGAAGGCACAGCATACCCGACCCAAAAACTCTCTGCCCAATCTCTTGCCAAGAATCGCCAACCTTCTTCTCTGACTGTCAGTCAGGAGAATGCGTTTCCCACCAAGCTTCTCCCGGAGAATCTTATTCTCCTCCTTCAGGTAGTCTATCATGTCCTGCTGCTGACGATTGATCCAACCGGCCAACATCACGAGCAACATTGCCAAAGGTTTTGCCTGCATCACAAACTCCTCCAAAACGTCATCAATACTCAATAAAGGCCAAACGTCAGGATTATATCTGAAGCCCTTCGAATATACTACAAGTTTTGCCAATGGGTTCCATCTGATTCTTCAACCGGATCGTACACGCTTTTTGTCTTTACCATAACATACCTCAACAGCAAATAATAACAGACTGAGACAACAAAACCATACTACTGAAAAAATATGCAGAATATTTAGACTATAGAGACACACTCAATTAGGGGACAAATTGGTGAGACAAGGCTACAACCAAACTACAACCAAAAGATACAATATCTGCGATTCTTGCGATATTTACCACTTGCTAAGTTCCGAAATAGCCGATACTTGCAAAATAGGGAGGATTTCGAGAAGTTTTCGAAGTCCGCGACTCTATCCAATTGAGCTACGGGCGCAAAAATCCATAAGTGCCTGCAATATAATAACTTTTTACGTTGTCTGTCAACACTTTAGAAGAGCAATTTGGCCAAAATCAATTCTAATGCATCAATTTGGCGTCGTCCTGCGGGTTGTGACTCGAAATTTCCGCTGAAAGACTTGCCTTTGAAAACAATCCGCCTACAATAGGGGGAGTATGTAAATATATCTTTTTTAGAAAGGAGCATGGGAAAATGTTGAAGAACCTGTTGTTGAGTATTCTGGTGCTGTTGTTTGTTACAACCAGTGCGATGGCCGGTGAGTTGATGGATTTGTTCGACGGCGAGACGCTGAATGGCTGGAGCATTCATAGCGGCTATGCGAAGTATCGTGTCGAGGACGGGGCGATAGTAGGCACGGCCGTCAAGGGCAGTCCCAACACGTTTCTTTGTACCGACAAAGAGTACGGAGATTTCATTCTGGAATTTGAGGTCAAGTGCGATCCAAGATTGAATTCCGGCGTCCAGATTCGCAGTCAGATTGCGACAAACCCGATGTTCTTCATGTTCAGAAGGCCTGATGGCCGGCCCCGTCAGTGTGTGGTTCCCCCGGATCGCGTGTACGGCTATCAGGTGGAAATCGCCAGCGCGAAAACCGGCACCTCCGGCGGGATTTATGATGAGGCCCGGCGAGGATTTTTCCTGGCAGAAGTGAGCGAAGATCCGGCCGCCGGCAAGGCCTTCAAGGACAACCAGTGGAACAAGTACCGAATCGAGTGTAAGGGCAGTTCCATCAAAACGTGGATCAACGGAGTTCCATGTGCCAAGCTGAGGGATTCGATGGACGCCAAAGGCATCATCGGCCTTCAGGTCCACGGGCTTAGCAGGAACTTTTTTCCGTACCAGGTACGCTGGCGGAATCTCCGCATCCGTGAGCTGGGCGACGCCGATCCCGGAAAGCTCAAGGTTGTGGTCGTTACCGGCGGGCACGATTTCGAGCGAGAGCCGTTCTTCAAAATATTCGATTCGATAGAGGCAATTAACTATACCGAGGCGATTCAAAAAGATCACAGCGAACTGTTCGAGGACATCAGCGGATGGGATTATGATGTGATTGTATTCTATAGCATGACTCAGCAGATATCGGAAAAGCGGCGGAAGAATTTCCTCAAGCTGCTGGAGCAGGGCGTCGGTGTTGTCGCGCTGCACCATACGATGGGATCGTTTCAGGAGTGGCCCGAGTTCAGGAAGATAATCGGCACCAAATACTATCTCAAGGATACCATGGAGGATGGAGTGCTTTGTAAGGGCAGTTCTTTCAAACATGATGTTGATATGGCCATCAGCGTAGCTGACAGCGACCATCCGATTACCGAGGGCCTGACCAATTTTTCGATTCATGACGAGGGCTACAAAGACTGCTGGTTTGACCGGGACAATCGAGTCCTCCTGACAACGAATCACGCCGCCAGCGATAAGACCGTCGGCTGGGTGAAACAATACGGCAAGGCAAAAATCTGCACGATCCAGTTGGGACACGACTCGAAAGCCTACGGAAATCACAATTATCCTTTGCTTGTAAATCGCGCCATACTCTGGACCGCCGGCAGGCTGTAAACCCGGTATGTAAGCCGCGGCGAGTTTTCGCCGGGCTTTCCTCGGTGCCGGGTGACATTCGAGCTAAGGGCCCGGCAGCTTCAGTGTTTATTCGACCGCAGGCTGCCAGAGGTAAAGAAATTGTGCCCCGCCGGCATTCAGCCAATCGGGCAGTTCGAGATTGACCAGCGGGCCGAGGCCGTCTGAGCCGGCTGTTGCCAGGCCGTATGCGTTTGGTTTATAGTTTGACGGCCGGTGATAAATGACGACCCGAGTTTTCTTTACGCCCGCAATTTCCCTAGCCCATTTGATGCCGTCGTCCAGATAACCGACTTTGTCGATAAGCCTTTGCTGCAGTGCCTGTTGAGCCGTGAAGACTCGCCCATCGGTCAGCTCGGCCAGCTTCTTTTCGTCGATTGTTTTACGGCCCTTCCGCACGACCTCGAAGAATTGTTCGGAGAACTGCTTGATTATCTCCTGCAGCACTTTGTGCTCTTCGTCGCTCAAATCGTGCAGTGGTGACGCCAAATCTTTAAGCTCGCCGCTCTTGATGGTGACGGCTTTGACGCCGATTTTCTCCATGGTCCCCGCCACGCTGAACGTCTGGAAGACCGTGCCGATATTGCCGACCACGCTGCTCGGCTGGGCAATTATCCCGTCGCAGCCGCAGGCGATGTAATAGGCGCCGCTGCAGCCGATACCAAGCACGCAGGCTATTACGGGCTTTCCCGTTTCGCGTCTGAATTCTCGTAGGTGATGGTACATGATGTCGGTGGCCGCGACTGTCCCGCCCGGAGAGTTCAGACGAATGACGACTGCTTTGACGGACCGGTCTGCGGCGGCCTTGTCGAGCTTCTCGACGAACAGGCTGACCGGATTCTCGCCGGAGCGCATCCAGCCGCCTTGGCGCCTGTTGGCGAGCAATCCGTCAACGTCGATGATTGCGATTTTATCGAATACGAACAACCCGGCGTCCTTTTGTATCCGGGTCTCTACGAGCTGCCGGTTGGTGGGCACCAGCTCTATGTGGAACGCGGTCTGTCCGCAGCCTGCCAATACGGTCGGTAAGATTAAAAATCCCAAATACAACCAGATATGTCTTCTAAACATTGCGTGTTCTCCTGTGAGAAATTTCAGTTATTTCATGCCGGGACAAACCCTATACAACCGGTTTTGCGCCCTTGAGTAATTCTCCGATATCCTTAATACCTACGCCGGGCCCCCTGGGAACGGTAATGGAGCCGTCCCTGATTTTCAAAGGCGGATCGAACCAGTTGCTGTATCTCTCGGTTCCCTTCTTATATTCCTGGTATAAGCCGATGTCCGGCGTGAAAGAAGCGAAATGCAGCATGTAAACGAAGCCGAATCCGCCCGAAATATGTACGGTCGTCGGCATCCCCGCCAGAGCCGCCATCCGCGCGACGCGCGTCGAACGAATCAGCCCGCCGTAATATTGCAGATCCGGCTGGACGATATCCACGCCGCGATTGTGAATCGCCCAGCGAAAACGGCGCTGACTGTATTCCTGCTCGCCGCCGGCCACGGGGATTGTTAAAGCATCGGCGACCTTTTTCGTGTCTTCGAAGTGGTCGAAGGGGCAGGGTTCCTCGAAATAGACCGCGCCGATATCTTCCAGCATCCTTCCGATTTCGATGGCCTTCGGCGGGTCATACGAACTGTTGGCGTCGGCATGGATATCGATATCGTCGCCCAGCCTCTTGCGCGACAGGGGAATGAGTTTCTCGGTCCTGCCGGGCATGGCGTCGGCGTTTTTGCTCATCCGCCCGCCGAGTCTGAACTTGACGGCTTTGGCGCCGGTATCGGCGATAAGGCCGGCGAGATATTCTACTTCTTCTTCCGGCGTCGAATCCCGGCGTCCGCTGGCAATGTAAAAGGGGACTTGTTGCCGGACAACGCCGCCGAGAAGCTGCCCTATGGATTTGCCCGCTACTCTGCCTATCATGTCCAGCAGGGCGAACTCTACCCAGGCTACTGGACACCACAAAGCCAGGCCCTGGAGCTTGTAATTGCTGCTATGCCTGTAAACTTGAAATAGGTGCGATTCAAGGTCTCGGGCATCTTTACCGATAAAGTAGGGAATCACCAGCTTGTTCAGTATTGGGTGCAAAATATCCGGCCGAGAGTTCGGTATGGCAACGCCTTCAGCACCGTCTTTCGATCTGACGTGCAGAATGTAATCCCGTCCTTTTCGCAATAGTTCGATCGAATCTATCACCAGCGGCGAGTCAAGGCTGTCCAATTGCAACACGGGCGTTTCGGCGGCTTTTTCCAGCTCTTTTAGCGAGACCTGCCGAGTTTTGGAAATAGCTTGCGGTTTGCCTATTGTGGCCTTACAGCCCGGCAGGATCGACAATAAACCCGCCCCGGCCGTCAATTCAACGAAATTGCGACGATTCAAATGCATATTTGACCTCCGGTTCATACGATATTCGTTTTCTCTTGATTATGCCTATTTCACGCCCGGCTTCAACCGTTTTTATCTTATTTCGGATTTCGGATTTCGAGCTTCGGATTTCCGACCGAAGGTCGGCATATTGGCTTTGATTGGCTTTGTTTTTTCGTGCACTCAATGCCGTTATATTGCCGTAATCTCCTTTAACATAAGGCTTTGCGCCAATTCGGGCCGGAGCAAATTGGCTTTGTTTTTTCAAATCACTACTTGTCAAATTGGCTATGGGAGCTGTCATTCCTTGATGCGGAATCCAGTATTATTACGAAATCTGGATTCCTGCTTTCGCAGGAATGACAAACAATCATTCAGACTTTGAGGCATTTGGCTTTGTTTTTTGAGGCCGGAAAACGCTCAAAAGAATCAAAATTCTCATAACTCTTTACCATTAAATAATCAACACCATTTTGCCTATTTTAGCATTGGCTTTGTTTTTTCAAGTTGTGTTTTATCGAAAAGCTTCACGATCCGTCATTGCGAGGCCCGAAGGGCCGCGGCAATCTTCTGATTTATAAGCAGAATTCAAAGTACGACATGCTACATACGACATACGAAAAATGATTTGAGATTAACCACAAACAATGAACTATCAACTATCAACTATCAACTAATCCATTAGTTTGATGTATATTATAACATATCACAAGTTAAATATCAAGTGAATTCCAAAAAAATCTCAGTGAGAAGCCTTTCATTGGATTTTGCATTCAAATTTTCAACGGAGTTATTTGAATGGATACAATATGTCAAAAGCATTATAATTCCGGCTGCATGAATAACAGAAAGGTATCGGTGGTATATGAAAAAGCGGCTTTCTTTACATGACAAGGCTCTTTTGGCAATGAGGGAGGCCGTAAGGGAAATTATTGAGCGGCACAAAAAAGAAAAACGTCCGCTCGCCGTCTGGGATCCGAAGGCGCAGAAGGTCGCATTCATCTCACCGGAGGCAGCTTTGCGCAAATACAATAAAGAGATAGGACCAAAAAAGAAGGATTCTATGGCAGAATGAACGATTTCGAAAATGTCACGAACGTCAGCACAGAAGCCTTCGGCGAATAAGAACTGTTTAATAAACAGAGTGAAAGAGTCGCCTGGGAAGAATTGAAGGAAGACCGAACCTTCAGTCAACCATCAGACTAATAGAGCAGTTTATGACTCCTTAAATTCTCTTATGGTTTCCAAATCAATTCATCCAACCTTTCTGGTCTGACCAACTCTGCGTGACCATCTACGAATCCCATAACATAACCTCTTAGTCCGCGAGGTTTATCGGGTAGTAGATCGGGGCCGCCGCCCGGTGGACTTCCAAAGCGTGACTCAAAGAATAGTACGGTCTTGGTGGGCTGCCTAATCTCTTTCCTGCGTCTCCCGCTCAAGTAAGCATTCATCGCATAGGCTCGACCGGCACTTGGGTTGTGTGATGACGTCAGAAGTGTCTCGTCCCTATAAAAAGTCCACATCGCCTCATGCCAGGTGTCGACAGGCGGAAAGTTGCCCTCGTTTTCATCGCAGTACATCAACATCCCAAGACACAATTGCTTTACATTCGACATTGATACTATAGACTTGCCTTGATCTTTTACTCTGGACAACGCTGGCATGAAGATGGTTATAAAGATGAATGTTGCCAGAACCAGGCTTACGCTCGAAATAATGACGCCAGCTATCGCTAGTCCGTTGCCCGTTAGCTCTCCATCGCTTCTTTTGATCGACCTGAGCCCAAGGATACCAAGAATCAAACCTGCGAGTGCCGCAAGCCCCATTGTGAAAAAACCCGCAATGCCCAAAATTAAACTAGCTATAGCCATTCCAGAGGTTTTCACTTTCCTTGTTGGTAGAGGCATTTGGCGTAGTCCTCCATCACGCTGACTTCCAGTTCTCAGCATGGCAGTGATTTCGTTCATTCGTTCTTTTTTATAATCGCTCAGAAGTAAAAGCCCAACTATGCCAGCACAACCACAGAGTGCACCCATGCAAAACCCACGGCCTTTGTACTTGCCGTAGTAACCGAACGCTGAAGTTAGGCTTACTATCGCTGCTATGGCAAGAAATCTTACCGACTTTGGTGCTACTTTTATATGATAAGCGAAGATGAACACAATAATCAATAGAACGAATCCACATACGGCAAAGACCAAGCTGTTCCTGTTGTAGGTCTTTCGCTCCTTTTGCAGACTTTCGTATTCTTCTCGCAATTGTGAAATACCAGATACACTCTTGCCGGTGGTGTTTTGTAAATTTAACGAACTTTCCAAAAATTCCTTACAGTGCTTACATTTCTTCGCCGATGCGAGAATCGTTTCTCCACAATAAGGACACTGCCTCATCTTCTCAGGTGTCTCATATGTTTGATGCTTTTTAGATATTGGGCGAACCGTATTCTGGCCGCCACTGTGTAATTTAACGCCATTTGTTGCACTAACTATGCCAGAGCTTTCTTCGCCGAGATTAGGTATCTTTACTGCTTGCTGGCACTTGGGACACTTTCCCTTTCGACCGGCGTATTCATCCGGGGCCTTTATTTTGTGACCACAATTGTTGCAGTGAAAGCGAAGCATAACTATCTACCTCCATAAAAATCCGCGGAATAACGACCATTGATTATTCTACAACACATCTCCCACCAGTTCGATCGTTAAACTTCTTTTCTTTGAAACTGTTACATCTTTACATAGTACTTTTCTATCTTTGCTTTTGGTTTTCACTAAGTATAGAAAATCTGAGTAAGTCTTGTTTTTTATTCTTTTTATTAGAGTTCTTTCGTTTCTCGCATAGAGATTTCCAAACAAATGCTTTAAAACGGCCTTGTTCGCTATCCATAAGCTTTAGATTAGCACAATCTGGGCTGTTTGTCACGGATTATTTGCTAAATTTAGAGGTGGGCATTTTATTTACCCGGATTTAAATCCGGTTGACAAATCGTCAATGATAACGTAAGAAGTGAATGTCAGTTTTATATCAATTAGTGTGAAAGGGTATTTCTTATGGTTAAGAACATTCGTTATGCGATGGTATTACTGGCTTTATCTATTGGCAGCGTATCGGTTGCCGCTAATCCCTATATCGGGAATTGGGCGTTGACCATTCCCGGCGGGGGCGCCGGCTGGCTTGGTGTTGAGCAGAAAGATGGATATCTGGATGCGAGCATCCTGTGGGGCGGCGGCAGTGTCCTTCCCGTCGATAGCGTATATGTGGATGGCGACGCCCTGATTGTCACACGCCTCCAGAAGGTTGAACGCAAAGACACCGACGGCAAAGTGGTCCGGACACAAACGTTTACCGAAACGATTGTCGCAAAGGTTTCAGGCGATGACCTGAGTTTGACACAAATCCGTCCTCGCTCGAATGGAAAGGGCGTTAACCGCAGCGAGTTCACCGGTAAACGGACACCTCCGCTTCCTGCGAAGCCGGACCTCTCGAAGACCAAATACGGCAAGCCTGTCAAATTATTCAACGGTACGAATCTGGACGGGTGGAAGCTGACCAATCCGCGCCAGGTGAGTGGCTGGTCTGTTAAAGATGGAATTCTTATCAACAGGCCGGAGCAGAAGGAAGGCCAGCGTCACATTTCCTACGGCAACCTTAGCACCAAAGCCGAGTTCGAGGATTTCAATCTGAAGTTGGAAGTGAACGTCCCCGAGGGGGGTAATAGCGGCGTCTATCTGCGGGGCATCTACGAGGTTCAGGTCAGCAATAGTTACGGCAGGGGGCTCGATTCGCATAATATGGGCGGGATTTACAGCCGGATTACGCCTATTGTTAGCGCTGAAAAACCCGCCGGGCAGTGGCAGACCCTGGATATGACCCTGCTGGATCGCCACGTGACGGTGAAGCTTAACGGCAAGACGATTATCGACAATGAGCCGCTCTTAGGCTGTACCGGCGGGGCATTGTGGTCGGACCAGTTCAAGCCCGGGCCTATCTACCTGCAGGGCGACCACACGGCGGTCAATTACCGAAATATTGTTCTGACGCAGATCATCAACCGGCGCCGGCTGTAGTTTTCTTAAGCAGCCAGGCCATGTTCCGGCCCAGTGTCCGCATGGTTTCCAGGCCTTCCTCATCCTGCTCGACATCGCCGATGGCTCTTCCGATCCCGATATTCCAATAGGACGATCCGGGCATGATCATTTGACTGATTAGAAAGAAGTGGTTGATAGTATCGAAGGCATGAATGGCCCCGGCCCTGCGTACGGCGACAACCGCCGCTCCGATCTTTCGCTTGAGCATGTCCGAATTGGCCTTTGCGACATAGCCCGGCCAGTTGAATCATTTCAGTTTGGATTCCTTCGGCATCGAGTTCGGCCTCGATTGCCAGCGGATCCCGGATTGCACAATTTGGATTCCGTTACCATGGTTGCCTGGTTCTATCCCCTCGGCGATTCTCACCGGCATGTGCTGGACAAGTGTGAAGTGACGTTTTTTGACGGACTGATGGACGAAGTCCGCCTCTATCGGTACGCTCTTAAGGAAGTGGAAATCCAGAATATTTACAATTCATCTGCCCCATAACCATTTGTTTCGTAAAAGCT
>Ga0307378_10010448_pt1 | contig 12047 bp, 15 predicted proteins | sample UN1MG_FD_202238 | JGI IMG/M metagenome (GOLD analysis project Ga0307378, IMG submission 202238) | Soil microbial communities from Risofladan, Vaasa, Finland - UN-1 | ecosystem: Environmental > Terrestrial > Soil > Coastal area > Acid sulfate soil | place: Finland: Risofladan, Vaasa | collected...
TCCTTACCTTCGGGCTTAACCCCGCAGAAACCCACATCGTATGAACCATCCTGCACACGGGTTATCACAGCAATTGAGTCCGAGGCTTCCACCCGCGCCCCTATGGCGGGATGCAATGTCTTAAACTCGCCCAGAATGGGCGGCAGAAGCACCTCCCCGGGTATGGTGCTGGCAGCGATTACGATATCCCCTGTAACCTCCTCACGCAACTGGTCAAGGTCTCGAGTGAGACGGGCCTGTTCCTTCCCCACAGCCTCAGCAAAACGGAGTAGTCGCTTCCCGGCATCGGTCAGAGTAATTGTCTTCTGTCCTCTGTCTATCAGGCGAACGCCAAGGTCGCGCTCCAGCTTTTGAATCTGAAACGACACAGCGGGCTGACTGATGGACAGCTTCTTCGCCACCTCGGAGAAGCTCCCCAGCCTGACCACTTCAAGGAAGGTTTTCAAATACTCTATATTCATGCTCAACCTCACTTGTTATAAGTAATTTTTATCTTGCAGTTAAATATTACTTATGATACAATCTGCTCTGGCAATTTTATAGCAAGTGATCAAGTTAAGCAACTTCCCTTAAGGCTGAAAGGAGAGCGAAACCTGCGCCGATTGCTTACGCGTAAAACACTGATTATCGCTGCCGGACTCGTCTTCGGAGTCCTTGCCGCCATGCTGGTGAACTGGGGCAACCCCGCCAACATGGGATTCTGCACTGCCTGCTTCCTTCGCGACATAGCAGGCGCTCTCGGCTTGCACCGGGCCGGCGCGGTTCAATATCTTCGCCCCGAAATCCTGGGTCTTGTGCTCGGGGCATTTGTCGCTGCCCTAGCCTTTCGCGAGTTCAGAGCCCGGGGCGGCTCCTCACCGTTGCTCCGCTTCCTGCTGGGCGCTTTCATGATGATTGGGGCGCTGGTCTTCTTAGGATGCACCGTACGCGCACCACTGCGACTTGCCGGAGGCGACCTCAACGCCATCACCGGTATCGCCGGCATTATATTCGGCGTAATCATCGGCATCGTCTTCCTGAGGAGCGGCTTCAGCCTGGGCCGTTCCACCAAAATGAAGGCCATAGCAGGCTGGGTGATGCCAGCAGTGATATTGGGGGTACTGCTCCTGGCTATCTTCGTGCCCAGCTTCATCTTCAAGAGCGAGAGCGGACCGGGTTTTCTTCACGCCGCTCTGTGGATTTCCATCGTCGTTGGCCTAGTGATCGGTGTACTGGCTCAGCGCACCAGGATGTGTTTCGCTGGCGGCTGGCGCGACCTCATCATGGTCAGGGATACCTATCTGTTCAGCGGCATAGCTGCCTTCTTTGTCGCTGCTCTGATTACCAATTATGCATTGGGCTATGTGCACTGGGGCTTCGAAGGACAACCGATAGCCCACACCAATCACCTGTGGAATTTCTTTAGCATGTCGCTCGTCGGGCTGGCCGCTACCTTGCTCGGAGGCTGTCCCTTGCGCCAGACCATTCTATCAGGAGAAGGCGATACCGACGCCGGAGTAACATTCCTGGGTATGCTGGTGGGTGCTGCCTTCGCGCATAACTTCCTCCTGGCCTCGAGCTCCAAAGGCGTGAGCGACTTCGGTCCCATAGCTGTTATCGTAGGACTGGTATTTTGCCTGATAATCGGCTTTATGATGAAAGAAAAAATAGCATAGCCTGATAGTGTTCAGCTATCGGCTTTCAGCGCTCAGTATATTGGAAACTGACTGCTGACTGCTGAACGCTGAGTGCTCTGGTATGATTGGAGGTAAGATGCCACTGTTCAAGAAAAAGCTCTCCTTCGAAGGCGGCGGACTGGTGCTGTTCATGGATGTCCACGACGCTATGCAAGCGGAGAAGATACTCAAAGGCGCGGACTACGCTGTCAAGCTGGTAGCGCCTCCTCCTGAGCTGCGCCGCGGCTGCGATCTGGCTCTGGAGATAAACCTGGTGGAACAGCCCGGCATCGAGCGCCTGCTTAAGGAGAAAGAGTCAGGCTATGTCAGCGTCAACCCCATAAAGCCGGGCACTTCCGGAATTCTGGAGATTGTCAAGGTAACCGACTTCGGCGACTGGACAATGGTCAAGGCTGCCAATATGAAGCTCTCTTTCGAGAAAAAGAGCGGCATCATCGTGAACACCTCGGGCGGCGGCTGCCCAGATATACCCTACCTTCACGCCGAGATGATAGGCAAGAGACTTGACCAAGCGCCGCGACCCAGAGACCTCGGTTTCACCCTCTGCGCCTTGATGCTGGACAGGGCGCTCGACGAATCACTGGCGCTATGGCGGGGAGGCAGCAAGAAATGATACTAATCGTAGGGACAATACCGAGCAAAGACCTGCCCCTTACCATAGGAAAGGCCATCCTCGACGGAGATTCTCTGCTGGTCAACGCACATCGCATACCCTGCACTCAGGGCACCGCTGCCATGATCAGCGCTGCCCTGCAGACCACGGAGTACCTGAAGATAGAGTCTCTGGAGGTTCTCCTCGTGGGTGACACAGGCAAGGGCAATGGCAGCCGTCAGATGTACGAATACCTCTCCGAAAACATCGCCAGACTCTCCCCGCAGGTGCTGGCTCTGCATTACTGCCTGCCCGACATGGCGTTGACGCGCCGGCTCTGCGAAGCTGTTAAGAAATGCGCTAAAAGACCCTTCATGATTGCCGACGCCGCCTCGATGTACGCCGCCAAGGCAGCGGGGCTGGCACAGGAGTTCGACATCTTCACGCCCGATGCCACCGAGATGGCTTTTCTTGCCGACCGCGAGGCGACCCATCCCGCCTACATCGCCAGACACCTCTTCGATACCGATGTAAAACAGACCCCCAAACTGGTAGCAACCGCTTACCAGCACAAAAACGCTGCCAGGCTGCTGCTGGTCAAGGGAGCCACCGACTACATAGTGCGCAACGGTGAGATATTGGCAACCGTCTCGGAGCCCGATGTGCCCACGCTGGAGCCCATAGGAGGCACGGGCGATACCATCACCGGCATGGTCTCCGCCTTCGTCTATGCGGGTCTGGAGCCGCACGAGGCTGCCATTATAGCCGCCAGAGCGAATCGTACGGCAGGGGAGCTGGCTCAGGCGACTCCTGCCACCAGGGTCTGGCAGATAATCCAGCAGTTTCCCGCTGTGTTTAAAGAAAACCTTTGTCAGTGGAGCGAAGTCTGTATAACAAGGTAGGGGCGAGGACCCTCGCCCGATTTCCTTACCCTCTAAGGAGGTTGAATAACTGTGATAGAAATTGATGTCCGGGGCTACTCCTGCCCCATTCCTGTAGTTAAAACTAAAAAGGCGATTGAAGAGCATCCCAACGAGCCGTTGACAGTGCTCGTTGAGACTGCAACTTCCAAGGAGAACGTATCGCGTCTGGCACAGAGCAAGGGCTATTCCGTGAAAACGGAGCCAGCCAAGGACGGCTTCCGGCTGATTCTCGACCCACCGAAAAAATAGCAGTCAGTTATCAGCATTCAGATTATATGTTAAACTGATAGCACCCGAGGGCGAGGGCACCTCGCCCCTACATTTACAGATACGAAGGGTGGTGAATCGGATGACAAACGCGAAAAGACCTCGTCTCACCGAGACCGTCCACGGTGCGGGTTGAGCCTGCAAGATAGGTCCGGGTGACCTGGCGAAGGCTATAGAGGGGCTACCTTTAATCTCAGACCCCAATCTTATCGTGGGCATGGAGCACGCTGAGGACGCCGGTGTATACAAACTGCGCGACAACCTGGCGATAATCCAGACTGTTGACTTCTTCACGCCCATTGTGGACGACCCCTATACCTTCGGCCAGATTGCGGCAGTCAACTCCCTGAGCGATGTCTATGCCAAAGGCGGCAGGCCGCTCACCGCCATGAACATCGTCTGCTTCCCCGTAAAGACGATGGATATATCCATTCTGAGGGAAATCCTGCTGGGGGGACTGGACAAGATGCGGGAGGCGGGCGTGGTGCTCGTGGGAGGTCACAGCGTGGAGGACGAGGAGCTGAAGTACGGCCTCTCCGTAACCGGCGTCATCCATCCCGACAGGGTTATCCTGAACCAGGGCGCTAAAGCGGGAGACAAACTCATCCTGACCAAGCCACTGGGCACGGGAATAATCAGCACCGCGCTCAAGGGCGGCGAGGCGAGCGAAGCGGCTGTTGCTAAGTCCGTAGGCAGCATGACCACTCTCAACAAGAAGGCATCCGAGCTGATGCTGACTGTGGATGTCCATGCCTGCACCGATGTCACGGGCTTCGGGCTGCTGGGCCATGCCTGCGAGATGATAGAGAGCACGAATGCAGGTATGGTGATTTACGCGGACAAAGTGCCCTACTTCCCCGAGGCTAAAGAGTACGCCGAGATGGGCATGGTGCCCGGCGGCACCACGCGCAACAGGGAATTCCGCACCAAGATGGTTAAGATAGACAAAAATGTTTCCAAGATTATGGTAGACATTTTGTTCGACCCCCAGACCTCCGGCGGTTTGTTGATGTCCGTCCCCGCCGCTAAAGCCGAACCCTTGCTGAAAAAGCTGCACCGCGCCGGCATCAAATCCGCCGCTATCATCGGCGAGGTAGTGGCAAAGCCCAAGGGTAGAATAGTGGTGAGGTAGGATAACACGGAGTATCACCTAATGTTAAAAAATCTACTCAGAAACTCAAGTATACAATTCGAAACCAATCTGAATCACATTACTACTACTTTCTAAAAATAGTTGCTATAAGGCTGCAATATGAACTTTTTATGTTAATATTGAACATCGTAAGAGAAGGTCATAAGCCATGATAGTTTACAGGAGGAGAAACTCGGTGTAAATGTCCAAATTTCCTTTATCCCAAGCGAAACAGCTACTGCAACAATCAAGGGCATTGCTTGCCCAAATTAGGGATGACATTGCATTAAAGCGTTTCGTAAGTAACGATCTTCGTATGAAGTCCTACAACGATTTAATCGATGCTGCTTCTCGTATCTTCTACGAAGACCCTATTTTAAATGGGCAGATGGTCATAATGCCTGATTCTGTACTGCAAACGTACATGCCAAATCGTGGTGGTTTCTTACCCATCACACAAATGCCTCCCGATCTACCATCACAACGTACAGAAGTGCATCTTAGTCGTCTAATTAACCGTATCGAGATACTATTGGGGGAGGAACCTGCACAACAATTAGATGAAAGAGACTTCTTATTTATAGATGATAAAAAGCTGAGAGAGGTTTTGAGGAGTGATTTCATTGAGGCTCAAAAGTCTTTTTCAGTGGAAGCATACAAGGCTTGTGGTCTATTGTGTGGTGGTTTAATAGAGGGAATGCTCTTGGATATCGTTCAAAAACGTAGTGGCGAAAGTATTAATCCGGATTCTATTAGCCTGACACAGCTCATAGATAGGTCTAGCAAGTTGGATTTGGTTAGTCAAGCAGTTTCAAACTTCGCCAAAGGAGCACGTGACATTCGCGATACTATCCATCCACGCGCTGAAGTTCGCCAGGGATATAGAGCATCGCGGGATGAAGCAGAAATGCTCCTTCAACTAATAAAACTCATCTATAATGACCTTAGCAATAACTCTACTGAGGGGAAAAAGTAATCAACCGCTCCTTGTGTGATAATAGCATCTACATCCAGACTCTCTTGCCTCTTGTGCTGAGTCTCCAATAAGAACGGATCAATTACAAGCTTTGCCAAGAATTCGAACTCTATCCAGATTCCCTCTTGCACGCGAATAACAAATCGTAGGGGCGACCCGACGGGTCGCCCCTACAGCACATTGTAGCACTTCATGCTGCCTCCAAAGAACAATATGGAGAAGGCTTGTTGCCCCAATACAGATGTTGCAGTAGAATGTCACCATGGAAACAAAGAAAGCAGAAGTCAAGAAGACGTCAATGCCTGCGGTCGCGGGGGTACTGGCTATAGCCTCTGGATGCTTCAAGCTGGTTGGAGTGATTGGCCTGGTTATCGCAATTGTTGCTGTCTCACTGTCAGGCGAGCGAGATACCAGCGATGTGGACCCGGTAATCATCCTGCTCATTATCGCTATCCCTTTGGCGGTATTCGGGATTCTGGCCCTTATCGGAGGTATCTACGCTTTGCAAAGAAAGAGCTGGGGCATGGCACTTACCGGTTCTATTGCTGCAGTTCTTCCTTTTTCATTCCTGGGGATAGCATCATTGGTACTCACAGCATTATCTAAGGACGAGTTCCAACAAGCACAGCGATAATACCCTCTTCACTCATTCGCTAAGTAAGCCAGGCACAGGCCATAAGAGGGCAAAAAAGAGGATTCACCGCGTCGATAGCATATTGGCAGGGGCACGGCATGCCGTGCCCCTGCTGTCACAATCCTATATTTTCTGCTCGCTGGGGATGTTATCACGCCGTGAGCATGAGTTCATATCACAGAGGCCACCAATCCCATTTTAGAAAGGCATACGGTTCAAAAGCGACGGGGTCTACTTCAGCTACAACTTCTCCTCTCAGCAAGGAATTCATGCTGCTAAATAGTCGAGTAGAGCAGCAAACAAGGTTAGTAGTTTGTAGAGAAGATAAGAAAAGTGAGGTTAGTATAAGATTTATTGACTTGACAAATAAAACCGAAGCTATTAGTCTAGTTGCCTAAATAAAAATGGATGAATGATCGATTCTTGTTAATCTTGAATCTTGAGAGGGTTGAAGATGAGGAGAATAGTCGTAGGACTTATAGCAGTAGCAATCATAGCAGCGCTGACATTTGGAGTTGCGTTCGCGCTACCGCCACCGCTTCCTGACACGAAGGGTATCGACAAGGCGCAAGAAGTTGGTCCGGCTATAGAAGGTGGGCAAGTAGTTCCACCGTTTGAATATGGGCCATTACATCAGCCACCGGAAAATAAACTCAATAAGATAATTTTCATTAGGTATGCTTCAGGTAAGAAACCAGCAGCGCCAGCAAAAATATGTGGCGATGGAACATGCGACCCTGGTGAAAACTGCAGGAAATGCCCGGACGATTGTTGTCCTACACCTGAGCCAACACCAACAGCCACACCCACGCCTACTCCTGAGCCAACGACAACACCTACACCTACGCCTACTCCTGAGCCGACACCAACAGCCACACCCACACCTACACCGGCAACTACATGCTATAGCTTCTTCACAGGTGCGCAACCAAGATGGCAATGGGTGGAAAATTATGTATACACTACTAGTTCCTTGGCACCGATTACGAAGTGGGCGGATGACTCATGGGATGGTCTAACATCAACACAGATATTTGGATACGGAGGCAGGGGATATTTACCATGGGGTGTCTACGATGGATATAATACGGTAACATTTGGCAATTACGATGACCCGAATGTGGTGGCGGTGACAGCGATTTGGTATTTAGGCTCATTTATCTACGAATATGACATCGAGTTTGACTATGACTACTTCCCCAACGGACAGGAATATTTATACGATTTAGAAACTGTTGCATTACACGAATTTGGCCATGCCGCAGGGCTTGCCGATTTGTATAACAGCTCCTGCATTGATAATGTAATGTATGGCTACTACCGAGGCGTTAAAACTAGTTTCGGAAGTGGTGACATCAAAGGTATCCAAATATTATATGAACCATAATTGCCAGAACTCACAAAACAAAGAACGTTGACGAATAACAAATGAGTCCTCCAATTAAGAAGGACTCATTTGTTTACACCATTACCTGGATAATTGCATATTCAGCTTTCAATTCTATCTTGCCGTTTGCAGTTACTTACCCCCAATTCGTTTTCCTTTGGAAATAGAAAATGTACCCAGGGCCTTGGCAATTAGTTCATCTTTATGTTTTACTTCGGATTCTAACGTAGCGATTCTCCTGCTTCGATTGAGTACTCTGGTATCGCAGACAAGCACGCCGGAACCGGCTGATTTGAAATAGATTATTTGCGTTTCCAGTGTTTGCACTCTATCGGTCTCTTCTATTATAGAAAAGAGCGCCGCGCCCATACCGCAGTCAATCAAAGTGAAAGTTGCGCCGCCATGTACAATTCCGGATGAATTCAGAAGTTTTTTCTTGAGCTTCAATATGGCACGACTGTACCCGTTCTCAATAGTTTCGAAATTGACGCCCACCAGTTCCAGAAACGGACTGAATCCTCTGGGTTTTAAAGGAAATTCCTTCGGCATGGAGCCCTCCTCAAACAAGCGCACTGCTATGGTTTTGGATTATAGACTTATTTTAACACTATACAAATCTTAGCTTGCGTACTGCTACAGAGTTTTCATTCTGTATTTGCTTGCCCATTTAAGAACAGTTAGAATACGCTACCAAGAAGACATGCTCAATGAGGAGGTCAGTAATGGCGAAAGTTACTAGACGTAAGGCCAAAACACCTGATATGCCAAAGGAGACTGATGAGGTCAGCTATAAAACGGCTGAAGATATGCCACCCGAAATCAAGGATTTAATCTATAAAGAGTGGCTGCCGCGTGTTGTGGCTGCACTTTTAAAAGCCGTCAGAGAGCTTCCGCCTGAATATCGTAACAATGTGTTAAAGGAAATGTCCAATGCCTGCGGTCCCATGGCGGTGGCGGTATGTGGTATCGAACCGGGCATGAGCCGCCGGGAGTATATAAAACACATGACCAATCTAAAAGCGCCGCTGGGCCCGCGTTCCATCAAATGGATAAAGGACCTGGTTCAAGTAGATTACCAACCGCCAAAAGATAAACAGGGCAAACCGGTATGTCAATGCCCTATGGTTTTGCTGGGTATGATAGAGCCATTCCCCGAACTCTGCATATGCTCAGCGAACGTAGGGGCTTCTTTCATAGAAGCCTATACGCAGGAACCGGCAGCCAAGGCGGAACTCATCGGCAGTATTCATTCCGGTTTACCTTCCTGCCAATACAGGGTTCACCTTAAACCTTCGATTAATTCTACAACAAGGTCATGAAAAAATAAGCGGGCACAGTTTCGTACTTGTTATAGGAAGTGAATTCTGCAATTTTAAATTACTGCGCTTCTATCCCTTTGCTGCCTTTAGAGACAGAGAATGTTCCGATCGCTTTGGCAACCAGGTGCCCCTCGTTTCTTATCTCCGCTTCCAGAATGGCGAAGTTTTTGCTTCTGTGAATGACCTTTGAATCACAAGTAAGAGTGCCTGATTTGACTGCTTTGAAGTACCTGATGTTGTTCTCTACGGTTAAAAACATATCGCCCTTGTCCAGAGTAGACCACAGCGCCACGCCCATGCCCGAGTCAGCCATGGTGAAGGTAGCCCCGCCGTGGACGAATCCGCCGGGGGTGAACAGCTTTTCCCTGACCTCCATTACACAGTGGCTGTAGCCGTTTTCAGCTTTGGTGAAGGTCACCCCGACAAGCTCGCGGAACGGGCTGGTGCCCTTTGTTTGCAGAAAGCGTTTTAAGTCCATCTCAAATCCTCCACGGAGTACAGGTTTTTAAGGCTAGTTTAGCAATCGGATTTCGTTAATACAAGGAGACATTGGATTACCGATGGGGTGGCATTAAGACATGTAGGGGCACGGCATGCCGTGCCCCTACGCAATCACACACACCACCTTGAGCAAAGGTAGAATGATTTTGAAAGAGGTACTACTACTTCTTGCGTCGGGCTGCGGCTAGAGGTGCCACCGCCAGCCAGAGCGTGATAGTAATCAGCATAGCCATAGGATAGTCTATCTTGTCCAGGCCGAAATCAGGCGCGATAGCACCCCAGAGAAGCATGAAGATGAAAGAGCTGAGAAAGAAACCAGGTATTGCCGCCATCACTGAAAAATAACCCATTTGTCCAGCCTCCCTTCATTCTTTAAGAACTGTCTCGATATCGTTTTTGGCTCTCAGAATAACATCCCGGATCCGTTTTAGTTTCTCGGCATCCGTTCTTCGAGAAAGGCGACCCAGAGAACGCCCCAATCCGCCCAGCTCATGCATCATCTGGTGAAATTCTATATGTATCTCAGGGCTCCACCAATCCTTGATGTTTCTTTTTATGTCCTCCGCTACATGCTCTCTTTCGGCAAGGAAACGGCGCCCTTCCTCGGTAATTGCGTAGACCTTCTTCCCATCTTGCTGCGTGGCGGTTACATACCCCAGTTCCTCGAGAAGCTGAAGCGTGGGATATACAGCGCCGGGACTCGGCGCATAGAAGCCGTGGGAATGCTCCTCAAGGATACGGATTATCTCGTAGCCATACCGCGGCTTATCCTTTATCAGGTCGAGTATAACATACTTCAAGTCGCCCTTCTGAAACGGGCTCTCACCCCAGGCACCGGCGAAGAACATCCTGTGAGGTCTGAACATTTTCCCCTCCTCTTACAATCCTTCAATTCTCTATTTTACAGAGAATATCACGATATATCTAGATATATCATAGGGTCAGCTCCTTTGTCAATAGGTAAATGAATTTTGGGTGCAGACTAGAATCCTTTCATTGCATAAAAAAGGAGAGGGACTCCTTTGCGCGAAGCCCTTCTCCACCGGTCAAGGCCAGAGGAAGCAATATGCTAGGATGTATCAAGACCGTCAAAGGCGTCTAAGAAAAGCTTGGGTATCTCCGGATGGCTATCAACCACCTGGGTATGTTTATTGATAAACTTCCGGCATCCTTCGATAAACCTGACAAACGTATCGAAATCATTGAAGGTGGCCGCACCTTGAGCCTGTCCGTGCAACAGCAACTGGATTTTGTTGCTCTCGTCTAAATGAATGTGCACTTGCATGTTTCTGCATCCTGCTCTCTAATAATTTTAACTTAGCCTATTTCAGCGAATCCCATGCTATCATATACAACACAGATTAGACCATAGCTAGAAATGACTTTTATCGCTGGTGGAATCGTACCTGCACATAACATAGTACAAAAAGGCAACACCACACATCACAGTAACTGTATATAAGTTAACTATTTGCCCATATCCGTAGCTGCTTTTACTATCAGTTAGATACGAGCTTGTAGGCAACTCGCTCGAAAACCTCTACGACATCCAGCCATTACAGTACTATTTTCCCCCCTTCCCTGACCTGGTAGAGCTATTGTAAACGGAGCGGTAGGTATTGTAATGTTTGGATAGGATTATGGTAGCTATAGCAACTGGTACGTAGAGGCAAAAAATGAATACAGAAAGCAAGGCTAAGCAGAACGAACCTCTGCTGGCATCATGCCATCAACAGCAGCACGAGGAATGCCAATCAATTGCCTCCCAGGAGACCCCTGTTGACCTGTTCGTTATTCATGGACATAAGAGCGAAGGCGCAACAGTAAAACCTTCCGCCGACACTCAAATTGATATATCTATAGAAAGAGGCCGCGAAACAGATTACGGGCACTATAGAATATTGCTTGAGAGCAAGGTGGCGCAAGCTGCAACTCGCGTTGCCCACGAGTTGAATAACCCCCTCGCCACAATCCTGGTCTATGCCCAGATTCTGCTGAGCAGGGGGAACATGGACGAAATCACCCGGGATGGTTTGGAGATGATATTCAGTGAGGCACAGAATGCCAGTCTCGTCAACACCAGCTTGTTCTTCTTTGCTCGCAGAGAGAAGCCCGAGAAACAACTGATATCAATCCAAGAAGTCCTTCAGAGAACACTCGAACGCCGCATATCAAACCTCATTTCAAACGACATTGGACTGATTACGAAATTACAGCCCGATATTCCCCAGACAATGGCTGACCCCTATCAGCTGCAACAGCTCTTCACCAATGTCATCAACAACGCTGAGCAAGCCATGTTAGAGGCAAACGGCAAAGGCACTCTCCAGATTACAGCTCAACGGGTGGGCGAGATGGTCAAGATAACCTTCCAGGACGATGGACCGGGCATTCCACGGCAAAACCTTAAGAAGATCTTTGAACCTTTCTTTACGACTAAAAGCGTAGGGTTAGGGCTGGGTCTGGGCTTAAGCATCTGTTGCAGCATTGTCGAAGCTCACGGCGGCAATATTTATGCCCTGAGCGAGTCCGACCAGGGTGCGAGCATTATCATAGAACTACCGATCGCCACTTAATATCCAAGCTATAGAAGACTGTAATAAACATGTAGGGGCACGGTGCACCGTGCCCCTACAGTAT
>Ga0307378_10010453_pt1 | contig 12045 bp, 6 predicted proteins | sample UN1MG_FD_202238 | JGI IMG/M metagenome (GOLD analysis project Ga0307378, IMG submission 202238) | Soil microbial communities from Risofladan, Vaasa, Finland - UN-1 | ecosystem: Environmental > Terrestrial > Soil > Coastal area > Acid sulfate soil | place: Finland: Risofladan, Vaasa | collected...
TTTTTTATTTCTGGGTGTTCCGCAGATGGCTATACGGGCCTGCCTTGGGAGCAGGTGTTCAAGTGTTCGAATCACTTCACTCAGACAGTACGGTGGTACAGTAGTCTACCGAAATGTGCACTGAATTGGCACTGTTGACAGGCGGGGAAAGTCCCGCACACTGACCCATGGCGCAATGGTAGCGCAGTTCGCTCATAACGAAAGGGTTGTCGGTTCAAGTCCGGCTGGGTCAACATACGGTGATTATGGTGTAGTGGTAACACGACTGTTTGTGGGGCAGTTATCATCAGTTCGATGCTGATTAATCACCCTATGCTCGGTTGGTGAAGTTGGATAACACGCAGGGCTTTCAACCCTGTATTCGGCAGTTCGAGTCTGCCACCGAGTACAATGCCTTATAGTGTAATGGCAACACAGAACACCTTGGATGTTCTATTTTCGGTTCAAATCCGAATAAGGCATCAAATAAATTTGGAATTGTCATATATCTAATTTATCTTTGAGGAAAATTTAAAGTTATGAATAGTGTTATCACAACAGAAAGGAAGCCGATTAAACTATGGCTTGATGATATTGAAGACGGAGCAATGGCACAGGCAAAGAATCTTGCCAATTTGCCCTTTATATTTAAGCATATAGCAATAATGCCCGACGCCCACCAAGGTTATGGTATGCCAATAGGGGGTGTTATAGCAACGGACGGTGTTATAATTCCCAACGCTGTCGGGGTTGATATTGGATGTGGTATGTGTGCCACACAAACCAACCTTACCGAGATAAAGGGGGATGGGCTCATAAAGATAATTGGTGCGATAAGGGAGGCTATTCCCGTGGGATTTAAACATCACGCAAAAGATCAGGACGAAAAACTTATGCCTGTCTCTGAAATAGAGAGCGATAATTCAAAGATTGTGTGTAAGGAATATCGAAATGCATTAAGGCAGATAGGAACCCTTGGGGGAGGAAATCACTTTATTGAAATACAGGAAGGTTCAGACGGATATATTTATATAATGATTCATTCCGGGTCAAGGAATATAGGCAAAAAAGTTGCGGACAGCTATAATAAAGTGGCGATTGCCCTTAATGAAAAATGGCACTCCTCTGTATCAAAATCACACGAATTGGCGTTTCTCCCAATAGGCACATGGGAATATGAGTCATATATAAAAGAAATGAATTATTGTGTGGATTTTGCATTCGCTAATAGAAAGTTAATAATGGAAAGAATAAAGCAATGTTTCTGGGTGTATACAAATCAGGTGGAATTTAGTGAAATGATAAATATTGCCCATAATTATGCACGGTGGGAAAATCACTTTAATAGAAATGTTATCATTCATAGGAAAGGGGCTACATCAGCCAAAGAAGGGGAGGTTGGTATAATTCCGGGTTCCATGGGTACAAAATCTTATATTGTAAGAGGATTGGGCAATACAGAGTCTTTTACGTCCTGTTCTCATGGGGCAGGAAGGCGTATGGGGCGCAAGCAGGCAAGAAACACCCTATCTCTCGACGAAGAAGTTAAAAGAATGGAAGATATGGGGATCATTCATGGTATGCGCAATGAATCTGATTTGGATGAAGCTCCCGGGGCATATAAGGATATTGATGTTGTTATGGAAAATCAAAAAGACCTTGTTGAGATATTGGTTGAATTAAAACCATTAGCGGTAGTTAAGGGATAGTTTATTAATATTTGGAAATTAGAAAATAAGTATTATCTTTGCAGTGCGAAACTTTAACATTGGGAACAACAAGGAAAAATATGGTGAATATTGACCGCACGGGCGCAACCTTGCGAGAGGGTATTCCTATATGATTTCTTGAACGAATCAAAGGGATGCCCTCGTAAATCGAGGGCATTTTTATTTATTGGCGCATAGTCTAATGGTAAGACGCATCTCTGATACGGATGTAGTGATAGTTCGATTCTATCTGTGCCAACTATAGCGGGTTGCGTAGAAACTGGTATCTCGTCAGTCTCATAAGCTGAAGTTACAGGATCGTTCCCTGTACCCGCTACAAGGGAAATTAGTTCAATAGTAGAACGATTGGCTGTTAACCAATGGACGGTGGAGCATTACCATCATTTCCCGCTAAAGTTCTTTGACATGCACCAGTAACCACATCAGTCTTCTAAACTGATATAGTGTAAACGGAGTTGAAAATATGGGTTCGAGTCCCATTGGGTGTTCTACGGACTCGTAGTGTAACGGTAGCATATCGCACTGTCTATGCGGAGGCGGGGTTCAAATCCCACGGGTTCGGCCATGGGTTGTTGGTATAGACGGCAAACATACCTGTTTTGCAAGCAGGAGTCCGGGGTTCGAAGCCCCGACAATCCACAAGCAGGATTGGTGTTAATGGTAGCATGAGACCCTTCCAAGGTCAGGGTGCGAGTTCGAATCTTGTATCCTGCTCAATGGGCGATTAGTTTAATGGACAGAATATATCGCTACGGACGATATGGTGAGGATTCGATTTCTTCATCGCCCACCAAAGACCCTATAATTTCAACAGTAGAATCCCATCCTTTTAAGATGGTTGTCTTGGGGCGGAACCAAGTGGGGTCACAAATGCTTTCTTAACTCAGTAGGTTCAGAGTGCTTCCCCTACAAGGAAGAAGTCGGGAGTTCGATTCTCTCAGAAAGCACCACGCCGAAATAGCTTTAATGGCAGAGCAACAGTCCTGTAAACTGATGGTTGGGGGTTCGACTCCCTCTTTCGGCTCAAATAAATTTGGTAATGTCAAATATTCTATTTATCTTTGCAACGATGAAAAAATTATGGTGTTCATATAGTTTTTCGCTACTCTTGCTTTTGGGGCGAGGCGGATAAACTATATCTACTAAAGATATATTAAAGCCTCGCTTATAAAGCGGGGTTTTTTGTTTTGTTCCGGTAGCCCAACAGGTAGAGGCAATGCGCTTAAACCGCATTAAGTGTGAGTCCAAATCTCACTCGGAACACTAAGCCCAAGTGGTGCAACGGCAGACACGGCAGTTTCAAAAACTGTTTTATGGAGGTTCAAATCCTTTCTTGGGCACATGCTACGTTAGCGAATTGGTATAGCACGGTGACTTAGGATCATCGGATTGTGGATTCGAATTCCACACGTAGCACAATGGAGAGTTCGCCGACGGTTCGGCAACTGGTCTTGAAAACCAGGATGCGTCTGAAAGGGCGGGGAATCGACATCTCAACTCTCCGCAAGGGGAATACGCCCAGGTTGGAGAATGGGGTCTGACTGTAGATCAGATGCTTCGGCTGAGAGGTTCGAATCCTTATATTCCCACGAATGGAGAGTAAACCATTGAGGTAATGGCTACGCCCGCTAAGCGATAGGTTCGAAAGAATGGCAGTCGGATTGTCTGCTCTCCGCACATACACCCGAACTCGGGGAGTGAACGTGCCTCCAAAACACGTGAATAGGTTTCGATTACTTACGGGTGTGCCATGGAGAAGTAGCTGAGTCGGTTCAAGCGTTGGACTGAAAATCCGAAGTAGGTGAGTTCAATTCTCACATTCTCCACCATGACAGTGAAAGGTTTAAAGCCCTCGGTCTGCAAAACCGAGGTACGTGGATTCAATTTCCACCACTGTCTCAAAATTCTGTACCTTTGCACGAAACAAGAACAGGAAAATGGCAAAGAAGAAAGAAGCCAAACTTGAGGAAGATATTGTTATTGAAAAACTCCAACTTCGCCCCGAGGATATAATTAAACATATAACAGAGAATGGCAAACTACCCGCAGGCTTCAATCCTTACGGGGATTATATGCCAGAAAAATCAAAGTTTTTAGGAGATGGACCACCGATAAATACTCGGTACTTCGTTGGTGTTAATGAGGACGATGAAGACGTAATCCCCGTCTATATAAGTAGTCCCGAACCACCAAAATTATCTCTTATAGACTACCACGACCTAAATCCAGACGACCAATATTGGAGACGGCTTGAACTCCCCATCGGTCTTAAGAAACTCGAAGAGCGTGCATTAGCTTCCATGTATGATATAGAGAGGCGAAACAGGCAGGAGACGGTACAGGGTTATAAGGTTTATCAGAAGTATTGGGAAATCATTGAGGATGAGCAGGATAAATATAGTGATGAAATTCAGTGGATTAAAAAGATGTGGTGGCACCGGATTTATGGATATTGGTTCTTTAATGATGGCGAACCCACATATTGTACTGGGGAATACTTTGATTATCTTAATTTTTGGTTTATAAAAGATAGCGAAACATGGGTGGAATTTAGGGATGAAGATAGGCGTGTTTCCATTTTTGGTGATTATTTAAGAACAACCACCGAATCATTTGCAAATATTAATTTAGACACAGGGCGAGCCATTAAAAATGATAATGGCGGTTATGATATGATCGACATAGGATCGAGAACATTTTTCGGTGAAATGAAACCCAAATTTAGACGATGCGGCGAAACGCAGTGGGGGTGTCATGGAATATGGTTGGGTTGCAGTACCACGCCCGCCGCCTACGGCACAATAATATCTATGGATGGTGATAATGCCGGAAAGCACTATTATAAAAAACTTCTTCCTGCATGGAATAAATACCCTATGTTTCTTAAGCCTATCTGGATGGGTAGCAAAAGACCCACAAGCATCAAACTTGTAGAACCACCCAATATATTCCACATTGAAGGCTTGGGGTCGTCTATTGACTATGCAGAATCGGGGGGTGTCTCTAAAAATGACGGAGATACGTTGTATTTCTGCCTATCGGATGAAGAGGGGAAAAGTAAAACACCCATAGCGGAAAGGTGGAGTGTTAATAAAATAGCCATGTCTACGGGGGGGGGTACAAACATCTTGCGTAATGCTTATGCGTGGCATCCGAGTACCGTCGAGGATATAGGTGAGGGCGGAATGGAATATTTTAAGATGTGGCAACTTTCTTGTTTTTATGAGAGAATTCCTATTATGGGACAAACACATTCGGGACTTGCAAGGGTGTTTATTCCCGCCTACAAGAAACTTGAAGGTTATATTGATAGGTGGGGGAAAAGTGTAGTGGATTCCCCCACGCCAAGACAAATTAAGTTTAGTCCGAGGTCTAAATTTACATTAACGGGGAAGGGTGCTAAAGATACATTACAGTCGGTACTTGATTCTTTATTAGCCAAGGGTACACCAGAGGCACTTGAGGCATACCGTTCACGCAGACGCAAGTTCCCGATGAAATCTGCGGATTGTTGGCTGGGAAGTTCTGGTAATGTTGGGTTTAATCTTGAAATAGTAGATAGACGCATAGAGGAATTAAACCGCATGAAGTCATTCGGAAAAATGAATTACAAGGTCGGTTATTTTTATAGGAGTAGCAATGATCCCCATAGTGATGTTTTATGGAACACAGACCCCGATATGCCCAAATTCCGTATGTCCATGGATTTACCCAAGAATCTAACAAATAGATATAGGTCGATTGATTTTTATGATGGATTACGGCAGGTATGGAGGCAGTCATTAACTCCCTTGGATGGTTATAAGTTTACTTGCGGTGTTGATATGTTTAGGAATCTATCGCCGATTCAGGCAAAACAAGCATCCAAGTTAGGTGGATTTGCGAGTAATTCAAGGCAGAGTAATGGGGGGATAGCTATTCTATGGGAAAGCGATTCCGAATATCCTAAAAGTGGCAGGTGTGTTTTGTCTTATAATTATCGCCCATCGACACAACAGGAATTTATGGATGATGTTTTAATGGCGGCACAATATTTTGGGGCGATGATATATCCAGAATATAATGTGGAGAGATTTATAGAATATATGTTTGACAACAACTATGGGGGCTACGGACTTTATGATACGGATTTAGCAACTGGAAAATTTAAGCCATTACCCGGGAGATACACGACAAACGAGACCCTGCAAGAGATATTTAGAGAATACAAGGACTACATAGAGCGTAAGGGGGCAGAAGAGGAACATGATGATTTGCTTGTGCAGATGAAAAATATTCGTGGGGTAGAAGACGCCACCAGAAATGACCTCTTTGTTGCTTTCGGAATGGCATTGCTCGGAAGTAAGTCACGAGTAAGGGAGATAATAAAAAACGAGAATTTGGGTGACTCTATTCCCATCGACGGTTTATTTTAAAAGAAACCGCACCCCATTGGTGCGGAGCGCATTTATGGCTTGCGTGACCAGTATTTTTATGCTATCCAAAATAATCTGTAACTTTGCAACAAATTAAAACATTGTATAGATGATTCCTGTTTTGGATGCGTACAAAAATGACGAGAGGGCACGCCCAAGCCAATCAATAGACCCCGCAAAGAAAGACGACACATACCACATGAATAATGCAAAATATATTTATTCATTGTTTTGTCGTGGAAAATGTGCTTTTGGTATCAAGAGTTATACTGCTTTTGACACATGGCGTTCTTATAGTCTCGGACGCCAGGATGTGTCCAAATATAAAACATGGCTTACTACAGATACCACAACCACGGATTCAACAGTCGCATTAGATTCTTTTGACAGCACACCATTATCTCGTGTGGCAAAAAAAGAGGGTTGGTATAATATGATTTTTGATAATATTAGCCCAGCCGCAACAATTTGCGACAGTTTACATGGTCAGTTTGACAAACAGGATTCCGACCTGTGTGTTGACGTTATAGACCCCGAAAGCAAGGACATAGAAGAAAACGAAGCATATCTTAAACTTTTTGAGGGATTAAACCTTGGATGGCAGAATGAATACAAGATAAAGGCAGGGATACCGATAGATGAACAGACGTATTATCCTAAATCAGTACAGGAATTTGAGATGATGAAGGCTCAAGGCGGTTTCAAACTTGCCGTGGCGAGGTCTATGCAAAAAATATTGCGTTATACCTTTGAGTTAAACCCTAGTTCATGGGATACCGTCACACGCAAAAAAGTCATAGATGACCTTATCTGTATAGGTTATGGTGCGGTAAGGGATTACTTTGATTCCGAGGACAATAAATTCAAACAGAAATGGATAGACCCCGCGAGGTTGGTAATACAATTCTCTAATGAACATGATTATAACGATGCTGATTTTGCTGGTTATTTTCCCAAGGAGGGAGTAACAATATCCGAACTTAAAAGAATATTCCCCGGTGTTGATGAAGATGTATGGAAGAATCTTGGGAAATCTGCAATGAATACCTATGGTAATCCTTCATCAGATTGGGGGACTCGCTATAGTATGATCGACCCATCCACAAAAGCCTATGGTTATGATGGATTTAAAGTACCCGTATTTGAGGCAGAATGGACTGATATTGACGTTAAAAAGAGAAAGTATTATAATGATCGTTATGGGCGGTCACAGGTAAAGGATTTAGAATTCACCGACAAGGACAAGGCGGGCGTCAAAAAATTATCTGTAAAGCATAAAAGAAAGTGTACATGGGTTGTGGGAACTGATTATTGCTATGATTGGGGTGTTGTTAAGATGGCATCCCGCAAGAATTATTCCAAACCACAATCAACATTCCACGTAGAGCAGTTATTACAACCATCTATTATGGAACGGCTTGTTCCTATCCTTGACCAGATAGAGATAACATTTTTAAGATATCAGAATTCCCTTGCTAAGATGGTAGAGAACGGTTATGCTATCAATACATCTATGTTGGGAAACGCATCTTTGGGGGGTAAGAAACTAGACCCCAGGCAGATTATCAAATTATTTAAGGAATCGGGATTTTTCTTATATCAATATGGTGCGGGTACGGGACAATATACAGGTGGTGCGGCACTACCAATAACCGCCATAGAGGGGGGAATGAAGAAAAGAGTGGAAGAGACGATGCAGACATTACAGATGTGGATGAATACCATAAAGACTATGACGGGCATAGATGTTATCGCACTCGCGAATACACCCGTAGCTTCAGATACCGAAGAAATAAAACAGGAGCAGGTGCAGGTTACTTTAGATGTGGCAAAACCCATTCTTGATGCCGCCGTAGAGATAAAGGAGAGCTGTGGTGAGTGCCTTATGAGAAGAATACAGACTGGTGTCAAGAATAACGAGGGTATACGTAAGGCCTATGCGGGCGTTATCAGCAAGGCAGATATGGAGGCACTTGTAAGGATGAGTGCCGAAGGAACACAATACGGACTTAAGTTAAAGGCGAGACCAGACAGAAAAGCCCGCTTAAGATTTGAGAAATGGGTAGATATAGCCCTACAGAATACAAGAGAGCAAAGACCGGGCATAAACGTCAATGAAGCCATGAAATTTGGTGCATTAATGGATGCGGGTGTCGATATGAATGAATTAATACAGATGTTCGATTATGCTGTTATCAAAAACGGCGAACAGACACAGGCTAATTCCGAGAAGATGATTAAATTACAAGGTGAGACCAATGCACAGAATGAACAGGTTAAGATACAGGGTGAACTTGCTAAAATCAAGGCGGGGGCAGAGGCGAAAATTGTCGAGGAAGAAAAACGCGGGGAGATTAAGGACAGACAATCTAATAAGGAAATGGTAAGGGATTTAATGGCTCAAGTAAATGAAGCCGCCAATGCTGAAGAGGGAATAAACACATCAATAAGAAGATAATATGGCAACAGCAAGAGAAAGAAGAGATATTTTTTATAATGTATTAGCGAGAGTTGGTATGGATGGGGATGTTTTAGGTGAATATGCCAAGGTAATGTCAACATTAAACGGTTTACAGACCTATAATGAGTTAAATCCACCACAACCACCGATACCGCAGAATTTACCGCCACAAGGGGCAAATCAGCCTGTTTCCGCACCGATGACACCAGAAACGGGTCAAAGTACCGCTTTGGAGGGAAATGGTTTAGAGGGTACGCAAATGGTCTAAAACGCCAAATCCGACAAAAGTTAAAAATAATTGCTGATTTATTTGGAAATGTCCCCGATGTATTCTACCTTTGGGACAAAATTAAAACACTAAAGCTATGGAATTATACGGATTAAAAGACAAAAAGGGCAATGATGTCACATTGGATGTAGAAATAGATCAGTCTACTACCAATCTTGTTTGGAAAATAAAGTATATTAAGGACACTGAACCCAAGCCCGAATTTAAAGTTGGGCAGTGGGTTTATTATATAAATCCACCCCACATGAAAGGCATGGATGCCATTTTTAGGATAGCGGACATTCATGATTGTGCGGACAAGGGAAGATTCCGTTTATTTTCGGGGGATGAGGGCGGATGGTACGAGGCCGACTATTGTAGACTCGCCACCAGAGAAGAAATAGAATCCCACCTAATTAATATTGCACAAAAGGGATATCCGATTGGAACAAAGTATATTTACGGAGGGAAGGAATATATTGTAAGGAATAAGTTTCGTTATTATGATGACCTTTATATAACCGATGGAGTACGTGGGGATATAGGGGCAGTTTATGATAACGGCAAATGGGCAGAGATAGTTCCGCAAAAGAAAAAACTACCAAAGACAAAAGAAGAATACGTTCAGTTTCTTAAGGATTTCGATAAGTCCATGTTGCCCGACGATATGATAAGAGATAGAATCAGACCATTTCTTGACCAATACGAAGATTAACCCCCAATCCGCAACTCTCCACAGCCGCCTCAAAAGGACGGCTTTTTTATTGTTGAAAATCCATTATTTAAAAATGTATTATCTTTGCGGTGAAAAACAGGATAAAAAAACAGAAAAAATGCCAGATTTTGAACATTTTAATACAGTTCCGCCGACGGAAAATCCGGTAGAGACTCCGGCAGTAGAAACACCACCAGAGGAAACGCCCCCAACGGAGACGTCACCGACGGAAGAGACTCCTGCGGGTGAGAAACCGAGTGCACAGGAAACACCACCAACAGAGAAACCGACGACACCGCCAGAAGAACCAAAACCGGATGAGTTCATTGAAAATTTGAATACACGTTATGGCACAACCTATAAAACCGACGATGAGATTAAGGGACTTTTCGCTCTACCGGGGAAGGTAACAGAGTATGAAGGGAAACTTAAAGACCACGATGAGTTAAGTAAGAACGCCGAACGATATAAAGAGGAATTGGAAGAGACGAAGACCACTTATATGAGTGATCTTTTGAGCAAACCCCTGATGAAGCAAGCCTTTGTTGCGTCACAGTTGCAAGAGAAATATCCCGATAGAGACAAGGATGTCTTGGCGGAGCTTGCAATGGCGGACATTGACAACATGAGCGATCTTGAAATCATTGCGAAGGAACGCAAGATGGATGGGTCTAAATCGTCAATAACGGACATAAAGGCGGTGATTATCAAAGGTCTCGGTGTTGATGCCGAACAAAGTCCTGAGGAATGGGACAGTTTAGTCAAGACCGAACTTGAATTAAAAGCCACCGACGCACGAAGACGCATTAAACAATTACTTACAGGTATCGAATTACCGAAGGTAGTTACTAAAGAAGACAGAGAGTTAAAACAGGCTCAATTACTTGAGGAAAAGAAAACAGCCATAGAACCTTTTAAACAAATCTTTAAGAAGTTTGATGAATATCAGAATGGAGATTTTAAATTTGCGGTCACTGATGAGTACAAGGCAGGATTGGAGGATATGTTTAATGGCATGTTCATTAATGGAGGACTTGATGTAAATGAAGCAAATTTGGCTACGGCAGAGAAATTAAAGCGAGCCATGTTTGTTGATGAATATCTTCCCAAGATGTTGGAAGTAAAGGAGAAGGAAGTTGAAGCCCGCGTAAAGGCTGAATACGACAAGTTAGTACACAACGACGAACCAATTAATACTGCTACAGCTACAGATCAGGAGACTACAGACAACCCAGATCAACCGGGGCTTGGTAGATTCTTTCAAGACCAAAGAGAAGAAAGAATTACTAAACTTTAAATTTTAAACAATAAATGTCAACAATTACAAAACAGCCGGTTTTATCACCGACTAATAATCAGCGTTATGGATATTCGTTTGATAGTATTTATAACACTATGCTAAAACCCCAAATATATGGGGATTATATCAAATATTATGGAGGTGGAATAGGAATGTTAGGCCTTGCCTATCTTGCAGGGACAACCGTTAATGTTGCGGGGCCGAGTAAGACCGTATGGGAGGAAGGATCATTCACTAAGCTCGTTACTACCGTTGGGGCTATTGCTCCCGTAGGTGCGGGCGTGGATATTACATTCCGCCTTGCTGCCACAGAATATGACGCCAATGGCGCATGTTATCTCAATACCAACGAGATACTTGTTATCCCTGCCGAATATATGACAGAGGGTGGCGTCAATTCGACAATACCCCATGGATATCAGGTTACTGGTAATGATGGTGGTGTTGGTGCTGCAAGGATATATACAGCCAGACCTCTATTAGTCACACAGACGCTTGCCATTGCAGTCCCTACTGACACTGCTCTTATGGTAAGAGGTGGAAACTATGCCCTTGAATCTGCCAGTGGAGCAGGTAAGTCAAGCGGATGGTATCACAGGTCATTCTATAACTCAGTCAAGAAATGGGATTGGGCTATCGGCGGAGGCACCCAAAGCAACCAGAGGTACTATGAAGAACTTCGTGGTGGCGGAAAGGGTATTCTTTCTAAGATAACTATGGAGGCCGACCACCAACTTGACCTTCAGGTTGACGATGAGATATTGATTTCAACGGGTGTTACCAATACCACACTTACAATGCCCAACAGGAACTTGGTTCAGATACCAGTAGCGGGGACAGTTGGTGTTTTAAGACACATGGAGCAGAGAGCCTGCCGTCAGTATTACACTGTCGCATACCAGATGAGTGATTTTGATGATCTTAAAGACATCCTTCAGTCACAGGGCGTTACCGAAAGGAACGTGGCCTTCCTGATGGGTTCATTACTGTATCAGCAAATCGAAAACAGTGGTCTTGATTTTATCAAGGAATTCTCTGGCGGGACAGACCTGATGAAGACTCTTGGAGAGATCAATGTTGTATTCAGGGCTATCAATAAGAATGGTGTTTACACTATCTTTAAAGAACTGCCACAACTAAGTGATCCTACGAGATACGGAGCACCCGCCTTTAACGA
>Ga0307378_10010454_pt1 | contig 12045 bp, 9 predicted proteins | sample UN1MG_FD_202238 | JGI IMG/M metagenome (GOLD analysis project Ga0307378, IMG submission 202238) | Soil microbial communities from Risofladan, Vaasa, Finland - UN-1 | ecosystem: Environmental > Terrestrial > Soil > Coastal area > Acid sulfate soil | place: Finland: Risofladan, Vaasa | collected...
CACTGGTGTCGTCCCACTCCCCCGGGAACAGGTAGGCCTGCCCGAAGACGAGACCGGCGGCAACGAGGCCGCCCAACACCACGATGGTCAGGAGCAGCTTGATGCCACGTCGCTTCTTCGGACGGCGTGACTGCTGGCTGGGCGCAGAAACGACGGACGCCGAATCGAACTCGAATGACGTCGCTGTCTCCGGTCGTGGCACTGACGCCGGAACCGACGGAAGCAGCGGCGCGACCGTTTCGAGCCGAGCCGATTCGACCGGCGTCGCTTCGACCGGCGTCGCTTCCTGGATCTCCGGCAGGGCGGTCACGGGGGCCGCGGGCACCGCCACCTCCGGAACTGCGAGATCGGTGGCGGGGGCCGGGGCCGGCGGAACTGCAGGGGTCGCCGGGGTCGCGGGTGCGGCGATCTGATCGGGGCCGGAGGTGACGTCGCCGATCGCCGGCACGATGACAGCGGGCGGGGTCGTGCGGACCGTCGGAGGTTCGTCGGGCACCGGCGTCGGGAACGTCTCGACAGGGGCCACCGGGGTCGCCGGGGTCGCGGCTGGTTCCGTCAGATCGAGCCGAAGTGGTGCCAGGGTGATCGAACCCGCGCCCGCTGCCGGAACATCATCGGTGGCGCGGTCGTCGGCTGCGTCGGGTTGAGATTCGGTGTCGATGACGGAATCCCAGGAAAGGGCGGGGATGCGCTTGGTGCGTGCACCATCTGGCAGAACCATGTAGTTCCATCGGCAACTCGCAGCGCGCGCTTGAGAGCAGAAACGGGCGAAGGGTCAGTCCTCTGCGCTGGCCGCGGCTTTGGCCTGGAGCTCGTCGACGATCGACGCGTCGGCGAGCGTGGTGGTGTCGCCGATGTTCCGGCCCTCGGCAACGTCGCGGAGGAGGCGGCGCATGATCTTGCCCGACCGGGTCTTGGGCAGATCGGGGGTGATGTAGATCTGCTTCGGCTTCGCGATCGCACCGATCTCGGCAGCGACGTGCGAGCGCAACACCTCGGCGTCGACGTCTTCGCCCCCGCGCAGGATCACGTAGGCGATGATCGCCTGACCGGTGGTGGCATCGGTCGCACCGACGACCGCTGCCTCCGCAACAGCGGGGTGCGAGACGAGGGCGGACTCGACCTCGGTGGTCGAGATTCGGTGGCCCGAGATGTTCATGACATCGTCGACTCGACCCAGCAGCCAGAGGTAGCCGTCGTCGTCGAGTTTCGCGCCGTCGCCTGCGAAGTAGCGACCTTCGAAACGCGACCAGTACGTCTCGCGGAATCGGTCCGGGTCGCCCCAGATCCCGCGCAGCATTCCTGGCCACGGACGGGTGAGCGTGAGATAGCCGCCGCCGACGTCGACTCGGTTGGCGTCGTCGTCGATCAACTCGGCCGACACGCCGGGAATCGGGAACGTCGCCGAGCCGGGCTTGGTGGTGGTGGCGCCCGGAAGCGGACTGATCATGATGCCGCCGGTCTCGGTCTGCCACCAGGTGTCGACGATCGGGCATCGGCCTGCCCCGATGTGCTCCCGGTACCACATCCACGCTTCGGGGTTGATCGGTTCGCCGACCGAGCCGAGCAGGCGCAGCGACGACAGGTCGTGCTTGGCAGGTTCGCCGGCGCCCCACTTCATGAACGTCCGGATGGCAGTTGGGGCGGTGTAGAAGATCGTGACGCCGTACTTCTCGATGATCTCCCAGAACCGATCGTTGCCCGGGTGGTTCGGAACACCCTCGTACATCACCTGGGTGGCGCCGTTCGAGAGCGGTCCGTAGACGATGTAGCTGTGGCCGGTGATCCATCCGACGTCCGCCGTGCACCAGAACACGTCGGTCTCGGGGTGCAGGTCGAAAACGTACTTGTGGGTGTAGGTCACGTGGGTGAGATACCCACCCGACGTGTGCATGATGCCCTTGGGCTTTCCGGTGGTGCCCGATGTGTAGAGAAGGAACAGCAGTTGCTCGGAGTCCATCGGCTCGGCGGGACAGTCGATCGACGCGCCGTCCATGAGTTCGTGGTACCAGTGGTCGCGTCCTTCGGCCATGTCGACGTCGTTGCCGCCGCGCTTGACGACCACGACGTGCTCGATTGTCGGGGCGTCAGCGCAGGCTTCGTCGGCGGCCGGCTTGAGCGCGAACACCTCGCCGCGCCGGTATCCGCCATCGGCGGTGATCAGCACCTTGGCCTCGGCGTCGTTGATGCGGTCGGCGAGCGACTGCGACGAGAAGCCGCCGAACACGACGCTGTGAGCCGCGCCGATCCGCGCGCAAGCGAGCATCGCGACCGCCGCCTCCGGGACCATCGGCAGATAGATGTTGACGCGATCGCCGCGCTCGACGCCGAGCCCCTTCAAGACGTTGGCGAACTGGCTGACCTCATCGAGCAGGTCTCGGTACGTGATCGTGCGAGTATCGCCCGGCTCGCCCTCCCAGTGGATCGCCACCTTGTCGCCCTTGCCGCCGAGCACGTGTCGATCGAGGCAGTTGTAGGCGACGTTGAGTTGGCCGCCGACGAACCACTTGGCGTTCGGCAGGTCCCACTCGAGCGTCGTCTCCCAGGGCTCCGCCCAGTCGACGAGACCCGAGGCCTGCCGAGCCCAGAACGCTTCGTCGTCTTCGGCCGCCTGGTCGTAGAGAAACGTGCCGGTGACGAGCGAGTTCGCCTTGAACTCCTCGGACGGCGGGAACGTGCGGTTCTCCGCGCTCAGCGCGTCGATCGTGTCGTGGTGTTCGCCGTTCCCCTGTTCAGCCATGGGTGCGATGGTAGATCACGAGGGTGCTGTCACGGACCGCCACGAGCGCACGGTCGCGTGTCCAGACCGGCGACGGCCTGGCGCAGGGAGTTCCCCCGGGTTCAGGTGGCGAGGCCGATGGGGCAGCTGACGCCGGTGCCACCGACACCGCAGTAGCCGTTGGGATTCTTGGCGAGGTACTGCTGGTGGTACGGCTCGGCGTAGAAGAAGCCGGTCTCGAGGTCGATGCGGTGGACCTCGCTGGTGATCTCGCCGTATCCGGCGTCGGCGAGGCGCTCCTGGAACGCCGCCCGCGACTCCTCGATCGCCTGCTCGTGCGAGACGTCGGTGACGAAGATCGCCGAGCGGTACTGGCTGCCGACGTCGTTGCCCTGGCGCATTCCCTGGGTCGGGTCGTGTTCCTCCCAGAAGGTTTGCAGCAGATGTTCGTAGCTGATGACCTCGGGGTCGTACACGACGACGACGGCTTCGGTGTGGCCGGTCATGCCGGAGCACACCTCTTCGTAGGTGGCGTTGGGCGTGTAGCCGCCCGCGTAGCCGACGAAGGTGGAGTAGACGCCGTCGAGCTGCCAGTACTTGCGCTCGACACCCCAGAAACAGCCCATTGCGAAGGCTGCCGTCTTCATGCCGTCGGGCCACGGGCCGGTGAGCGGATGGCCGTTGACGAAGTGAGCCTCGGGAACGGGCATCGTCTGGTCGGTGCGGCCGGGCAGCGCGTCCCCAGCCGCGACCATGGAAGCGTTCTTGCGGAAAAGCATGCATGCAGCCTAGGAGTGGAACGCCGAACCCGCCCGACCCTGGTTCGAACGTTCACCGCAGGAGGAGGCCGTCGATGCGGCGCGAGGTCAGGCCGAGGCCGAGGAGCGCCATGACGGCCAGGACACCGAGGTGGATCAGCATGGTCCAGTCCAGTTGGCCGAGGTTGAGACCGCGCACGACTGCGACACCGTGATACAGCGGGCTCAGCTGCACCACCCAGGCCCACTCGCCGTAGCTCGACACCGGATAGAAGGTGGCCGAGAACAGCAGCATCGGCAAGGTGACCGCGTTGACGTACTCGAGATCGGACCACGTGCGCATGTAGGTCGTGTACGCCATCCCGACCGCGGCGAATGCGAACCCGATCAGCGCGCAGACCGGGATCGCCAACACGATCCACGCCGAGCCGACGAGCCCCAGCGCCCACATCGTGAGCACGAATGCGACGGAGTAGATCAGCGCGCGACTGACGGCGGAGAGGATCTCACCGACGGCGACGTCGGCAGCGGTCATCGGGGTGGCCAGCACTGTGTCGTACAGCTTCGTGTGGCGCAGCTTCTCGAACACGTTGCCCGTGGCGTCGAAGATCGCTCCGTTCATCGCTGACGCTGCCAGCAGGGCGGGGGCCACGAACTGGGCGTAGTCGTAGGCGACGCCGCCGACGACGATGTCCCCGACCTGCACCGACAGCAGGTAGAGCAGCGGCTCGAAGAAGCCGGAGACCAGGACCATCCAGGCGTGGCGATAGAACATGACCCCGCGCTCGACCATGCGCTGGGGTCGCCGGGCGTTGGCGAGCACCTCGATCGGCACGATGCGCAGGGCGATGGTCATGGCGCGAGCCGCCGCGCGAACGTGATCCGACACGCAACCCAGCCGCCGACGATGTATCCGCCCAGCACGGCGAGATGCACTCCGACGTTGCCGGCGCTCACCGAGTCGATCACCGCGCCACGGCAGAGCTCGATCCCGTGCCAGAGCGGCGTCACGTAGGCGACCGGCTGCAGCCAGTCGGGCAGTTGATCAACCGGGAAGAACGCCCCTCCGAACAGGAACATCGGGAGCAGACCGAACCGGATGATCGTCGGGAACGATCCCCCTCCGTAGCGAGTCGATGACCACGCTGTGATCGGCAGCGCGAATGCGAGGCCGGTGAGCACGGCGGCCGGGATCGCGAGCAGCAGCCCCCATGTTCGGGTCTCCGGAAAGAGTGCGAGCACGGCGGCAACACCGGTCACGCCGATCAACGTGCGAGTTGCGTGCCACAGCGTCAGTCCCGAAGCGATGTCGTTCGGGGTGAGCGGCGTTGCGGCCATCGCCCGGTACCGATTGCCCCAGAAGAAGCCGTCGAGCACCTGCCACAGCGACGCCTGACCGGCGCTGATCATCGCCGTGGTGGCGAGCAGCGCGGGCGCGAGGAACTCGAAGTAGGTCAGACCACCGAGCGACGCCGTCGAGTCGGCGTTGCCGTCGATCAGCGAACCGACACCGACACCGATACCGATCAGGTAGAGCAGCGGCTGCACGAACGCGAGCAGTACATGCGACTGCCAGATCTTGCGGTAGACGGCGAATTCGCTCTCCCAGACTCGAACCGTGGTGGGTGTGTTCATGGCCACTCAGCCGATCAGTCGACCAGGGTGCGGCCGGTCAGGCGGAGGAACACGTCCTCGAGTGAGCTTCGACGCACGAGGCTGCCCACCGGTTCGACACCGCGTCCATGGACCTCCGACAATGCTGCTTCGCCGTCGTGGGCGTAGATCAACACACGATCTGGCAGCACCTCCTGGCGGTCGCCGATGCCCTCGATCGTCGCCAACGCTGCGGCATCGCGGTCGGGCTGCTCAGTAGCTTCGCCGACCGTGTCTCGATGCAGCCGCAACTCCAGCACCTCTCGCGTGGCGTGCTGTACGATCAGCCCGCGGGGCGAACCCTCGGCGACGATGCGGCCGCGGTCCATCACCACGAGTCGGTCGCACAGCTGCTCGGCTTCGTCCATGTAGTGGGTGGTCAGCACCAGTGTGACGCCGCGCTGCTTCAGCCGATACAGGCGGTCCCAGAGGGTGTGCCGCGCCTGCGGATCCAGGCCCGTGGTCGGCTCATCGAGGAGCAGGAGGTCGGGGTCGCTCATGAGCGAGCGGGCGATGGTGAGGCGCCGCTTCATGCCCCCGGAGAGCGGATCGACGCGCTCATTCGCTCGCTCGGCGAGTTGCACGAACTCGAGCAGCTCGGCCGCTCGACGTCGACACTCCGCGCGCGGGATGTCGAAGTAGCGCCCGTAGATGACCAGGTTCTCGACGACGGTCAGTTCGGAATCGAGCTGGTCGGCCTGGGGCACCACCCCAATCCGGGCTCGGATGGCCGGGCCGTCGCGTTCGGGATCGAGATCGAAGACCCGCATGGCGCCGGACGTGATCGACGACACGCAGCCGATCATCCGCATGGTCGACGTCTTGCCGGCGCCGTTCGGGCCGAGGAAGCCGAACGATTCACCCGGTGCCACGTCGAAGTCGATGCCGTCGACAGCGATGAAGTCTCCGAAGTCCTTGCGCAAGTTGCGTGCACTGATCACGGGCGACACCGACCGCACCGTACGGCAGTGGGTTCCGCGGGGCCAATGCGATTACGGTCCCGACGATGCCCGCCGAGCTCGACGTCGTGATCCGTTCGATCGTGCCCGGCGACCTCGCCGGCATCTTCGAAATCAACCAGGAGAACGTGCCAGAGGTCGGGTCGGTCGAGGCCGACCGGATGGCGTACCTCGTCGCCGAGAGCCCCATCGCCCTCGCGGTCGAACTCGACGGAGCGCTGGTGGGGTTCTGCCTGGTGATGCGGTCCGACTCCGAGTACGACTCGGTGAACTACCGATGGTTCACCGAGCGCTACGACGACTTCATGTACCTCGACCGTGTCGCGTTCGTCGCCGCTGCACAGGGTCGAGGCCTGGGCACGCTGCTCTATGCCGAGGTCGACCGCCAGATGGACGAGCGCGACGTCTCTCAGCTCGCTCTCGAGGTGAACGTCGTTCCACCCAACGAGCCGTCACTCGCGTTCCACGCTCGCCAGGGATTCGTCGAGGTCGGACAGCAGGACACTCCGTACGGCGTCCGCGTCTCGATGCAGATGCGCGCCGCCGGCAGCCGAGCGGTGACGCGGATGCCAGGCACCGCGTAACCGTTCTCAGCGGCGGTCTTGGAGGAAGCGGAAGTGGTTGCGGGTCGCGGCGACGTGCGCGGGGTCGATGTCGGCCAGGAGCACCGTCTCACTGCCGGCGCCGGTGGCGAGGACTTCGCCGAGCGGGTCGATGATCGCGCTGTCGCCGGAGTAGTCGAGCCCCCCGCCTGAGCCGACACGATTGACACCAACGACGTACGCCTGGTTCTCGATCGCCCTCGCCCGCAACAGGGTGGACCAGTGCAACCGCCGCTTCGCCGGCCAGTTCGCGACCACGAAGTACGCGTCGACACCGGTCGCCAACGCCCAGAACTCGTCAGCGAAGCGCAGGTCGTAGCACACGAACAAGGCACACCGCAGACCGTCGATGTCGACGGTGACGAAGTTCGTGCCCGCGCGCACGTAGCGCTCCTCGTCGGCATGAGAGAACGGATGAATCTTGCGATATCGGTGCTGCGCGCCGTCAGGTGCGACGAGCACGAAGACGTTCGAGGGGCGCTGGTCGTCGGTCGGCGCCTCGGGAGCGATCTCAGGACACGAGCCGCCGACCCAGATGCCGTGCGTCCTGGCCATCTCGGCGAGAAACTGCGACGAGGGGCCTCCTTCGGGCTCGGCGATGTCGGGCGAGTCGAACGAGAACCCGGTCGAGAACGTCTCGCTCACCAGCACCACGCGAGCGCCGCTTCCGACGGCACCGGCGATCAGTGGACGGAGATGATCGAAGTTGGCCGTGCGGTCGTGCCAAGCGATGTCGTGCTGGATCGCAGCAATGCGCACGGTTGTCACGATCCGAACCCCGCGGCGAGTCGTTCGACCGCCTCGTCGATCACCTCGATGCGCTTGCAGCAGGCGAATCGAACGAGATGACGACCGAATTGGGGCCGGGCATAGAACACTTCGTTCGGCACCGCGACCACACCGCAGCGCGTCGGCAACGATCGGCAGAACGCCATTCCATCGCCGTCGGCGGCGTGCGATCGGATGTCGACGGTCGTGAAGTACGTCGCCTCGGGCTCGTGCGCCGTGAACCCGGCCTGACGAAGCCCTGCAGTGAGGTGATCGCGTGCGGTCTGCAGCGTTGCCGCGAGGTCCTGGAAGTAGGCGTCGGGCAGCCCGAGTCCGACGGCCATCGCTGGCTGGAACGGTGCACCGTTGACGTAGGTCAGGAACTGTTTCGCTGTCTTGGCGGCGGCGACCAGGGGTTCCGGTCCCGACATCCAACCGATCTTCCAGCCGGTGGTGTGGAAGGTCTTGCCGCCCGACGAGATCGTCAACGTGCGTTCGGCCATGTCGGGCAGCGTCGCGATGGGGATGTGGGTCCGCCCGTCGAACACCAGGTGCTCGTACACCTCGTCGGTGACCACAATGAGGTCGCGATCGATCGCCAGACGGGCGATCGCGTCGAGTTCGTCGCGAGTGAACACCTTGCCGGTGGGGTTGTGCGGCGTGTTGACCAGGATCATCTTGGTGCGCTCGGACACGGCGCCGGCGAGTTCGTCCGGGTCGAACACGTACCGGCCGTCATCGCCCGGCATGAGCAGCACCGGTACGGCGCGTGCGCCGGCGAGAGCGATACACGCCTGGTAACTGTCGTACATCGGCTCGAAGACGATCACCTCGTCACCGGCGTCGAGCATTCCGAGCAACGCACCTGCGAGCGCCTCGGTCGCACCGGCGGTCACCACGATCTCGCTCGCCGGGTCGAGGTCGATGCCGTACCAGCGGCGCTGGTGCTCGGCAATCGCCAGGCGCAGTTCCGGCGTGCCGGGACCCGGCGGATACTGGTTGAGCCCGGAACGGATGGCGTCGACGGCAGCGGCGAGCACCTCGGCGGGCCCGTCGGTGTCCGGGAAGCCCTGTCCGAGGTTGATCGCTCCGGTCTCGACCGCCAATGCTGACATCTCGGCGAAGATCGTCGTACCGAAACCAGCGAGTTTCGTCGTGAGCGGGTCTGTCGGAGCCACGTCGCAACTGTACGCACGCCTCGTGCCGGCGCGGCGCCCCGATGTCAGTCGCTCAGGACCGCGTCGCTGTCCGAAGCATGGCGACGACGATCCGGGCCCAGATACTCGGACGACGATCGCAGCTCGGCTTCGGCGAGTTCGACGGCATGGGCATCCGCGAGGCGATAGGTGACCCCGGTCGTCTTCGCGCTGTACATGGCAACGTCGGCGGCGCTGATGAGATCATCGAGTTGCCGACCGTGCCGCGGGAACAGCGCGGCGCCGATCGCGGCGGTCACGGAGACGTCGCCAACGATCGGCGTGGCCGCGAGTGATCGACCGATGCGCTCGGCGCTGGCACGGACGCCCGTGCCGTCCTCGATGCCGGGCAGCAGGATCACGAACTCGTCGCCGCCCCAGCGTCCGACGACATCGGTGTCGCGAACCGCCGCCCGCAATCGCGCCGCGGCAGCTTGCAGCACGAGGTCGCCGAACTGGTGGCCGAGCGTGTCGTTGATCTGCTTGAAGCCGTTGAGGTCGATCAGCATCAAGCACACGCCGGTGGTGAAGCGTTCGGCTGCGAGCAGCTCCTCCTCCGAGATGCGCTCGAACTCGCGCCGGTTGACGAGGCCGGTCAGCTCGTCGGTGGTCGCACGTCGCTCGAGTGTGCGCCGATCGAGGAGGAACGTCCACCCGGCCAAGGCCATCAGAATCGTGCCCAGGGCGAGCAACACCAGATAGCCGAACGCTCCGTCACCGAGGAGTCCGACGTCGTCGACGATCGATGCGGCGACGTGCACGGAGCCACCGTCGTTCGGCAGGCCGAGCGTGTCGGTGACGACACGGCGGCCATCGATGCTCACCGGACCGGAACGGTCGCCGGCACCAGCCGGAATGTCAGACAGCAGAATCTCGATGTTGGCGCCGTACTCCACGATCGTGGTGGCGGCGCGAGCGTCGATCAAGGCATCGACGGGGAGGCGCAATGCCGCTGTCACCCCTTGGCGATTGACGACCAACAACGAGTCGGTCGTCTCGTCGACGACGAGCGCCGGCCCCCCGCGTTGCACCGACACAGCCGCGGCTTCGCCGAAACCCGACAGCGCAAAGAGATCGACATCGGTGCATTGCGTTTCGTCGGCTGCGGAGATGCACGCCGAGACGTCGGCGCCGAACGACTCAGCCAGGTCCGCTGGATCGGTCAACTCGTTCGCCATCTCGGAGACGGCGGCGGCACGAAGGATCGTGCTCTCGACGGATTGGTCCGCCACGAGCACGGCTGCGGTCACGCGAGCGTCCTGTTCGGCGCGCAGCTCCGAACGGTTGTTGAACATCGAGACCGTCGTGGCCACCAGCAGCACGACGCTGCCGACAAGCGCGCCGAGGCGGATCAGTCTCATGAGTGCTCATCGGCACACCGACAACCGGACTTGAGGAAATGTTGACGATTCACCGGTCGGAGTGTTTCCGACGAGGTCGGCTCCGAACCGTCCGGTCTCGGAGCCGACCACCGCCCGCCGTCAGAGCGACCCGCCGACGTCGACGATCACGTTGACCGCAGTGTGCGCATACACGCAGATCGAACCAGACGGCGACAACCTGGCGATCACCTCATTGGCAACCGCCTCAGGCCCCGAGTAGTTCACACTCGACGTACCGGGCAACGTTCCACACGGGAACACCGTCACGAACCCGCCGCCCGCAGGCCCACCCACGACGGTCATGTTCGCAACCACCGCCGTCGCATCAACCGGCACGCCACCACGTCCCGCAACCGGGACCTCGATGAACTTGCCGGCCGCAACCCGAGTCGGGCGAGTGTCGAGCAACCGCGCCGGCGTCAACGCCACGTAGTCCGACAACACCGGCACGTACCCGGCGACGTCGACGATCACGTTGACCGCCGAATGCGCATACACGCAGATCGAACCAGCCGGCGACAACGTGGCGATCACCTCATTGGCAACCGCCTCACCCGCCAGATAGTTCACACTCGACGTACCGGGCAACGTTCCACACGGGAACACCGTCACGAACCCAGGAGTCGCTGCTCCCACCACCGTCACATTGGCAACCACGGCCTTGGCATCGACGGGAACACCACCGCGCCCCGCGACCTCGACCTCGACGAACTTGCCGGCCGCAACCCGAGTCGGGCGAGTGTCGATCAACCGCGCCGGCGTCAACGCCACATAGTCCGACGACACCGGGACATAGCCGGCGACGTCGACGATGACGTTGACGGCTGCGTGTGCATACACGCAGATCGAACCGACCGGCGACAACTTGGCGATCACCTCATTGGCAACCGCCTCGCCGGCCAGATAGTTCACACTGGAGGTGCCCGGCCTGGTCCCGCACGGGAACACCGTCACGAACCCAGGAGTCGCTGCTCCCACCACGGTCACATTGGCAACCACAGCCTTGGCATCGATGGGAACACCACCACGACCCGCGACCGGCACCTGGATGGTTCCGCCTGCCGGAACCGGACCGGTTCCGTAGAACAGGCCATCCGCTGCGACCCAACCGGGCCGGGTGTCGGCGAAGCGAACCGGGTCCATCGACACGATCATCGAGTCCTCGCCGGGTCGGATGACCCACCAGGTGTAGGTGTCGGACACGAAGTTGCCGGCAACGCCCATCGCGATCACGTTGAACGTGTGCATGCCCAGCTCCAGCCCGGTGTAGGTCTTCGGGCTCGTGCACCGCTCGATCGCGCCGCTGTCGAGCACGCAGAGCACGCTCGCCGCATCGGTCGCGACGAATTCGAACGTGGCGGTGGTCGACTGGGTCTCGGCCGGCGGTGCGACGGTGATGGCCACCGTCGGGTCGACGGCGTCGACGGGCTGATTGAGCTCGACGACCATCTCCTCCTGTGCGGCACACGTCTCGGTGAAGACGGGGTCGATGAAGAATCCAACGCCGTTCTCGTCGATGACGACCTCGTTCTCGTGGAGGTACCCGATCACGGAACGGACGTCGTCCGCCAACTGCGCGAAGCCCGCGACGTTGGTCACCTTCGCGGTCGGCGACGCGAACTCGACGATGTCGATGAACTCGACGCGATCGAGGATCGGGCCCGACATCCACGTCAGTGTCCCGACGTCCAGCCAGGTCGTGCAGCCCTCGAAGACGTCGGCCCGGGTGTACTCGAAGTCCGAGTAGTCGACGAACTCCTCAGGTGGAGGGTCGCCGGCGAACAACCCGTCACCGTTCGCTACGGACGGCAGCGTCGAGACGTAGCCCCAGTTGGCCACATCGCCATCCTTGGCGGCGGTGCGGTTGTAGTACTGGATCGTGTCGATCGTGATGGGCACCGGTTTGCCTGCTGCGGTGCCGACCGCGGAAGCAGCCAACATCCAGTTGTCGAATCCACCGGAGCCCTGGACGATCTGTGCCGGGTTCTCCAGCGGATATACGGCAACG
>Ga0307378_10010458_pt1 | contig 12041 bp, 10 predicted proteins | sample UN1MG_FD_202238 | JGI IMG/M metagenome (GOLD analysis project Ga0307378, IMG submission 202238) | Soil microbial communities from Risofladan, Vaasa, Finland - UN-1 | ecosystem: Environmental > Terrestrial > Soil > Coastal area > Acid sulfate soil | place: Finland: Risofladan, Vaasa | collected...
CCGCCCGGCCTGCCTCTCGCTGTTGTTTCTGTTGCTTCGGTAGTTCTACTGCCGAAGCCATCCGCCTCCATCCTCAGATACCCCCGGCCGTTCCGGGTACCGCAGGCTTCAGCCTGCCGCCGTCACCATCCCCCCGCGAACGCTCCCACGATGTCTTGGCCGTTGGGGAGGGGGAAGAATCGAGTATTGGCGTTCCGGGACATGGGTTCCGGAACCCATGTCGTTCAGGGGAGGAGCTTGTCCTGAGGCGAAGCCGAACGGATCCCTCCCCCCTCGAAGCGCATCACCCCGTACCGCAACGCTGATCTCAGGTGCGGCGCGCTGGCCTTCGCCAGCGCGCCGCATGCCACCCTGTGGGAGCCCCGTCCTCGGGGCGAACCCATCCGCGTGCATCGGCGTTCAGCGGCGGATGGCCGTGCCGTCGCCGCGTTCGTCGGCAGCTGTTCCCCTTCCCCGTGCGTGGCCACCCTACGCCGGCCTCCAGACGTCACCAAACTCTGGCGCTTAGTAAGCCGCCTCCGCTACCCCGACCTCTGCCGCGCGCGGAGCACCGCCTCCCGGCCCCTGTCAATACGGACAAACGCGAGTGAAGGGGGTGTGGGGGAGCGAATCGCCGGCCGCCCCCCCACAAAGATTCTCACCCGGCACGCATGTGCCGGGCCTCACAGGGAGCTTCTGTCCCTTGTCGGCTCCCCCTCTACCTCCCCGGCCGCGGATGCAGATTCGCCACCGCCATCTCCCGGCAGCCGCCATCTTCGCACAGCCACACCCGGCCCGTCGCGCCATCCACCATCCAAGCGTTCGCTCCATCGCCGGTCGTGATCTGATAGCGCACCGCCACGGTCGCCGCCTCCGCCTCCCCGCCGATGTTCGCGGCGATCGCCCACACACACAGCGACAGCACCGCCGCGACCATCACGAACAGCACCACCTTCATCCGTCGGTCCGACATGCTGGCCACCTCCATTTCCGGGACTGCCCGTTGCGCGGGCGCCCTAACGCATCGTCCGACTGAACTATCATAAAGCGTCTGATGGGAAATGGGCAACTTCGAATCGCGCTCGGGTAGGATCGCCTCCGCACCCGAGCGCCCCGGACAAGTGGATCGCCGACAGGGGCTACACATATGCCTAGGCAGAAAACATAGTGAACACGCTGTTAGGCCGGGATATCCCCCTTGGTGCTGAAAACGCGTGCCGATCACGTCCATTTCGTTCCGAAACGCGTGCCAAGCGCGGCCCTCAGGTGTGCCGATCGTGCCGCCGAGCGTTCCGTTCGTGCCGCGCGTGCCGCTCCCCTATGCCATAATCGTCCAGAAAACCCGGTCGAGATCCTCGTCATCCGCATACTCGATCTCGATCACACCGCCCCCTCGCCGGCTGGGGCGCAGCTTCGCCTGAGAGCCCAGGCGCTGCCTGAGGCGGTCCTGAAGCTCCTGAAGGTTCGGGTCGAGCACCGCCTCTCGGCGGGATGTTCCACGTGGAACATCCCGGCCCATCAGCTTCGCCGCCGCTGCCTCCGTCTCCCGCACCGACATCCCCTTCCGCACCACCCGCCGCCACAGCCTCAGCGCCAGCCGCTCATTCGGAAGCCCCGCCAGCACCTTCCCATGCCCCTCGTCGATCTCCCCCCGCCTCAGGCTCAGCCGGATCGCCTCCGGCAGGTTCAGCAGCCTCAAGGCGTTCGCCACCGCCGGCCGGCTCTTCCCCACCCGCGCCGCCACCTGCTCCTGCGTCAGCTCGAACTCGCTCATCAGCCGCCGGTACGCCTCCGCCGCCTCCATCGGGCTGATGTCCTCCCTCTGGAGATTCTCCACCAGCGCCAGCTCCAGCATCTCCCGGTCGCTCGCCTCCCTCAGCAGCACCGGCACCCGCTCCAGCCCCGCCCGCTTCGCCGCCTGAAGCCTCCGCTCTCCCGCAATCAGCTGATATTCGCTCCCCACTCTCCTCGCCACCAGCGGCTGCAGAATCCCGTGGGTTTTCACCGACTCCACCAGCTCCGCCAGGCTCCCCTCGTCCATCTCCGTCCGCGGCTGAAACGGGCTCGGAGACAGCCTCTCCACCGGCAGCTCCTGGACCAGCTCCTCCGTCTCCGCCAGCGTTCCCGTCGGTATCAGCGACCTGATCCCCCTGTGTCTCTCCAATTTCGATCACCTCTCTCGCCAGCTCCGTGTAGGCCTCCGCCCCCCGGCTCTCTGGCGCATACGAGATTATCGGCTGCCCGTAGATCGGCGCCTCGGACAGCCGGACACTTCGCGGGATGACCGACCGGAACACCCGGCCGGCAAAATTCTTCCTCACTTCGTCCGCCACCTCGGCCGACAGGCGGGTGCGTACATCGTACATCGTCAGCACTACCCCCAGCACCTCAAGCTCCGGGTTCAGCATCCTCCGCAGCAGGCTCAGGGTGTTCCGGAGCTGGCCCAGACCTTCGAGGGCGTAGTACTCGCACTGGATCGGGATGAGCACGGCGTCGGCCGCCGTGAGGCAGTTCACGGTCAGGAGCCCGAGCGAGGGTGGACTGTCCAGCAGGATGTAGTCGTACTCATCGGCGACCCCGTCCAGCGCGACCTTCAGCCGGGTCTCCCGGGCGAGCACGCTCACCAACTCCACCTCGGCCCCCGAGAGATCCACCGTCGCCGGCGCAATCCACACGTTGTCGACAGGGCTTTTCACAGCGACCGAGCTCACGGGGGAACCGTCCTGAAGGCAATCGTAGACCGTCCTGGTGAGGCTGGCCTTGTCGATCCCGAGGCCGCTCGTCGCATTCCCCTGGGGGTCCATATCCACAAGCAGCACCCGCCGCCCCAGGGCCGCCAAGCAGGCTCCGAGGTTGATCGCGGTGGTCGTCTTCCCCACGCCGCCCTTTTGGTTGACGACAGCTATAGTCAGGCCCACGCGCCGTACACCTGTCACACAGCCGGACTTGCGTGCAAAACCAGGCCATCTTACGGCCCATGGCGCTATCTGTCAAGGAAAACAGCGTGCTTTCTGCATATGCCTCGACAGGGAAGTCAGGCAGCCCCCGCGCCGCGGCCCGCGAGCGCCTTCCAGGTATCGATGAAGACACGCACGTTGCGCCGGGCCTGCTCGGTCTCCGCGCTCACGTTATCTACAGGGGACAAGATGAACCGTCCCGTCGGCGCGAGGCATTCCATCGCCTCTTCCACCGCCTGCCGGACTTGGGCCTCGCTTCCTTCCTCGATCGCCAGGGGCCCGCTGACACCGCCCCAGAGAGCGACCTTGCCCCCGAAGGCATCTCGCGTATTCTGAAGCGTCGTCCCCTTGCCTTCCCCTGGATCGACCCCAATTATCACGTCGATGCCGGCCTCGCAGAGGGCGTCGGCAATATGCATCATCCCGCTCGTGAGGATATAGGCAAAGCGAGCCCCGTACTGGTGCGCCAGGGCGACGTCCCGCGCCAGCCCAGGCAAGATGAACTGTCGAAAGAGGCCGGGCGACCAGAACTCCGTCCCCTCGTACCAGGCGCGCCGGACCACGATATCGAGCCCGACCTCCAGTTGGATCTCGATGCGCCGCCGGTTCCAGTCCTCGATGAGGCCGATCAGCGCCGATAGAAACGCCGGCTCATCATAGGCCCACATCAGCGGCTCCGTCCCCCCGCACAGCCACATGAGAGCGTCCACGACCGTGCCCGTGCCCACGTCTCCCCCCACCAGCCCCTCTTCCTGTCCCTGGGCGGGGTGGCCCGACCCCCATCCGCCGGCCACCGCAACCCCGCGGTCATGGGCGAACGCCTTCTGTCCCGCAGCTTGCTCCCGAAAGGCGGTGATATCCTCGGCGCTGGGCTCAGGGAGCAGGTGCCGCAAGGCATCGAGGTCGGATGGCCCTGTGATCGGGAACTTCACCGCGCGGGGCGTGAAGTAGTCGTCGAAAAGTGGAAGCCGATCGCCGTACGGCCAGTCCTCGGTCTGCTTTACGACCGCGGTGAGCTCGCCGGCTGGTGTGCGGTAGGTGCGACGCAGTAGGGGAGTGCCGCCGGCGGCGGGAGCTTCCTTCTCTTCGCTCAGCTCGACCGCCGCCCCAAAGCGAATCGGCAAGTCGCCCACCGGAACCCGCGCATCGAGACCCAGCTCGAGCTGGCGATCGACGAACTCGTACTCGTCCTTGCACTGCCGGCGCAGAGCGCTGAAGATCATGAAGCAGCAGGGAACGGAAGCTGCCGCCGGGCCATCAATGGCGGCCAGCAACCGCTCTCGAGATGTGTGTTGCGTCATCAGTGAGTGCCTCCTCCCGGCAAGCCGACGTTCATTGATGGTTACCAGGGAGTGGACCCGCGGTCCTGCCCATCGGGGTCGTCGCGCGGCAGGGGAGGGGGGAGTTCGATGTTGTCGTCGCGATGACATATGACCGGGGTCGTGTCGCGGTGACGGAGGCGGAATGTACGGCACGGCCGGCACGAACGGCACGCGAAACGGCACGGTCGGCACGCGTTTCGGCACGCTTGGCACGCGAAACGGCACACTTCGGCACCGCTCGGCACGGCAGGCGGCAGGGCCGTCGGATTGGGGGGCAAAGGTCGCTTTGGTCTGGCCGATTCCTCGGACCTCGGCCGGACATGGTACGTTTTTTGGCATGAGAGGATAAGGGCTGACTTATAGCACAAGCATGAGCGATGCGATTTCGGTCGCCGCGCAGGTGTCGCGGGGGAGGGGATCATAGACAAGAGAACGATCGTTGAGTAAACGGCCGGGGATGAGAGTTGTGGGTGGCGCCGGGATTGCGATGTCGGCGGAAGGCGGATAGGGGGCGCTACCCCCTTTGGAGCGGCGTTGAGGGGGTAAGGTTTCGGGATCGAGTCGCCAGAGGCGGCCGGGGCTCTGAGAATAGCAGAACCTTTCGCCTGGTTGCGGTATCTAAGTGATTGAGGATGAGAAGAGCCGTCGCGACGAGGGGAGGGGGTGGAGGCAGCGGGGGGTCAGGCGATAAATAGGTGACTGTCCCTGTTTTCCCTGTTTTCCCATCGGCCGGCCGAAGAAGGTCGTTGAGGAGGAAAATAGGTGACTGTCCCTATTTTGACTATTTTGACCCGTCCCTATTTTGACCCCTATTTTGACCCCTATTTTGACCGAGGAGGAAAATAGGTGACTGTCCCTATTTTGACCCCTATTTTGACCTGCTACACTGAACGCAACCCGGTGCGGGCGCGGATGGTGCGGAAGGCGTGGCGCTATCGGTGGTCCAGCGCCGCCGCGCACTGCGGATCTGGGAATGGGAAAGGGTTGGTCGATCTGGGGCTGTGGCGGAGTGCATGGACGGCGAAACAGTGGAGGGAGAAGCTGAGCCGACCGGAGGAAGAGGGGGCCGTGGCGGGGGTGCGAGCGAACACCCATACCGGCCGGCCACTGGGAGCGGATGCGTTCCTGAGCAAGGTGGAGAGCCTAATGGGCCGGCGCATCCGACCGCTGCCCATCGGCCGGCCGAAGAAGGTCGTTGAGGAGGAAAATAGGTGACTGTCCCTATTTTGACCCCTATTTTGACCCTATTTTGAGGAAAATAGGTGACTGTCCCTATTTTTTTACTATTTTTTTAGAAGGATCAACCAGTGTGCCTAACGCCGGTGCTTCCCCCGAGGCCTGACAAGCCTCACAATGGCAACTGCGATTCGTGTAAGAAGAAACCACAATGAGATGCTCCGCTGTAGCCGGAATGGGCAGCATTCGCCCGCGAGCGCTAGAGGTATTGACCGTGGCGTTGCTGACAGTCAGCGCCGCGGCCTCAGCCGCGCTGGAAAACACATCTGACGTCATTCCTCGACTCAATGCCACTAGACAACTGGTGTTGCCAGCCGGCCAAGGCCAACATGCAGTGGGCATAGTGGTGGACCTCGACGAGGGAGGATGGGAAGGGCCGTCGAGCGCCGCGATAGACAAGCATTCCAGAGTTCTCATCGCCGACGGAGCGAACGGCCGCGTACTGGTGCTCGGTGGGAATGGACAGACCACAGACGTCATCACAATGCCGAGCGGCCTGGAAGTCCGGCTTGTCGGTTTCGCCCGCGACGATGAGTGGATGGCCGCGGTGGGGATGGACGAAGATGGAAGCAGTTGGCTCGTCCGTCTGCCGCTGGGCTGGCGAGTCCAGCACTCGGCCGATTCTCCCGCTAGGATCGCACTGCGAGGGTACATCCGTGGCATGGCTTCCGATCGCGGGGGAGCGACCTATCTGGTGAGTGACGTGGGCTCCGTCTGTCTGTGGCGTGTGGCGTGGAATGGTTCCACGCCAGAGCAGATCGAAATACGGGGTCTTGGTCTTGACGGCCTCAAGTGTTGGGCAGTAGTCCGAGCGGCAGATGGCCACGTCTACGCGCTGGTGCGCGGATCCGGAAGCCTCCAACTCGTGCGCTTCGACCTTCAGGGCAGACCGGAGAAGCAGTGGAGCCTCACGCGCCTTCTTGACGTCCTTGCTTCGAGCGAACTCATGGGCATAGACAAGTCGATGAGGATGTTCCTCGCAGAAGACATAACTGCCGACGAGCCGTGGGATCCGCCGGATCGTTGGGGCTATCTGCTGCGGTGCTACGCAATCACTGATGAGAGCGCGACGATGGTTGCCGCGGCCGAGATTAGGTATGGCACCGGAGACATGGAAGGCTATCCCGGCTGTGTGGCCCTCGGCGACGGTCGGCCGCTCAGCCTTGCGCCAGATGGCGCGGTAGTCCTCAGGGCGGCAAATTCGAAACAGTTCAAGCTGAAGTTCTACGCTCCACCGCCCTGGAGAGGCAATGCGCCAACGGTATGCTCCGAAGCAGAAGTGCACCTGCCTGGGGGGTCATGAGGCCGACGGCGATCTCAGTACCTACAGCTGGGACCTCGAGAACCGTATGACGCTTGCCGAGCTGCCAGATGCGACGCTCAACACCATGACCTGTGACGGGGACGGCAAGCGCCGCCAGTACGAGGACAGCGCGGGGCTGAGGAAGTTTGTGTGGGATGGGGAGAACATCCTGCTGCAGACGGATTCGGGAGGCACGACGAACCAGTGATCTGCCGCCAGCTTCCCCTAGTTTCCCCGGTGCGGCGGCGAGCTATGGAGTGGGAGGTTCTTCGTTTGGCTGGAGCTCGGCCTCTGCTCGGCGCGCGATGGCCGAGGAGAGCCAGGCGAATCCGAGGGCGGGGAGGATGGAAGCCAGCAAGGCCACGCCTGTGGCGGTGGGAAGGGAGCGACGAATTGGGTCGGAGAGAGCGATTCCGATGCCGGCGAGGGGGCTTATGGCGAGGATCTCTTCCGAGGGGGCGCCGAAGTCGGAGGAGACGGTGAGGATGAGTCCGGCGAGGAGGGGGAAAACCCATAGGAGGAAGAGGAGGAGCCCGAAGTAGGTATCGCCGTTCTTGGGGTAGGCCAGGCTGAAGACCTGCTTGGCATAGCCGAAGTAGAGGAGAGTGAAGGCGGCGACGGCGGCCCCGGCGAGAAGCTGCGGTCCGAGCAGGCGGACCGGGCTGGCGATAACCGAGCCCGCCAGCACGCCGACGAGCAGGACGAGGGCGAAGAGAGGCAGCGACGCCCAGTTGACGGCTGCGTCGTTCCAGGGCGGCACCCAGGGGAGGGCCAGCTTTCTGGCATGGCGGATCCCCTTGGCGAAGCGAGCCCGCGCAGGCGTGCTGATCAATACGAGCAGGAGGCCGGCTCCAAACAGCAGATAGGCCGAGAAGAGGGTCCACGGGATGTCGGCAGAGGAGTAGGCGGGGCGAGGCCTGACGATTGCGTCGAAGGCAAGCATGGCGGCGACGATGGCGTAGAAGAGGAGCGCGGTCGGCTTCGCAAAGCCCGGTGCTTGGTCATCCCGGAGCTTCCTGGTGGCGGCGATGCAGAGGAAGATGATGAGCGGGATTTGATGGAGAAGCGCCAGCAGGAGGGGATAGAGCGCGCTGGGAGGCAGGCCCGGAGGAAGCAGGTCGGGGGCCGAGGTTGAGTCAATAGCGATGGCGGCGGTGGGGATGATGGTCAGGTGGCCAAGCGGAACGCCCTCCATGGCCGCGGGAATCGCCATCGACTGGAGGATGAAGGCGAGGAAGAGGATTCCGACGGCGGAGCCGCGCTGCGCGGGCAGCGCGATGGCGGCGACCAGCGCGCCGGAGTGATAGAGGACCGCGGTGGAGATGAGGGCGAGCATGAGCGCGAGCCAGCCGAGAGCCGAGACATCGCCCGCATAGGCCAGCGCCATGGAGAACGGCAGCGTGCAGGCGAAGAGCACGTACTCGCGGATCGGGCTTCCGAAGAGGAAGCCGAGGGTGATGGCCAGGGGCTTCTGCGGGGAGATGCGGTGGAAGTCGAGCATGAGGCTCTGCTGCGCCTCGGACACGTCGGTGGCAACGCGATAGGTTCCGGCGAGCAGGAGGATGCCGGCCTGCATCACGAGCAGGAACATGAACAGGCCCGCAACACCTTCAGTGCCCCCGTCAGCGAATATCGCCATCGGCCACATGATGAGGCCGCACGTCACGACGACGGCGGCGATGAGCGGGAGGGCGTGCTGGCGGCGGAGCCGGGCGCGGGTGTGCTTGACCAGGAGCGGGTTCTCGAAGACGAGCGCTCGCAGCATCACGACACCTCCTTGGCGCCGATCTTGAGGAAGACTTCCTCGATGTCCTCCTTCCGGCGTCCGAAGGAGGCGAGAGACACGCCGGCGGAGACGAGCGCGGCGAGGAGAGCGCCGGCCTCCTCTTTCGTGCCGGTGAAGGCGAAGGTGAAGGTGTCACCCTCGCGCCGGACGTCGCTGACGCGAGGGTCATCTGCGAGGAGGGCTGCGCACAGGTCCTCTCCCGCCAGCACTTCCGCCCACATGCGGGCCGCGCCGAGCACGCGCGAGGCGACTTCGGAGACGCCCCCCGTGACCACGAGGCGGCCTTTCTCCATGACGCCGATGGCGGTGCAGAAGTCGGAGAGGTCGGAGAGGATGTGGGAGGAGATGAGCACGGTCTTGCCCTCGGCGCTGAGGGCGCGCAGGCGCTCCTTGAGGAAGGCGCGGCCGTACGGGTCCATGCCGCTGGCGGGTTCGTCGAGGAGCAGGATGAGCGGACTGGGGAGGAGGGTCTTGGCGAGGATGAGGCGCTGCCTCATGCCGCGGGAGAGCCCCGCAGTGAGGGCGTCACGCTTCTCCGCCAGGTCGACCTGGGCGAGGCAATCGTCGATGAGGCCGTTTCTGTCGGCCGGCGGGACCAGGTAGCTCGCGGCGAAGAGGGCGAGGTACTCCCAGACGGTGAGCTCGGGATAGATGGGGGCGGAATCCGGCATGAACCCGACGACGCCGACCGCGCGCTCTCGTTCGAGGGCGAGATCGACGCCGTTCAGGAAGATGTCGCCGTAGGTGGCCTCCTTGAGGCCGACGAGCGTGCGCAGGAGCGTCGTCTTGCCGGCGCCGTTGGGGCCGACCAGGCCATAGACATCGCCGGGGGCGATGTCGAGGGTGAGGTCGCGTACAGCGCAGACGTCGTCGTAGTCCACCCGCAGATCGCGCACATGTATCATGGACAGCCCTCCCTCGCCCATCGGCCGGGCGCCTGTGGGGTTTCGGAGCCTCGGCGCGGGTCATGACCCGCTAAGGAGTTATGTGTTTTGCTGGCATTCACCTGCTGGGAAGGAGGTGGCCGAGTTCCGTCGTCCTACGTTACTCAGGAGGTATGGCGGACTTCGAGCGTGCGGAGCCTATTCAACGCCGCGGCCAGCTCGTGGCGGCGGGGGCGGGCGTAGTCGGCCGCCAGATCGGGGACCAGTGCTTCCAGGCCCTTGTCGTCGAGGTCGCGTTCGATGAGGTCGAGGATCTCCGGCAGGGTGCGCTCCCCGTCGAACAGTTTCTCCGCCGCCTGGTGGATGATCCAGCCGCAGGCGCGCACCTGGGACTGCTCCACGATCTGCTCGACGGCGGAGAGGTCGATTTCCTCGGTGCCGAAGGAGATGGCATCCTCGCCCCGCGCCCTGATCTTCAGGCGGCGGCCGCGCTGGGCCTGCACGCTGCTCGCCAGCGGGACCCTGGCACACAGCCCTTGGAAGCTTCCTGCGAACTCTTGCCGGCGGCCCGTGGGATGGGCGCCCGCGATCGTCCTGGCCTCCTCGGTCACATCCAGAGGGCGGTAGCCATCGAGCATGATTACGGTGTCGGCGACATCGAAGTAGTCGCCGGATCCGCCCATCACCAGTATCGACGAGACCCCCCGTTCCTCATAGAGCGCCCGGATCGTGTCGATCAGAGGGGTGATGGGCTCTTTTTCTTTGGCGACCAGGGCCTGCATCCGTTCGTCCCGGATCATGAAGTTGGTGGCGGAGGTGTCTTCATCGAGCAGGAGCACCCGGGCGCCGGACTCCAGGGCCTCGATGATGTTGGCCGCCTGGGAGGTCGATCCCGATGCGTTGGGGGTGGAGAAAGAGCGCGTGTCCCGCCCGAAGGGCAGGTTGTTGATGAAGGGGCTGATGTCCACCTTCTCGATGAAGCGGCCGTCCTCGGCGCGTATCTTGACGGCGTCTTCGTTGGCGACGACGCGCTCGCGGCCGTCGCCGGGGAGGTGGTCGTAGACGCCGCGGGCGACGGCGTTCAGCAGGGTGGACTTGCCGTGGTAGCCGCCGCCGACGATGAGGGTGACGCCCTCAGGGATGCCCAGGCCGGGGATGGTGCCGCAGTTGGGGCCGACGAGCTCGACCCGGAGGGAGTCGGGGGAGTGGAAGGGGACGACCTCGCCGCACAGGGGACGGTCACTCACGCCGCTCTCGCGGGGGAGGACGGCGCCGTCGGGGAGGAAGGCGACGAGCTTCTTCTCGGCGAGCTGGCGGCGCAGGGCATCCGCGTCCTCGACCGTTTCCACGTGGGCGAGAACGTCGTCGGCGGGGAGATTCTCATAGAGGAGGGAGGCGATGGCGATGGCAGGGAGCTCCTGGAAGAGCATCTCCTCCGCCTGCCGCCCGGCGATGCGCCGCCCGAAGGCGGGGAGGCCGAGGAAGAAGCGCAGCTCTACGTCGCTCTCGGTGACGCGCGCGGAGGTCCGCTCCAGCACTTCCTGAGCGCACGAGGCAGTGTAGATGTCGCCGCTCTTCCCTGTGCCGCGGTCGGGGCGGCCGCGCTTCCGGCAGGCGGCGCCGAAGGCGCGGGTGAGGTAGTCCTCCAGCGCCATTCGGCGGGGACGGTTTCGGAAGAGGTCGGGGGGGAACTTCGCCATGGTTTGCGGGAGGCGCAACCGGAGGAGGCTCGGAGCGGCGAAGGGATCGCCCTGCACGTGATCGATGAGCAGGGCATAGCGGCCGAAGTCATAGCCGCCGCGGAGGTCCTTGTAGGCCTTGTAGCCTCGGCCGTCGATGCGGTGCAGCGTGCTTCGGAGTTGGTCTTGGGAGCTCAGGGAAGCCATGTTGGGAGCGACTCCTAGTGCGAGGCCTCGGGCGGGGGGAACACGTCGGGGGCAAGCAGCCATACGAGAATGCCGAGCCCCGGCTCCACCCGATCCGCGTCTACCCGCGCGCAGGAACTGGTTCGCATCTTCACTTGCCCGCCGGTGAGCTGACGGACGATTGTGCTGAGATCGGGCTCGTGACCAACAAAGATGATGCGCGCCAGGCCGCGCTCGGCAGCCAAGGCCTGGACATCGCCGGATGCTGCCCCGCAGCGCAGGCGCTCGTCCGCCTGAGGGGGCAGCCCGAAGACCTCGCCCAGGATCTCGCCGGTCTGACGGGCGCGCACCAGCGGGCTTGTGTAGATCGCTTCGGGGCGGAGGCCGGCGCGCAGGAGCGCCTCCGCCATGGAACGGCTCTCCTGCCGGCCTCTTGCCGTCAGCTCCCGCGCCTCATCCGTCCCGCCGACGGACGCCGGTGTCGCTTCGCCGTGTCGGAAGAAGTAGAGCTCCATTCACGCGTTCCCCTAAGAGCGTCTGTCAAAACCGCTTGCGTTCCGCAATCAGAACCGCCCATGTACCACCAGAGGCCGGGGCCGGCGGTTCTGATAGCGGTTCTAAAGGGTCGATCTCGGCTGTTGGGCCATGTTCGGGGCCTCCGCGGGAGAGCCTTCCCGCGCCCGATGAGGGTTGACGGGGCTGCAGGGGC
>Ga0307378_10010459_pt1 | contig 12040 bp, 7 predicted proteins | sample UN1MG_FD_202238 | JGI IMG/M metagenome (GOLD analysis project Ga0307378, IMG submission 202238) | Soil microbial communities from Risofladan, Vaasa, Finland - UN-1 | ecosystem: Environmental > Terrestrial > Soil > Coastal area > Acid sulfate soil | place: Finland: Risofladan, Vaasa | collected...
CTTGCATTCTGTGGGGGGCCCAGATTCGTGAATTTCGAATATCCGGCGTCTTTTGGCGGAGTCAATATCGAAGATCCCGAAACCTCGGGAGTCAATATTGGAGCGAAACGGAAAATCCTTAGAGGAATTACCAATCATGAGCATAGAGAATCCAACTTTATCCGCCGCGGCGGATTTAGCTCACTTTAGGCACTTTATCCGCCGCGGCGGATTTAGCTCACTCTTCACTAATTTGCCTCTACAACTGTAGAGAACTCTCTACAAATCACCCCTTTTTATGCAAAACAAACCCAATTTTGGAAATGACAAAATGAGCATAACCTCCGTGATAACAATGAGATAAGAAAAAATAGACACTTGGTTATTCAGGCAAACAAAGCCAAAACAAACCCAATTCAAACCCAATCAAAGCCAATTAAAGCCAATTTCAATGCAAAACAAAGCCAAACAAAGCCAAAACAAACCCAAACAAAGCCAATTTGTCGAAAGGGAAAAATTGATGCAAAGTGTGTATATACAAAGGATTATGAACAAAATTGTGGATATGGGCCAAACAAAACAAAAACATTCTGCCATATATCTCAGTGGTCAAACTCAGGAACATGTGTTCTGCTTAACTTTGGCTCTCTCCGTGAAAATTAGAAGGTACTTGTAGGTCAACTTGTAGTCGTTGTAATCAGATTTCTTGTACACTCACCATTTGAACTCAGGGAGTCTTGATGTTGGATGCTTCTTTGGTCTTTGCTATTCGACTAACCAATTCGATACCTTCGTTTTTTCCCAGATTCCGCGAGTATTGTTTGTCTCTGGGATTGTTCCAGTGCTCGTGTACGCCGAGGCTTTGCAAGGATGTTCCATTACCGTCAGGGTCATAGAAAGTTCCGGATATGGGATCGTTTGCCATAGCGGCTTCTTCCAGGTAATCGTCGGCCCACGATCTACGGGGATCCTCATCCCATTCGGCCCAGAGGAAGTCAAACCCCACAGAATCGATGGCGACGGGATCTTGGGATGCAAAGAGACTGGAACTCCAGTCGTCATTAAAGGGAGCCGTTTTCAACTTTATCGGCGAGAGCCGTTTCGGGTGCCTTCCTGCGTAGAGACATCAATCAAATAAAGAACGGTTTTGCCTCCGATGTGCGGGTGTCCCATCAAGTCAACAAGCGTTCGATAGGTGCCAAGTTCCGGATTGCCAATATTTGTATGCAAATCGTAGTAGCCCGGCGCATCGGGCATACGAATAAGAGAACCATAGTTGTTCTTCCCGCACAGTGTTATGCCGCCGCCCCAATTTGATTTCAAGTTAGCTATATTGATGAAATAGTCCGCTTCCACATAGGAAACTGGTACGTAGTCCGGCAAGACATTTTTCGGCTCGCAACTCCAATGAAATCGAACGGAAGAGGGTTTTGCCCCAACGCGACCGAATTTCCCGGCGCAGTCTAAGTAGTGCACGTTCGGAAACTTTCGGTGACAGAGTTCATAGTACTGGTTGGCGAAAAAGGCCGTTGTATCTCCAATCGTAATATCGCTTTGCCTGATACCTGCATCATTAACAAGCTGTCTGAGAAGAGCGATCATCATTTGCGGAGACGTGTTCATATAATCCAGCTTATCCACTAACTCGTATGTATTGGGGTCTACTCCTCCCCATGACCAGCCGACAAATCCAACGAAGTTAACTATGATCTTTTCACCGGGCCTATAGCCTACACTTCCTTTTCCATGAGTTCCGTTGAAATGAAGGAAGAGTTTGTCCCAGGCGGTGGTAACCGCATCCTGACCAGTCAATGCACAGACTGCGTTGGACATCATTTTATTCACGACCGCCTGATTGGTATGGCTTTCCTGCCACCAATGTCCATCACCGGGACCGGCCCAATTTGTTGCATCCGGGTCATGAACCCATACCACGCGTCCGGGATGGATTCCTTTGCCCGTACCTACCGGAGTAAGAGGTACGGGATCCGGGCCTCGAACGAATTCAAATTTTCCGAATGATTGATTGCCGGTTATATCAGAAAATGAGATGACACCAGCCAACACTGCAACCGTAACGCAAATGCAAGCCAGCCCCAGTCGCGACTGTCTCAAGAATCCCCTCGCCTTACGAAGAGCCACAGCGGAGCTTGCCAAGCCCACAATCCATACAAATAAGGATGATGCCAGCGGCATAACGATTCGCTGACAGGGATAAGTCGCTCGCGAAGGTTTCGGTATGACGTGCAGCAGAAACCATATCAATGAGACCAGACCCAAAATAGGCCATGTCAAAAGCAAGAAGTGGTGTTTTTTATGGGTATGAAAGCGGGCCTTCGGACAAAAGGACAAAACACGATCTTTTTCTGGTGACGACATGTATATATACCTCCATAGCAATTGAGCTATCTACGAGCAGGATATATTTATATACTATAGCCGGAGTGTAATCAGGTTGTGTTCGTCAGTCATTATCTCTCCTGCAACGATTACTGTACCTCACCACATCGCAAGGCTCGTCACATCCGGTTTGCGAGTTCACATCACAGGGATATTCAGAGCTTCGGTGATACCCTTCATGTAGCCTATCGCAAAAACTTTCCCCTGCATTGCATAGCCCGGCCGCTCGTTACTTTCATCTGCCAAAGTCGGTGCGTGGTCCGGACGGATCGGCCCGCGGAATCCAACTTCGTGATAGAGTTTTAGCATTTCAGCCATATCGGTCGGGCCGTTATCGTGGAACGTTTCGCGGAAACGCTCGCGAGTTCCCTTTACGTCACGCAGGTGAACGAAGAAAATCTTGCCGTGTTTGCTGAAATCCCTGACCAGCGATTTAATGTCTTCACCCATTAGCTGGAAATTGGCCTGACAGAAGGCGATGCCGTTGACGGGACTCGGCACTATTCGAAGGACCCTGCGGAACGCTTCGCCACTGGTCAGGATACGTCCGATCCCGCGAAGCGGCGAGAGAGGCGGATCGTCCGGATGCAAAGCCATTTTCACGTTTGCCTTCTCCGCCATGGGAATGATCCGTTTCAGAAAGTAGGTGAGATTGTCCCAGATTTTTTCTTCGCTGATCTTTCCCCACTCGGTTAGTCCCCGCTCTTCGGCGAACCTGTTGTCGAATTCACTTGCCAGTGCGCCGCCGCGTTCAGGAATATCAACCTTGGTACGATACCACCCGATGCCGGCCATGAAGTTGTAGCAGCACATCGGAATCCCCAGTTTTCCCAAGGCCTCGATCACGGCACAATAGTTGGCGATTTCTTCATCCCTACCGGGCAGTCCCAGCTTGATTTTCTCTGCGGCAACCGGGTGACTTTCTACGCCTGCAATGGTTAGCCCAGTTGCTTCGTAAGCCGCTTTGATCTTCGTCAGCGTATCGAGGTACTTGTCCCGAGTGACCTTTTCCAATTCTTTACTCAACGGCACGATAGCGTGATTAACGCCGATCTGACGCGCCAGCACCCAGCTTTCTTGATTCTCCGGGCGGAGCATCAGCGCCAGCTTCATGCCCCGGTCTTTTGGACGAGAACGACTGCCTCGTGTCTTTTCGTCCGATGGAAGCGGCTCTTTGACTGCTTCGGCAATAGACGACAAAGCGGCTGGTCCTCCCAGAGCGCCCGCCAGAATGGCTTTGCCAAAGGTCCGTCGGTCGGGCTTCAGTGATGTTCGGACAGGCTCCCTGGTTATATTATTATTGGGCACGGCTCTACTCCTTAACTAAATTTTTGCAGAATCGAAAGAGAAGTTTTTTCTCTTTCTAAAATTATGTGCATTCCGGCAATCATGCCGGAGCGCCCCATCGACCAATCTAATTTCAGTTTTGCAGAAATTTTATTCCAACTCTCGAAAAACCACAGAAATTATAGCATAATCAGGAAAAGTCCGTCAAGATGGGCATACATATGGATCAATACACAATAGAAGTCGGGGAAATACCTATCGATAGTAGATCGTCGATTCTACGGCCACAGAACACCTATGAAGGCCGCTCAGCTATATTCTGTCTACTGTCAAGTTCAAGAGGCAGAGCCGCTTTTATTCAAGGCTATCGAAGGCCATTGTTTCAGACTTTGCGACACTCACCCATACACATTGCAGTCTCTTAACAACCTAATCGAACTCTACGAAGCCTGCAATAAGCCTGAAGAAGCTGAAAAGTGGCGGGCAAAACTGCCACAAACAGAAGCTGTAGAACAGTGACAGAATACACTCAAAGTCACCTCTTTCAGGGGCTGAAAAACACACTGATTTTCAGGTGACTTCATGACTCCATTTTGTCACCACAAATATCAAATTTGACGATTGATGGAAGCACTAAAACTCAAATATTGGCCGAAAAGCGAATATATTTTCGGAATTTTTTATTTCTTTCGGATTAAGTAAACGGCTGAGCTTTAGTGGTACAACTTATAGTCGAACATCGACAACCTATGGAGGTGGGAAATTTGGAATATGCTGCGAGGTACAAGTTCTAACTTCAGAAGATGGGACAATAATCAATATAAGCGCACTTAAAGACACTTGGGGTAGACGGGAAACTTCAAGATGTGCTGAGATATTCAAGTAATGGGTATGTTAAATTAAATCTCTTTTATAGCCCTCAACATCCTGTCTAGTTTCTCAGGCTTTAATGAAGCTTTAAGTGCTGTTTCCTGGTCAATATACTTCTGGTCCAATAACTCTTTCAGAGATTGATTAAAATTCCGCATGCCCTCTTTTCCTCCTTTTTCCATAACTTCCGGTAACTTATTTTCTTCACTTTTTTCGATATACATTTTTACAGCAGGTGTATTAATAAGGACTTCTGTTGCAGGAATTATTCGAGTACCTTGTTTTTTGCAAGGCAATAGCATCTGATTCATTATGGCTATTAATGTGGCACTCAGATTCTGCCTTACTGCATATCTTTGATCTGGAGGAAAGAAATTAAGTATTCTGTAGAAGGTCTGAGTAGCTGTTGTGGTATGTAGAGTGCTAAAGACAAGATGCCCTGTTTCAGCTGCGGCAATTGCTGCATCGACTGTATCACGATCTCGCATTTCACCTATCATTATAACATCAGGATCTTGCCTGACAACAGCTTTTAATGCGTCTGCATAACTAGGAAAGTCCCCACCGTATTCTCTTTGATCTATCCATGACATTTTATTAATTATAAGATATTCAATAGGGTCTTCAATTGTGACGATGTGCTTTTTTTCATTTTGATTAATGTAATCCATCATTGCTGCTAATGTAGTGGATTTTCCGCTTGATGTCTCTCCACCTATCACAATAATACCTTTTGGTCTCAGGCGCATTACCTCCTCATATACCGGGGGCAGATTCAACTCTTCAAATGTAGGAATCTCTGATTTGACTCTTCTCATAGCAACAGTCATGCAGCCTCTTGACTTGTACAGTTCTATCCTATACCTGACTTTTGCTCCAATATCCGGTTCATAGGCATAATCTACATAACCCTTTTCTTCATATTGCTTTTTGACTCTATCATTCAAGGTAGGTTCTACTGCCTGCTCAATTGCCTGCTTGCTCAATGGCTCTGAGTCAAGCTTCATTAACCTGCCAGCTACTCTGAAGTAAGGAGCTGCATCTCTTGATAAATGTATATCAGAAGCATCGTATTTTTCCGCTGCTAAAAATAGTTTGTGCAATAAATTATCTTCTTCTACCATTTTATTTACTCCCTTAATAGAGGGTAACGAATGAGTATTTTTAAACCTTTTGCCGCTTTTGAATTGGTTCATTAGGTGACGAAATGACCTCCTCCCCGCACTAAAGTGCGGGGTATCCCTCTAGTTGTGAATCTTTGCCAGGTATTGGCAATGGTTGTTATTTTAATAGGAATACTTAAGTCCCTGATAATATACATTAAAGACGCTTTATTCGACAAAAAGGCCTTCGACGCCCTGAAAGAAAGCCGCCTCGAAATCGGCCATGCGTTTTCTCTGGGTCTGGCTTTCCTGATCGGCGCAAGCATCCTTAAGACAATCCTAGCGCCGACCTGGAGCGATATCGGACAGCTCGCGGCCATAATAGCAATCAGAACAGGCCTGAACTTCTTCCTGCTCAGAGATTTAGAAAGCCTCTTCAAAAAACATGACAAATAAAAATTCAAATCTCGTTTTATCCGACATTTCCCATATTAAATGCTTGGCTACGCAACCAAGCATTCCAATTCCATAATAATAACAAAATATTCCTCGAATTGTACATTTCTGAAGTTTTTTTACAAATTTTGTCGCTAAAGTTACTCGAACCGCAAATTGTTGCCCTTAAAAAGGATCGTCGGTTTACGGTTTTTACACACCTCAACCGTAGTCCCCACCTGAAAATCAAGTTTTTCTGCGATTTTTAACATCATCCGGCTCCGGAAGGTACCGCCACCAACATTAACCATCTGATTCGAGCAAGGATTTCACAGAACAAAGCCTTCGGCACGGCTACCTCTGCCATTTGAAATATCACGTATCTTGAATGCCTTACAGTCCATGTGTCACGAAGTACTTGGGAAATCCGGGTTTAGAAGCCAGAAAACACCACAATTTCTAGGTGACAGTTTGTCACCATTTTGTCTCCACAAATGTTGATTTTGCCTATCTCGAGTCCTAAAAAACGTCGATTTTTTATGAAAATCTGAGTATTTTGAAATTTTAATCGGATTAAGTATCCGGAGACAAAGAAAAAGAACATTTAATTATCATGTATCATTTTCCATAGTCGCAAAGAATTATTCTGTTTGGAGTAATCACTTTGACGACGGAGGTTTGTCCCTATTAATTCTTCTTTGGTTTCTTAATAAAATTCTTTATGGTTCTTCCTTAAACATGCCGAGCTCGGCATAAACGTAAGACATTTGGCTCGGTGCTTGCCCAGAATGGCGTTTCGACTGCTGTGATACAGAGGCTCACAAGTTCTCTCACAAGCTATAACGGCCGTTAAAAAAGATAAAACATTTGAGAAAATCTCGAAAAAAGGATAAAACCGTAACAATTCCGTAACGAATACACTTCAAAATGCTTCTATGTTATAACAAGATAACCTTTTTGAAAGGAATAATTATGAAAAGACAAATCTTACTAACAGAATTACTTTTAATAATTTTTATTGGAATCTCACTACAAGCGCAGACCAATAGCAAAGTAAACCTTAGCTTTGAGGATAAGATACAAAGCTGGATGACTGAAGAAAATGTACCAGCCGTTGGAATTGGTATAATCGAGGAAGGTAATATTAAATATATAAAGGTATTTGGAGAACTTCAAAAAGGTGTTCCAGCACCCGATAATACCATTTTTTGTGCTGCATCCATGACCAAACCTGTTGTGGCAATGCTAACGTTAAAATTGGTCGAACAAGGTCAATGGAATTTAGATGAACCGCTGTATCATTACTGGATTGATCCGGATATAGCTATTGATCCACGCCATAAAAAACTGACCACGCGTCATGTGTTGAGCCATCAAACCGGATTTCCAAATGGGAGGAAGGGAAAACTGGCATTTGAGTTTGAACCCGGGACAGATTTTCAATACTCGGGGGAAGGATTTGAATATTTGGCAAAAGCTTTGGAAAAAAAGTTTAAAAAATCACTGCAGCAATTATCCGATTCATTGGTATTCAAGCCGCTCGGAATGAAAGATACACGATATTGTTGGGACAAAAACATGGATGAATCAAGACTCGCCCATGGGTACGATTCAAAAGGAAATACATATCCATTATACCATGTAATAGATCATCCAGCGAATGCTTCAGGCAGTTTACTTACTACTACAGAAGATTATTGCAAATTCTGCCTTGATGTGATTAATGGCGCCGGTCTTTCTCCAAATCTTTATAAAGACATGATACGCCCCCATGCAAAAATCAAGGAACATTATGGCAAAGGACTTGGCTGGCAAGTGATAGTTGATCTACCCAATGAGGAGTATGCCTTGGAGCATGATGGCAATAATCAAGGCTATAAAACCAAGGGACTGTTACTTCCCAAATCAAAACGTGGTGTCATTGTTTTTACAAATAGCGATAATGGGTGGTCTGTCTGTAGTAATGTTATTCAGGAACGGATTGATATTGCAGAAACCATTCAGGATTATATGAGCGGATCCAAACGAAACATGATAGCGCTGTCTGACAGTATTTTGGAAAGATATATTGGTATGTATCTTGTGGATTCACATGGAGTAAATATTACAATAACCAGAGAGGATAGTGTTTTAATTATGACAGGCGGAGGAATGCCGATAATTAAATTATACCCTGAGGCGGTAAACAAGTTCTTTATTAAGGGCGTTGACGTTCAAATTGAATTTGTTAATGATGATTCATTTAATTTAATTGAAAATGGGAAAATCAGTTGGAGCGCAAAAAAAATAAGGTAGAAAAATGAAAAATAATATATTAGTTCAAAAATATCGGAAAAGTGCAAGAATGCTGCTTTTTGTAATACAGTTTTTATTTGTATTCGGACAAGGAGTAACTATTGCACAGGAAATTGAAAGTATATCGCTAAGAAACCTTCGTCAACATATGGATTCTATTGCATCCGATGCCACTGAAGGACGGTTTACAGGTTCCCCTGGATACAGAAATGCTGCACAATATGCAGCAAATGTATTTCGGAAAGCAGGATTGGAACCTGGCTATACCGACGAGAACGGTGAAAAATCCTACTTTCAGCCTGTGCCTTTTGTACGTAAAAACTATACATCCACCTCATTAACAATCCGGAAAAATGGAAAGGATAAGATATTCTATCACTCTGATGGTTATTTTGTTGTTTTTAATGCGGGGATACAGAATAAAAGGATTCGGATGGCGTCCCCTGCTTTTATCGGTTATGGCATAAGTGAACCGGAAAAGGGATGGGACGACTATGCAGGTTTGGATGTTAAAGGGAAATGGGTAATTGTAATAGATGGAGTACCCCCAGCTGACGCAAATCCTGCATTTCCGGATTGTCTGCGTAAACAATATGCTGATTGGAAGACACGTGATTCACTTAGATATGAAGCACTTATGAAGCATAAAGTAGCGGGATTGATCATTTTACCGTATAAAAAAGAAATTGACAACTGGGAAGGTGCTCTGCTTCATAGTTACAGGGACTATTATTGTTACTTAGATGACGAAATGAACGGAAAAGAAACATCTGATCCCGTTTTGCCTGTTATCCTTATTGGCCCGGAGCTCCTTAAAATATTTTTTGATGGACAATCCTTTGAGCCTGTTAACAATAAAGGTGACTTTCACTCATATGTATTAAACAATATAAAAATCAGTGTTACTGTCAATTGCAAGAAGGAACAGGTTAATTGTCATAACGTTATCGCCATTGTTTCAGGAACAGACACTACCTTAAGAAATGAATATCTTACTGTAGGCGCGCACCTTGACCATATTGGCAAGTTTAGAGATCACGTATACAATGGCGCAAACGACAATGCAAGTGGTTGTGTTATTATACTTGAAGCCGCCAAAGCGATTGCATTAAATCCTCCAAAAAGGCCTGTACTATTTATACTTTATACGGCAGAGGAATTAGGAATGGTCGGATCAAAGCACTTTGTCAAATATCCCCCAATTTCTTCAGAGAATATTTTACTCAACATCAATATTGAACAAATTGGCAGTAAAAATAGGGATGAAGCTGATATTGGCGGAATTGGCTTGCTTCAATTCAAAGAATCATTTTATAAAGCAGGTAAATCTATTGTTGATAAAAATCTTAAATACGATCTGATTGAAAATTGTATAAATGATCTGAAAAATAGCGTTGATTTATGGAGTTTTTACAAAAAGGGAATACCAACAGTTATGATTTCATCAGGTGGGTTTATGGAACATCATACCCCTCAGGATAAAATCACTTTAATAGATTTTGAACATTTGCTCAAGGCAGCAAAACTATTGCATTCATTTATCATGGAATTAGGGAATGAACAACATTCATCTGATAAATAAGATTAACAAGACAGACAACTAATGATAAAACCGATTTATTGGTTCGAAAAATGGAATAAGAATTAATCGTTTAAAATGAATACAAAATAAAACGTTTGCTACCAACGGCTCATATACAATGCGGGGTACAGCGGGTAGGCGAGATTCAGTTTCCGTATGCAAGTTTCGTCACGTGGGATAGTGATGCAGCTTCGCAATCCCGCACTTCATATTGCCGCGGCCGTTGACAATGAACACATAACCAAATAATGAACCGGATTGAAAACAGTTACGGATATATCAAGCGTCTAAAGACGATCCCGTGAAGGGTGCTTTTACGACTCGTGTCAGCCCTAATGGTCGTTATGTAGTCTGTGCAGACGTTCACTCTACTTTAGCGCACCTGGCGTACTTCGATGGCTCTAATTCTGTCAACTTATTCGAAAGAGACCAATCGACCGGCACATTGCCATTTGACCGTGAGGCTCTTCGTAAGGCTGCTTTTGGAGAGATTCAACGGATAATAAGAGAAGAGGAGCCACCTCGGCCAAGTCAAAAGCTCTCGAGTCTGGGTGATGAGGCCACGGAAATTGTCCAAAATCGTCAAACTGAGTTGCCTTCCCTTATCAAACGGCTTTACAAAGAGCTTGAATGGATTCCGCTCAAGGCGATGCGTAAGGAAAGGACACATCGCTACCAGTCTGCCTCTGAACTTGCGGATGATATTCAGAATTACTTGAATGGGTCTCCGTTGATTGCCGGACCTGAATCTAGAATATATAGGGCCAGGAAATTCGTGAGACGCCACCGGGCAGTCGTAGCCGGTATCACGGCTGTCATACTCGTGCTGCTTGCCGGAGTCATAGTGTCGATGCTATTCGCTTTGGAGGCCAGAAGAGAACGTGCGATAACGGCGTCTGAAGCTGAAGCTCGTCGAAGAGCTTTGTATCTGAATCAAATCGCATTAGCTCAAATCAAGACTGAGCAAGAGGATTGGTCTGAAGCACAGAAGCTCCTTGGACAATGTCCATCCGATCTGAGGTCTTGGGAATGGGCGTGGTTGCATGGTCTTTCAGACAGAGTGATAACCACCCTCGACATTGGCGAAGAGTGCGGGTACGTTGTCTTCAGCCCTGATGGCAAGAAAGTGGCTTTTGATTGCTCGGACAAGATACAGATCTATGATTTCCAGGCGGCTCAGAACACTATCACGCTGTGCTTGGAGATCGACGGCGGTGGTTTTACTGTTCCTCTGAAGTTCAGTCCTGATGGAAGCCGCATAGCAGCCATGTATAATGGACATATACTGATGTGGGATGCGAACGACGGTCGGAAACTGAGCGAGTTTTTGCGGGAGGATGAACATCGGGACCTCCATGGTGACTTCGTTTTCCTGCCAACTGGTCAGTGTATTGCCGCGATTCCAGGCGGCAACGCAGGAATCTGGGACGTCGACTCTGGGAGAAAACTGGCTGATTTTGCCGGTGATAATTCGATGATGAGACTAAGCCCGGATGGAAGCAGGATTGCTGTACGATCAGTAGAAGATTCATCCTGCTTCAATATCTTGAGCATCGATACGAATCACAAGTCCGGTCTCTATGAAGGTCACCGCAGCGAGATTACTTGCTTTGCCTTTGATTCCAACAGCACACTCCTGGCGACAGGGAGCGAAGATGGTGTCGTCAAGGTTTGGGATACTAACCTGGAACAAGAAATCGTAACACTTCATGCTCACGAAGGGAGTATTGCCGGTATATGTTTTGACAATCATGGCAAACGCATGGCGACAGCCAGTCAATACCATCTCTTCGAGGGTGCTTATCGCGAAAACATGATAATCGCCCTCCCTCAGCTTGCTAGCCTTGAGCAAACCATACGAATCTGGGATGTAAAGACGTGGCATGCCGACATTGTGTTCAAGAATCCCCAAGGTCCCACTCGTTGCATTGCTATTAGCCCCGAAGGCGACTGCTTGGCATCAGTAGAAAATATGGAACGACCGGCCCTGCGATTGTAAAGGTCATCATAAGCCGATAAAGCTTATGCGATCAGGTGGTACGTAGCCACCGATAATCGCGGGTTACTACCTTGCGGTAACAGAGCCGCA
>Ga0307378_10010463_pt1 | contig 12037 bp, 8 predicted proteins | sample UN1MG_FD_202238 | JGI IMG/M metagenome (GOLD analysis project Ga0307378, IMG submission 202238) | Soil microbial communities from Risofladan, Vaasa, Finland - UN-1 | ecosystem: Environmental > Terrestrial > Soil > Coastal area > Acid sulfate soil | place: Finland: Risofladan, Vaasa | collected...
GATCTGATGTCTAATATTAATCCAACAGTGTGATCACCAGCACCGATAATTAGCAAATACCGAGGGGAGCGTGACACAATCCACCCATACCGGCGCCATGATCTGGCGTGACTCGACAGGCAGTTTGCACGGGGTGATCTGCGGATCGCCCCAGTCGCTGAGCGCATCACTAAAGAAGGGTAAAAAATGATTGCTGCAATTGACATTCGCGGTGTTACCAAGGTTTACAACCCGACTTCAAACCAGCCGGTCAAGGCGCTCGATAACGTCTCGCTGACCATCAACGACAATGAATTTTTCACCCTGCTGGGCCCCTCTGGATGCGGAAAAACCACGTTGCTGCGACTGATCGCCGGCTTTGAGCAGGTATCCGGCGGCGCCATCATGCTGTTCGACGAAGAGATCGTGAATCTCGAGCCGAATCAGCGGCCCATCAATACCGTGTTTCAGCATTACGCCCTGTTCCCCCACATGACGGTCGCCGATAACGTCGCTTTCGGTCTGGAGCGTCTGCGCAAACCCAGGTCAGAAATCGATGCCACGGTCGAGCGGGTATTGAATCTGGTCAAGATGAAAGAGCTGGGAGACCGCCGCCCCAACCAGCTTTCCGGCGGCCAGCAACAGCGAGTCGCCCTGGCTCGTGCACTGGCGCCGAGCCCGAAAGTGCTGCTGCTCGATGAACCGCTTTCGGCACTCGACCTGAAACTCCGTCAGGCCATGCGCGAAGAACTCAAGCAGTTGCAGAAGGAGACCGGCATTACCTTCGTCTTCGTCACCCACGACCAGGAAGAAGCGCTGGCCATGAGCGACCGCATCGCGGTCATGTCCAACGGCGAGGTTCAGCAAATCGGCGGGCCCACCGACATCTATGAACATCCGGTCAACCGTTTCGTCGCCGACTTCATCGGCGACACAAATTTTCTCGATGGTGAAATCGTCAGCTTCAACGATGACCTGGTGACCTGCAGGATAGGCGCACAAAGTATGTTCGAGGCCGAAAACAGTGGTGGTCACAGCATCGGCGACAAGGTAACACTGTTCCTGCGACCCGAGAAAATCACCCTGTCGGCGCCGGACCAGGCAAGCAACGTGAAAACGCGTCCCGGCAAGGTGGCCAACATCGTCTACCTCGGTAACCAGACGGCCTATACGCTCGACATGGGCGACGGCATCGAACTGACTGCGCAGGCAAGGCCGCGCGAAGATGGCAAGCTGCCCTTCGCGATGGGCGATTCGCTGGCAGTCGGATTCTCGGCACGGGCCCTGAGGGTGCTGGCACAGTGAACCTCTGGCTACCGAAAAGCGCCGCTGGAAAGCGCTGGCTGGGCCTGGCGCCAAGCTATTTCATCATCGGTATCTTCATGCTCGTGCCCATGGTCATCATGGGCGTGTTTTCCTTTCTGGAACCCAATCCCTATGGTGGCGTCAAACCGGTCGGGTCGCTCGCCGCTTACGTGAAGCTCTTTTTCGAGTACGACCTGGAAGACAACCTGGTTTTCAATCCGGGTTACATCAATATTATCTTCCGTTCCTTCCAGTTATCCTTCGGTGCTACCCTGCTGTGCCTGGTATTCGGTTTCCCGGTCGCCTACTACATCACATTGCAGCCCGAAAACCGGCGCAACTTTTACATTTACCTGATCACCATCCCGTTCTGGACCAACCTGCTGATCCGCACTTTTGCCTGGATCATCATCCTGGGTCGTGGCGGCGTTATCGAAACGCCACTGCTCGCCGCCGGCATCATCGAAGATTCGTTGCGCATGATGTATACAGACGGCGCCATCGCCATCGGCCTGACCTACAGTTACCTGCCTCTCATGGTACTGCCTATTTATGCCAGCCTGGAAAAGCTTGATTTCCGCCTGCTGGAAGCCGCCAGCGATCTATACGCTAGCCGCCTGGAGGTAATGACGAAGGTGGTTATCCCCTTGTGCAAACCCGGGATCATTGCCGGTTGCATCCTGGTCTTTATTCCCTGTCTTGGTGCATTTATTGCCCCGAACCTGCTGGGTGGCGGCAAGAATCTGATGCTCGGCAGCCTGGTACAATTTCAGTTTGCATCGGCGCGCAACTGGCCCTTTGGTGCTGCCCTGTCGATGCTTTTGTTGTCCGCCGTGGTCATAATGCTGATCTTCTACGCCAGGGCGGCCAGCAAACGAGCGTCGATGGAAGGCAGCGACTGATCATGAGCGAGCCAATGCAAAATCCATCGTCTCACAAGCGCAACAAGATGCTCCCCGTGGGTCACTATCGCGGACTCGGTGCCTGGACCGTCTTTTTCTTCATCTTTCTGTACCTGCCTATCGTCGTGCTGATCTTTTATTCATTCAACGCCAACCGCATGGTGATGAACTGGGGTGGGTTCGGATTCGACTGGTATCTGAAGGCCTTCAACAACGATGATATTCAAAATGCAGTGTGGAACTCGCTGATCGTCGCCACGGTAGCGACCGCTTTTGCCACATCCATTGCCACTGTCGGGGCCCTGGTGCTGGCCCGGGGCGGCAACTTCCGCGGCAAGACGATCTCGCTCGGGCTGATCACGCTGCCGCTGATGGTGCCGGAGATAGTAACCGCCGTGGCGGTGCTGATTTTCTTTTCCGCGGTCGGTATTAACTGGGGACTGGGCAACGTCATCATCGCCCATATCACTTTCTGTATTCCATTTGCGTTTATGCCGATTCGCGCGCGCCTGGAGGGCATGGACACGTCCCTGGAGCAGGCCGCCCGGGATTTGTACGCTTCGGAATGGGAGACCTTTCGTTTCGTCACCGTACCGCTGCTGATGCCGGGCATCGTCGCCGGCGCCATGTTGTCGTTCGTCATCTCCATGGATGACTTCATTATCACGCTGATGGTCGGTGGGGCCGGTTCAACCACCCTGCCCGTCTATATCTATTCGATGATCCGTCGTGGCCTGACGCCGGAGATTAATGCCGTCTCCACCGTGTTATTGTTTGTCTCGATCGCTATTGTTACGGCATACTGGGTCGTTTCGAAAAAAGGCACAGACTGATACCGTACACGGACTCTTTTCACCCTGAATATTTAACACAACCGCACCAACACCGAGGAAAATTATATGAAACGTCAGTTAACTATTTTCGCCGCAGCTATCGCTATGCTGACCATGAGCCTGGCAAAGGCTGAAGGCGAATTATTCATTTACAACTGGACGGAATACACCCCGCCCGAGCTCATCGCCAAATTCGAGAAGGAAACCGGCATCAAGGTTTCCGTGGATACCTACGATTCCAACGAAACCCTGCTGGCAAAGCTGCAGGCCGGCGCCACCGGCTACGATATCGTCGTGCCCAGTCAGAACTTCGTGCCGATCCTGATCAATGAAGGCCTGATCCAGAAGGTCGGAGTACATTCGCTGCCCAATTTTAAAAACATGAAGAAGCGCTGGAAGTTCCCGGAATGGGATCCCAAGCAGGAATACACCGGACCCTGGCAGTGGGGTACGACCTCGTTCTCTTTCAATAGCGAAATGTATGACGGCAAAGGCGCGTCGCTGCAGGAGTTCTTCGAACCTGCCGAGGAAATGCGTGGCCGCCTGAGCGTTTTCCAGACGCCGGATGAGGTCGTCAGCCTCGCCAACATCTATCTCGGGTTTCCGTTTTGCTCTGAAGATGCCACCCAAATGAAACAAATTCAGGACCTGCTGGTCAATCAGAAGCAATACGTGGTCGCCTACAATTCCGAAACCATGAGCGACATGCTGACCAGCGGTGATGCCATCATGACCAACCACTGGAGTGGTTTCTCGCGACTGGGTCGCCTGACCGGGGCACCGATCGTCTACGCCTACCCGAAAGAAGGTGTGGTCGGCTGGTTCGACAGCATGGTGGTACCCAGCAGCGCCAAGAACGTTGAAAATGCGAAGAAGTTCATGAACTTCATGATGGACCCGGTAAACATGGCGATGCTCACCGAAAACCAGGGTTACGGTGACGCTGTCGAGGGAACCGAAGCCTACTATTCGGATGAGTTGAAAACGGCACCGGAAATCAACCCGCCTGCCGATCTGAAAGTGTTTTTTGCCCCGACCTGCTCACCCAAGGCCCAGTCCCTGATCGACAAGGTCTGGACCAAGGTCATGCAGTAAGCTGGTATAGATACACAGCTATAGCTACCCGGAGCGGCGCCTTTCAAGGCGCCGCTCTTTTTTGGGACCTGATGACCCGCCAAAGGAGCCAATCGAATTAACGCCATCCCCGCGCGGACCGGCGCGATTCCTGCCTGGCAACGGGCCACCTGTCCAGGATGCCGATACGTCGGACCTCCGCCAGGTGAGTAGCACACGATCGCGGATGACTTGTGCAAACGCAACGGGGGAAATGCTTCCAATTTGGATAAATAATCGTCCCCTGACCCGTTTTACGCACTGCCTTCCAAATTTCATAAAGAATTTACATCGATAACAGTTTAATATACTGCTCTATAGCAGTTAGGCCGCAAATCGATACCCTCGAATACATTGAAGGCAGGTGTTTATAATCGATTGGATTGTTCGATGGGTCGTCGACAACGGCTGGTGTCATTGCCAACCCATAATTTTAAGACTAGATGTGAGCAGGACAGGAATATGAACTCAGCCATTGAGAACAGCAATATTGTTTCTGGTGAATTTATCAACATGGCGGGCGAGCGCTATTACGCGATACGCAATGTTGACGAGATGGCGCCATTTTTTATCAGCGTGGTGTCCAATAGCGATCACTGGCTGTTCATATCGTCTAGCGGTGGACTGACCGCCGGCAGGGTATCGCCCGAACAAGCTCTCTTCCCCTACGTTACCGTCGATCAGATCCATCGCTGTGGCACGCATACCGGCAGCAAAACGCTGCTGCGTGTTGAAGTGGACGGCGAGCCGCGGGAATGGGAGCCGTTCAACATGGAACACGATGGTCGATATCAAACCAGCCGTAATCTGTACAAGAATACCCTGGGCAACAAGCTGTGCTTTCAGGAGATCAACCATGACCTGCAATTAAGCTTCTCCTACACCTGGGCAACCAGCGAGACTTACGGTTTTGCGCGACAATGCGAGCTGGCGAACCTGGCCGGCAGTGGTGTTCGGGTTGAACTGGTGGATGGTTTACAGAATATCCTGCCCGCCGGCACACCGCTGCTGGCGCAAACCACCAAAAGTAACCTGGTGGACGCCTACAAATGGAATGAGCTGGATGAGGCCACCGGGCTGGCCTTGTTTACGCTTTATTCCGGCATCAGTGACCGCGCCGAGCCATGTGAGTCGTTGCAGGCGACCACGGTTTTTTGCCTCGGCCTCGACAAGCCCAGGGTACTGCTTAGTTCCAGTCAGCTCGAACAGTTTCGCCTCGGCAAGCCGTTGACCCAGGAAACACATACGCGCGGTATCCGCGGAGCCTACCTGGTGAATGCAGCGCTGGAACTGGCATCCGGTGCATCCGGCAGCTGGCAAATCGTCGCCGACCTGGAACGCTCGCAAAGCCAGGCTGTCGATCTGCGCAAACAACTGCAAGATCCCCCTGCCGTAGGCAGATCGATCGCCGCATCCATCGCCCGGGGCGCGGATGAACTCGGCCGCATCATGGCGCGTGGGGACGGCTTCCAGGCGAGCGCCGAGGAGACCGTTTCGGTGCACCATTACGCCAATGTGCTGTTCAATATTCTGCGCGGAGGCGCATTCGATGACCAGTACCAGGTGTCCTCGCGAGATTTCGCAAACACCATCAAGGGGTTCAACCGCGACGTGTTTCGGCGCAATGAGAAAATGCTCAGGTCGCTACCCGAGCAGGTGGAGTTCAGGACTGTGCTGGCTGCCATCGAGGAGCAAGGCGACCGTCAACTCGAGCGGCTTGCCTGCGAATACCTGCCGATCACCTTTGGCCGCCGCCACGGCGACCCGAGCCGACCCTGGAACCAGTTTACGATCAAGCTCAGGGATAACTACGGTAATCGCCTGCTTTCCTACGAGGGCAACTGGCGCGATATTTTCCAGAACTGGGAAGCACTGGCGCTCAGCTATCCGGAATTCATCGAAAACATCATTTCCAAATTCGTGAATGCGTCGACACTGGATGGATACAATCCCTATCGGATCACCAAGGAGGGCATCGATTGGGAGGTCGAAGAACCCGACGATCCCTGGAGCTACATTGGCTACTGGGGCGACCACCAGATTATCTACCTGTTGAAACTGCTGGAGATCTCCAGGCAATACCATCCCGAGCGGCTCGGTGACCTGCTGCATCAGCCCATTTTCTCCTATGCCAACGTACCTTATAAAATCAAGCCGTTCGCAGCCCTGCTGGAGGACGCGAAAAGCACGGTGGTCTACGACGAGGCGCTGGCGCAGCAGATCGAGGAACGCGTTGAACGTCTCGGCGCCGATGGCAAATTGCTGCTGGATGGCGATGGCCAGGTGTACCAGGTCACCCTGCTGGAAAAACTGCTGGTACCGTTGTTGTGCAAGCTCGGCAACCTGGTGCTCGATGGCGGTATCTGGCTCAATACCCAGCGCCCCGAGTGGAATGACGCCAACAACGCGCTGGTCGGCCAGGGACTTTCGATGGTGACGCTGTATTACATGCGCCGCTACATCTCGTTCATGCAGCAATTGCTGGCCGACGAGTCCGGCGCGATCAGCATTTCCGCGGAAGTCAGCCGCTGGCTCGAGGAAACGGCAGCGCCGTTGCGCGAACTGCGCCCGAATCTTGGCGCCGGGCCGGTAACTGCCGAACTGCGCTTTCAATTGCTGCAGGACCTCGGCCAGGCGGCAAGTCGCTATCGTGAGGCCCTGTATCAACAGGGGGCTTTCACCGGCTGCCTGGAACAGGAATTGGGCCAGGTGACGAGCATGCTCGACGACGCGCAGGCGGCGATCGATCACTGCATCTCCACCAACCAGCGAGAGGATGGTCTCTACCAGGCCTATAATCTGCTGGCGCTGTCGCCACAGGGCGCGGAGGTCAATACACTTTACCCCATGCTGGAAGGCCAGGTTGCCGTGCTCAGCGCCGGCGCTATCGAACCGGAAAACGCGGTAAAGGTTCTCGAAGCCCTGTTCGCAAGCGACGTCTACCGTCCCGATCAGCACTCTTTCATGCTCTACCCGGATCGCAAACTGCCGGGCTTCCTTGACAAGAACCGCATTCCTGCGGAACAGGTCGAGGCGATCCCGCTGCTCAGCCTGCAATTGCAGCGAGGTGACCGACGCATGGTCGAACGTGATGCCGACGGTTGCTATCGTTTTAACAGTGAGTTCACCAATATTGGTGACCTGAACGCACAACTGCAAGCCATCGCCGACGACTACAGCGATCAACCTGAAGCCGGCTTCGAGCAGTCACGGCAACCGATAGCAGCGCTCTACGAGCAGGTTTTCAATCACCAGGCATTTACCGGCCGATCTGGCGGCATGTTCGGTTTCGAAGGGCTTGGCTGCATCTACTGGCACATGGTTTCCAAGCTGCTGGTGGCGGTAGAAGAGAACTTCTTTGCGGCACTGCAACAGGATGCCGACAGCGCGGTGATTCAGCAACTCGGCAAACTGTATTATCGTATTCGCAAGGGTATTGGCTTTAATAAAACCCCGGAAGAATACGGTGCCTTCCCGACGGACCCTTACTCGCATACACCCACGTATGCCGGCGCTCAACAGCCTGGCATGACAGGCCAGGTCAAGGAAGAAATTCTCACGCGTTTTCGCGAGCTCGGCATCTGCGTCGACGCGGGTGCCGTAACCTTCGCACCGCGGCTGCTGCGCGAGCGTGAGTTCACTGCAGAACCCGGGAGCCTGCGCTATCTCGACGTGGACGATCAATGGCAGGAACTCGCCATACCCACAGCGGGCCTGGCGTTTACCTGGTGCCAGGTGCCGCTGGTTTACCTCCTGGACAACGATGCCGAACCCTCGGTCACCATCACCCGCGACGACGGTTCATGCCAGACCCTGCCGGGACTGGCATTGCCTGCCGAGACCAGCGCCGAGATATTTCAGCGCAGTGGACGTATTCGGCGGCTGGATCTGGTGTTCGACCGGGGCGAATTGTTTTCCGACTAGCAGCATGATCGATGTCGACCCGCAGCCAAGAACGGGACAGACACTCTCACCCTCTCACCAGGGCATATTTCCCGTTACCCTGCTGCCCGCTTTAGGTGTTACCCAGGGGACCGGTTAGTGCCCGCCGAGATAACCACCCTTCCGTTTGCCGGCGCTGCTGCTGCTGTGCTCACCGCAGGCAAACTCATTCAGGCCGCGGTCCAGCCACCGTCGACCATCAGGTTGGCGCCATTCATGTAGGTACATTCGTCGCTGGCGAGAAACAACGCGGCGTTGGCGACATCGTCGGGTTTACCGAGACGGCCAAGCGGCTCGCCGGCCATCGGCGTGCGCGAACGCGCGTAGTGCAGCGAGTCTGCGTCGATCGCATCGGTGCGCCCAGTTAGAATCTTGCCCGGCGCGACCGCATTGCAGACGATACCGCTGGCCGCGTAATCGGCCGCTACCTGGCGTGTGATGTACACCGTGCCCGCCTTACTGACGCCATAGGCAATATCGCCCGGGCAGGCGATCATGCCATGCTGCGATGAGATATTGACGATGCGCCCGCGCGCCTCCGCGATCGGTTCCTGCGTCAACATCTGCTGCACTGCGCGCTTGCAGCCATTGAACACGCCACGCAAATTGACCGCCATCACCCGGTCCCAGTCACCCTGGCTGGTCGCCAGCAAATCGGTACCGGTGTAAATCGCCGCATTGTTCACCATCACGTGCAGCGCGCCATATTCGGCCACAGTATCGGTAACCGCATCGTCGACCTGCTGCCAGTCGGAAACGTCCACCACCTGTGACCTGACCTTGCCGCCGGCCGCCTGAATCAGTTCAACGGTCGATTCGCCACCTTCGACAGGATCACTGCGCGGGTCGAGAATGACGACCTGCGCACCTTCGGCGGCAAAACGACGCGCTATCGCCCGCCCGATACCCGAGGCGGCACCGGTAACAACACAAACACGATCCTGCAAACGATTTTCAATCATCGATGCTCTCCCTGGGAGGTGCGATACCCAATACCGCTAAAGTGCCGAGAGGCGACCGGCCGGCACTCCCGGGTGTAAGCCGGTCGTTTTACTGAACCACGACACGCTCCGCGTGCACGATAACTGCCAGCTTGCGCGCCGATTCGTCCTCTGCCATTGCGTGCCTGGAATGAGGAAAAAAAGGCCGATTTTAGCATAATTATCGACCGTCCCAGATGACCTTCGAACCTACCTCGTCAAAGGAGACGGTATCCAATGGCTCTTACTTAAGCTCCAAACTGGTGTCATCCCGGCCTTGAACCGGGAACTTGTATGGGTGCCACCGTCATGAGATACCGGCTCGGAGACCGGGATGACTCGTTATTTTTCTTAGGTAAGCGCCTTGGGGGACGGTATCCTTTAACGTCAACCTTAACTGCACATCTCCTTCACTGCTATTGTCGAGCGGGCATCATTACCCATCGCATTAGGGCTAGAATGGTCCGGGTTCGTATGCTCATACGCGGGAAAGCTGAAATCTATGATCCGACCAGCCCAAATTCTGCCGGTCATCCTGTTCGCCCAGTTTGCCGGCACCTCGCTCTGGTTCACTGGCAATGCCGTGATCCAGGACCTTCAGCACGCCTGGGGGCTGGCACCCGAATCGCTGGCATACGTGACCTCGGCAGTACAACTCGGCTTCATCTGCGGCACGTTCACTTTCGCGTTGCTAATGATTTCCGACCGATTTTCGCCACGCCTGGTATTTTTTGTCTGCTCGCTGGCCGGCGCGGCCGCCAATTTCGCCTTGTTGCTGGCCCCACCGAGCCTCGCCGGATTACTGCTACCGCGCTTTGCTACCGGTTTCTTTCTTGCCGGAATCTACCCGGTGGGGATGAAAATTGCAGCGGGCTGGTACCGCGAGGACCTCGGCCGGGTGCTCGGCTTCCTCATCGGCGCGCTGGTGCTGGGCACCGCCTTCCCCCATCTGCTGCGCAGCATCGGCGCCATCCTGCCCTGGCAACAGGTTATCTTCGGAGTCTCCCTGATTGCCTGTATCGGTGGCGCCGCGATGCTGCTCGGAGTACCTGACGGCCCACATATCGGCAAGGGATCAAGCTTCAATCCGCAGGCCATGCGCCTGATCTTTGCGTCGCCAAGGTTTCGCGCCTCGGCCTTTGGTTACTTCGGCCACATGTGGGAGCTCTACACCCTTTGGGCCTTTGTACCACTGCTACTGCTGGCCTACGCGAGCCGGCACGCGATGACGCTGAACCAGTCCTGGTGGACCTTCCTGTTCATCGCGTCCGGGGTGTTCGGCTGTGTCGGTGGCGGACTTGTTTCTGCGCGCCTCGGCAGTGCGCGCGTGGCCGCCTGCCAACTCGCCCTGTCGGGTGCCTGCTGCCTGTTGGCTCCGTTTATGGTCAGCGCAACACCCGCCGTTTTCCTCGTTTTCATGCTGCTGTGGGGGATCACCGTGGCCGGCGATTCGCCGCAGTTTTCGGCGCTGAATGCCAAATACGCGCCACGCGAGTACCTCGGCTCGGCGCTCACCATTGTCAACTCTATCGGCTTCCTGCTGACCATCATCAGCATCCAGTTCGCCAGCTGGCTGTTGCCGCTGGTATCGATCGAATACCTGTTCTGGCTGTTGCTGCCCGGCCCGGTTATCGGCCTGTGGGCACTCAGGTCGCTTTGGCGGGTGGGACAGGCCTGACATCTGAGCAACAGGGCAAGATCCCCGCTTGCGCGGGGATGACAGGTCAGTTTCGTCATGCCCGCGCAAGCGGCGGTCCGATATAGCGGAATCTTGCACCGCTGCCACATTACCCGGCCTCACCTTACCTTTTCACCAGCACCCGACCCATTGCAGAATCAGCAACTTGGTCAATAGCCTGATTTTCCACTACTATGCCGGTTGACCCCGTTTCAGGTCACGGCCCGGTCGACGTAGCAGACATCGGCGTAAAACAACCCATTAATCACGCAGGCTTCTTTGACCAAAGCAAACGACAGTATCGATCGCCCATTGGCCGGCATAGTGATAATGCTCGTGGGCATCGCCGCTTTCGCCGTGATGGACGCCACCATCAAATGGCTGACCGCGGACTACCCGGTGCCGCAGGTTGTCGCCTTGCGCAGCTGGTTCGGCCTGCCATTGCTGTTCCTGCTGGCCATGCGCGCGGGTGGCCTGCAGGCGCTCAGAACACAACGCCCGCTGGTCCACGTCGGGCGTTATGGACTGGTAATGCTGCTCAGTCTCAGTTTCTTCTGGGCACTATCCGCAATGAAGCTGGTGGATGCGATCACGATTGCCTTCGCTGCACCGATCATCATCACCGCGCTATCGGTGCCGCTGTTGCGAGAGGCGGTCGGCATGCGCCGCTGGATCGCGATCGGGGTTGGATTTTGCGGCGTGTTGATCATGTTGCGCCCGGGCATCGGCGTGTTTCAGTGGGCGGCGCTCGCGGCGCTCGGCAGCGCCCTGGTTTACGCGCTGTTGATGGTGACCACCCGCGTCTTCAAGTCCACCGAGAGTACCGCGGCGCTGATGCTCTACCCGCAGCTCGGCATGTCGCTGTCCGGCATCCTGATGGTCAACTTTTTCTGGGTGACTCCAACGATGCAGGACCTGGCGCTGTTTGCGCTCGCCGGATTCTTCGGCAGCATCGGCGTGATGTGCCTGACGCATGCCTTCCGGCTGGCGCCGGTCGCCGCGATTGCGCCGTTCGAATATACCGCACTGCTGTGGGCGACCCTGCTGGGCTTCCTGATTTGGGGCGAACTGCCGGACGGTATCACGCTGGCAGGGGCATCGATCGTGATCGCGAGCGGTCTCTACATCATTTACCGAGAAACTCGCAAGGCGCATCCCGTCAGCCCCAGGTTACCCAGCCTGAGCCCCGACGACCTCGGCCAGTAACACCCCTGCGTGGCGCTAAAGGTGCTCTCCCCGGTTGCTTAAAGTGCGGTAAAGAACACCTTGGTCACGTCCTCGCGAATATCCCAGATCACGCGTTCG
>Ga0307378_10010465_pt1 | contig 12037 bp, 9 predicted proteins | sample UN1MG_FD_202238 | JGI IMG/M metagenome (GOLD analysis project Ga0307378, IMG submission 202238) | Soil microbial communities from Risofladan, Vaasa, Finland - UN-1 | ecosystem: Environmental > Terrestrial > Soil > Coastal area > Acid sulfate soil | place: Finland: Risofladan, Vaasa | collected...
CTTTCTTAGACGTTTCTAAATCATCGTCAGACAATCTCATTTTAGCATTATGCCAACTGTCTGAAGCTTTAGTAATGATTCTACGACTCATTTCCTTTTTATCCCATTTATAGTTTTTAAAAGGCCACTTTTGTCTAAGTATCATTTCGTCAGGTAAGTACATACATTCAATTGCTCCAATTTCATAATTGTTTAAAGCATCTTGAAATCCAGACCTTGAATAACATACACCTTGTATTTTTCTATCTTCTGAACTGATTGCATTATTTCTAAAAGCACCGTTTGGTAAAAAAGCACTTTTATAAACTATAATGTAGTCGTAATCGGAATATTCAGTAGCTGTACCGTAAACTCTCGAACCATAGGGGTACACGTTGACAATAGCTTCATCGTCAAGACCTAATTTCCGTATTACTTCACTTGCGTCCATTATGTGATTGCTGTGGTCCCTGCTGGGTTCGAACCAGCGACCCACAGATTATGAGTCTGTTGCTCTAACCAACTGAGCTAAGGGACCTTTTTATTTATAAGGTAAATATAGCTATAAGTTTTTATACACCAAAGAAATTATTAAGAATTAATAATACTAGTTACGATATTATAAATGATTTTAGCTAGTATTGAACCTACTATAATAGAAGCGCCTATAATTTTTAAATTTGTAATAAGCTTTTCGAGCTTTGCAGCTTTTGCTTCTAATATTTTAAAATCGGTTAAGTTAGTGTACTTCCACATATGACCTAAATAATTACTATCAACGTACACTGGTATATAGTCTCTTTCTAATGTTGAACCGTTAACTAATTGCAAAGTATCATTTAATACTAGTTTTTTATCATGTAGTAATTCATTAACTCTAGATAAGAATTTTTCAGGATTAATAAAAAAATCTTTACTCTGTTCAGCTGCATCTGTACAGTCCATTCCTATTAAAGAATCTGGGTTAGTACCTGGCATGAAAATATCACAAAATGCCTGATTCACATATACAATCTTCCTGTCTTCATTTTCTACTAAAACACCTGCCTGCATGTTTTCTATTAATACATGAAGTCTTTCTTGCATTAATTCTGAGTTAAGTTTACTATCCATATCCAATTATTATTTATAGTATTTATTTTATAAAATATAAGTAAATGTTGGATATAATAAAATAATTATAATATCTGTCGAGAAGGTGAGAATCGAACTCACTAACTGATGGCTCCTGACCACCCGTGCTTAAACCTTAGTCACTTCTCGTTAGAGGTACATGTAGGAATCGAACCCATCTACTGACGCTTTGCAGGCGTCTGCCAATCCATTTGACGTATGTACCATTTGTGTGGCTTGTGAGAATCGAACTCACTCCTCTGGTTTTTCAGACCAGCGCTTCTACCAAGTTAGCTTAAGCCACATAGTGGGTATAAGAGGATTTGAACCTAGAATTTTGTTATAAGCGCTTACAACTTTAATTCTATTTTACTTCGCTTCCAAGCTTCGTCCGTCGACAGACTATTCTTTTCTACTTTTCAACCTTTATCTCGTCAGAGCACCGACTTGCGCGTCGGCCGATTTCACCACAATCGTAGTATACCCATATTTCTTTTTGTCGAGTAGACTGGAATCGAACCAGCTAACTGACGCTTCCAGGGCGCCCGTGCTTAAACCTTAGTCACTACTCGTAGTTGTCGAGATGGCAGGAATCGAACCTGCGTCGTCTTGGTCCCAAACCAAGTGCCTGGCCTCTAGGCTACATCTCGGTTATATTACAACTTTTGTAATTGAGCTTTCAATTCCAAAATTTGTCTTTGATAAGAACCTACACTTATTTCTTTAGTGTCTGAAGTCTTCTTGGTTAAAGAAGTTCTCATCTCATTCTCAAGAAAGCTAATTCTCTCTTGTAATTTCTTTTTCTTTTTTTCTACGTTAGCCATAAGCTTTTATTTTTTAGCGCACCAGATAGGGATCGAACCTATGACCTAACGATTAACAGTCGTTTGCTCTGCCTCTGAGCTACTGATGCATTTTGTGGGACGTGATGGAGTCGAACCACCCGAGTCACAATGACAACCGCTTTACAGGCGGTCCCGCTACCCCTACGGTATAACGTCCCATTTAATACTTGCACGCCCTATAGGATTCGAACCCATACCTTTGGTTTTGGAGACCAAAATGCTTAACCGTTAAACACCAAGGACGTATTTTAATAAAATAAAGAACATAAAAAAAGCCTGAATCGTAAGATCCAGGCTTTGTTTTCTAATATTAATATTTTTCAATTAACACATAGAATTACCTGGATACGTTTTGCACGGATACCAAAAGCAATTAAATATGTTATTAAAGTTTTTCATGTTGTTAAAGTATATATCAGTCTGTTTTAATTTTGTTTAAGTAAATATACAAAAAATCTTTGAATTATCAAAGTTTTTCTGGAGTGCTTACTTTATTTATTTTTATTTATAGGTTAAATATAACTAAAGTTTTTGAATCGCCAAAGTTTTTTATAACTCACTTATAATGAAGATGTTGGATATACATTAACATCTTCAACTGCGAGTTCTTCTCTACATGGATCTATTGCGCAAATAAAAGGAACTTTATTTGTACATGAATCCCACCTTAGAATTTGTTGCTCTTTTTTAAGGCGTTCTTTTTTTAAAAATTCTTTTGCTTCTCTATTCCAGAAGCCATATCTTTCTATATCATTCATATTAGTTACTAATACACAATTTATTTAATTTGTTTATTATAATTCAAAACTTTCTTTAAGTGATACTGATTTATTAAATATCAAATTATCAGCTGTACTATCTTTGTCTAAAACATAATAACCTAATCTCATGAATTGTACTGCTTCTTCTATTTTACAAGCTATTGAATTAACTTCAGTATATCCACTTTTAATTATTATAGAAACTGGATTAATTTCAGTAGCTTCGACGTCTAAGAACATCTTATCATATTCTCTAACAGTAACTGGTAAACAGTGGCTTCTATTAACCCAATGTATGGTGCCTTTAACTTTTCTATCAACTGGCATTCCTGATTTAGTATTTGGGTCATATTCACAGATGACTTCAATTATATTACCATCAATGTCTTTTACGACATCTACTGCTTTAACAATATAAGCACCTTTTAATCTAACCTCTCCACCTAGCTTTAATCTATGATATTTATTATTCGCAACTTCTCTGAAATCATCTCTTTCAATCCATAGGCTACCTGAAAAACTAATTTCTCTTGTACCAGCCATTTCATCTTCTGGGCTATTCTCCACAGTTAAAAATTCAGTATCTTTATCCCAGTTTCTAATAGTTAATTTAACAGCATCTAATACAGTCATAAGTCTTGATGCATTCTTATTCAAATCAGTTCTTAAGCATTCTTCAAGAAGCTTATAACTGATTCTAGAATCCTTCTTAGTATAACCTATAACGTTACAAAAATCTCTGATAGAAGCTGAAGTATAACCTCTACGTCTTAGGCCAGATATGGTTGGCATTCTTGGGTCATCCCATCCAGTTACAGTATCATTATCAACTAATTCTTTTAAGAATCTTTTGCTCATAATAGTATACTCGACATTAAGACGAGCAAATTCTATTTGTTCTGGTAATATACCTTCCAAATCTAAGTTATTTAAAACCCAATTATATAGAGGTCTATGTACTTCAAATTCTAAAGTACAAAGAGAATGAGTGATACATTCTAAGTAATCTGAAATAGGATGAGCGAAGTCATACATAGGACTAATCTTAGAGTTGACTATTCTATACAGAACAGGGTCTCTTAAAATCATGTTTGGTGAAGCCATATCAATTTTAGCTCTTAATATTGAAGTACTATTACCATTTCTCATTGATTCGAATAGTCTTAGATTTTCATCTACTGTTCTCATTCTATAAGGGGAATTTGTACCAGCTATTTCATGCGTACCTTTCATTGCTGCAAGTTCTTCAGATGTAGAATCATCTACATAGGCTAATCCCTTTTCAATTAATTTAATAGCTGAAGAGTAAATAAAATCAAAATAATCTGAAGCTCTTTTTGGATTACCATCCCAATTAAATCCTAACCACTTTATATCATCTATAATAGCAGCTTCATATTTTTTATAGTCATTCATTGGATTAGTATCATCAAAACGAAGATTACATTTTCCATTAAATGATTCTGCTAGTCCAAAGTTAAGACAAATTGATTTAGCATGACCAAGATGGAGATATCCGTTTGGTTCTGGAGGGAATCTAAAGTATAGATTATTTAAACTACTTTCTTTTATTCTTTCTTCTATGAAGTTCATATGTTTATAATTTAGATGTCTTAATTGGAATCGAACCAATGTCAACTGGTTCAGAGCCAGTTATAATACCATTATACAATAAGACAATATTGAAGCTCCACTTGGAATCGAACCAAGGTCTTTCGGGTCAAAGCCGAAGATAATAACCGTTATACGATAGAGCCATAATCTCAACCATTCGGCTCATGACTTCCTACCGATTGAGTTACACAGAAGCTTTAATATTAACTAACCTTAGACTCTTATATACGTCTATATAAAAGTACCCCTGTTGCCGTGTTGTTGCGCCGATAGGATTCGAACCTATACAGAGATTTCTCTCACCGCTTCAAAGGCGGGTATCCTGCCAGTTAGATGACAGCGCAATATAATAGTTTAAAGAACATAAAAAAAGCCTGAGTTGAAAAACCCAGGCTTGTTTAATATTTTGTTTACACAATATCAACTAAGCTCGAGTTTCCTCAAGATGTTTTGTTGTTGCTGTTGTGTAATTAATGTGTTCATGTTTTATATATTGTTATAGTACTAATATACTAATTGTTTTTGAAATAAAAAAGTTTTATGTGGAGTTAACGGGATTCGAACCCATTCTGCGAGTTTAGGAAACAGGCATTCTATCCAATTAAATTATAACTCCAATTATAGTACTTGTAAGTGATACAGGACTCGAACCTGTACGATGCGCTAACATCAACCCCTTCAACGGGGTCGCGTATGTCCAATTTCGCCAATCACTTACTTATACTATCAGACTCTTGTTTTGTTCATGACCATCGCGTTTGTCTGGGTTAGTTGCAACTAACACTTTGTATTCCTGATAGGATTCGAACCTACATTTTCATCCGTTATGCGTCTCAGCGTTCGTAGCGCTGGCCATTACAGGAACATAATTGAACCCCTGAAGGGAGTCGAACCCTTATTTTCAATATCCAGTTACCTTTACCAGCTTAGAAGGCCGGCAGGATTACAGAGGCATAAAATATACAATGACACATTTTAATTTACGGTTAGATAAACCTCAATATTACATGAGAGACCCGCTATTGTATATTTAGTAGTCCTGAAGGGATTCGAACCCATACTAAACGCTTAGAAGGCGCTTGTGCTATCCATTACACTACAAGACCAAGAGCGGAAAACTGAGTACTCGAAACCCAACCGAATTAACGATCGTCACGCTTAGCAGGCGGACCTAGTCACCTGACTAGTTAATCTTCCAATTTATTTGTACCTCTGAAGAGATTCGAACTCTTAAGAACTCAGGGTTTGAACCTGTTAGCTGTGCCGTTTACATAAGTCACAGAGGCATTTATTTATGTTCAGGATATTCTTTGATAAAATTCTTTTTACATTCTATCATAGCTTTAGCTTTTTTAATAATTTCCTGTTCACCTTTTATAATTTTTGAACCGAAAACACAATCAGCCCAATTTTTAGATTTATTTTTTTCAATAATTCTACAAAAGTAATAGTTACCATCTTCAGTTACTTCTACTTTATTCATTTTATTAATAGCTATTATTTTCATAACGTTTATTTTTTAGTACCCCTAGTGAGATTCGAACTCACAATAGCTCGGAGTTTAAGTCCGTTAGCTGTACCAGTTTACATAAGCCATAGGGGCATTAATGAAAGTTCTATACCTGAGAGCAATGCTCAAACGGGAAATCACTTACAACCGACCTTGTACCCCTGCTCGGATTCGAACCGAGAAAAACCCGGCTTCTAAGGCCGGTAGCTGTGCCAATTTACATAAGTCACAGGGGCATTTATAACAATACTTCAAATAACTAGTACCCTCTGAGAGATTCGAACTCTCACGCTTTTCAGCACCGGCTTCTTAGGCCGGCATGTCTACCATTCCATCAAGAGGGCATTCAGTACTGCTGGAGGGACTCGAACCCTCACGGTCAAAAGACCAACAGATTTTAAGTCTGTCGCGTATACCATTCCGCCACAGCAGCATTTGTAGTCTCAATAGGATTCGAACCTATATTCTCCGGTTCGTAGCCGGAAGTCCTGTCCAGTTGAACGATGAGACCATTTGGGAGTAGGACGGGACTTGAACCCGCATCATCCAGAACCACAATCTGGCGCTTTACCAATTAAGCTACCTACTCCATATAAAATTGTTATTCTCCGTTGCTACCTGTCTAAGATTGGGAGACGTATTTTGCTTTACCATTACTCTAAATGGGTTCAGGTTCACAATTTGGGTGATAGACGGGGATCGAACCCGCACGTCTTTTTAAAGACCTCTGTTTCACAGACAGAGACAAGCTAACCAATATCTGACTCTAACACCATATGAGGAAGGTGTGAGATTCGAACTCACGGATCACTTTCGCGACCTCCGGTTTTCAAGACCGGTGCAATAGACCACTCTGCCAACCTTCCAATTATTTTCAAAGAACTTTTTTGCGGAAACCAAGAGAGTCTAACTCTTACACGCTATTAACGCTTCACCGTTTTCAAGACGGCTAACCTCTATCTACTGGGGGCTTCCAAATTGTTTAAACCATAAAAAACCCGAATTGCTTTTTAAAGCGATTCGGGTTGTAATTTCCTTTTAAAGTATTTCTACGTTTAACTTTGTATTAACATACCATTATCGCTATCAAGTGCTTGTAAGCTACTTAATCGTCTTGAATGCGACAGGGATTGTATGTTAATTACTTTGTTCATTGTGATAATATATATCGGTTAAATTTTACTTGTTTCAATTATTTGATTAAATCTACTAAATTATTTTGACTCGCCAAAGTTTTATTTATTTAAATTTCCTTCATCGAAGCTTTTACCTAAAAGCTCGACAATCTTATTTCTTTCTTTTCTAGTTAAATTAGTATTAGCGAATAATATCTCTAATTCAGCTTTAATCTTTTCTGACAAATAGCTATAATCTAAATCTGTATAAAGTTTCTCGGCCATATTAATATTATTTATAGGTTAAATATAACTAAAGTTTTTGAATCACCAAAGTTTTTTGTAAGTTACTGAATATAAGTATGTTAGCTTCTAGAACTGCGAGCCATCCAAATTTCACCATCTACTTCTCCAAGTATTACATATTGGTCTTCATATCTCATAGATTCTCTATCCATTTTATCTTCAGTAGTTCTACCTAACCATTTAACATCAATGAATTTTTTAAGATCACCGTCTTCTTCTTTAGCAGTCTTAATCCAACTTCTTATTAACTTCTCGGCCTCGGCTCTATTTTTAACATTATCCAATGGTCCAATTTCACCGTCATGTCCTTCATTAACTTTAGATTCATCAACCTGATTATTCTTAATCTCATCATCAACCATTGAATCTATTAATTGCTTAAATAACTTAACAGTTTTGTCAGTATATATATTTTCATTACCTCTGCCGCTAGCATAATATGCTTCTAAAAGACTTGCAAGTTCTCCAGTACCATAATCTGTAATGTTAACACCATTACCACCGCCTGACTGAGCTTTATCTCCAGCCTTTTTTACATATTGTGTTAAATTTAAAACTGATTCATTAACTTCAGATTCTTGTACATCGGCTAAGTTATTAGCCAAAAGATAATCTTGAAAATAGTCTGCAGCTTTAGCTAAATTAACTCTTTTAATAGTATCTTGTTTTAACCACTTATCTAACTCTTTACTAGAAATGTTAGGTCCAATATATGGATATTCATTTTGAAAATATTGAAGAAATTGTTTACTATTATAACTAGTCTCATTTCCTGTTAGCTTACTTTCATTTATAAACTGTTCAAACGTTTTAATGTATTCCATGTTTGCTATTATTTTTATTATATATTGTTTAATAAATTTATCATTAGCCTATGATAGATCCGTCATTTTTAACTTTAATACCTTGTGTAGTAAGAGTAGTCTGTAATGATTTAATAGCATTAATAACTCCACTCATATCTACTTGCTGGGGTTTAGTAGCATCAGGTTTAATACCAGGTGCAACTGGCTGAGGTTTAGCTGCTGCATTAAAAGCAGTAGCTTTTTCTTGTACTTTAGTATTATTATCTACAGAACCTTTAAATTCTTCTAATAAATCATGTAGTTTTTCAAATGTAGTTTTTAAACTATCACTATATTTCTTTAAAAATTTATCACCATTATCAGATTTAGAAATAATAGCCATTGCATCAAATAATCCCCTAGTTTCTGTAAGAATATCTTTATCTAATCCATTAACATTATCCTTAAAGTCACCCATACTAGCAGATATTCTCTCAAAACTAGCAGCAATCTTTTCATACTCACTTGTATGACTAGCTATTAAATCAAGCTTGTCAGCAAACATATTAAAGTACAATAAACTTTTAACTCTATTATTTTTAGGATTAAATACATTCATTATAGAATTAGTAAACATTAGATATGACAAACCTAGCATTTCAGGATTTTTAACCTTAGACCACTGTACAGCAAATTTTGCAAAACCTCCAGCTATTTTTTGTATACCATTCATTTGTTTAACAGTATCATCAAAATCACCCCAGCCGCCTTCTGCTTTTTCAATTTCTTTAGCAGCATACACCATAGAACCTATTACAGCTTGGACAATTTTTGCAAAATTAATACCAGCACCTTCAATCATACCATCTGTAAGTTTAACTACTTCACTTGGTTGTAATTTTTTAACTCCCTTTGCATCTGTAAATATTTCCTGTGAAATAAATTCTAAATTAGACATTGCAATAATACCTTTTGCTAATCCAGTCATTATATTACTAACTCCAGTTAGTGAGTCAACTCCCTTTTTAACATAACCGTCAGACCAGAATCCTGATGATTCTTTTTCTGCTTTACCAACGGCACTGATTGGTCCTAATATTGCTCCAACGATTTTTGCAAATCCAATACCTGCGTTAACAAAATCAGTATCAGATAATTTAACTATTTCTTTTGGTTGAATTTTCTTTTCACCTGTTTTAGGATCAGTATAGATTTCATATGTTGTAAAAGTTAAATTAGCTAAACGTTGTATACCTCTAGCCATTCCTGTCATTATTCCACCGATTCCAGTTAATGCTGAAATACCTTGTTTTATAAAACCACCGCTAAACCAACCTGATGAATTTTTTTCAATTTCACCAACTCTAGATATAGGACCTAAAATTGCATCAACTACTTTACCGAAGTTTACACCTGCTTGTTGAATTTTAGAATCTGATAATTCAACAACAGCTTTAGGTTGTATTTTAGTTCTACCTGTCTTAGGGTCTCTTATAACTTCATATTCAATAAATTTCATATTAGCAAATGCCTGTATACCTCTAGCTAAATCTGTCATTACATTTCCTATGCCAGTTAATGCCATCGTACCCATCATTAAAGACCAAGGGCTTACATCTATACCGTATTTCTTTTGTCTTTCCTTATCAGTTATTAAAGTAAATGCTGAGATTACGCTAGCCATTACAGCTTCTAATTCTTCACCATCAGTTGATGTGAATCCAGATTTCTTAAATATTGTTAAACCTTTAGAAACACCCTGTAGTGCTATACCAGCAACTATATGTGCTGCCGATGCTAATATTAATAGACCTGCCATATAAGGTACCCAAACTGCGGCACCTATACCAATATCATTAATACTTTTATATCCTAAGAAACCTGCTATTAAAGAACCTAATGCACCATTTAAGTTATCACTATCACTTTCTTCCCATTCTGTTTTCTTGAATATTTTAAATCCGTATGCAATACTTATCAAAGCAGCTCCTGCAACTAACATTGCTGCAGCTCCTAAGAATATGAAAGGTGAAGCTACTCCGGCAATACCCATTACAAGTGCTAATCCTCCAATTGCAGCTCCTGCTATTGCAAGTGTCTCCCATTCAATTTCTTCTTTTTGCCAATATGATAATGTCATACCTAATGTAAATAAAGGTAATGATGATAATGTTAATGCAAGTGCACCTAATGCAACTTCAGCTGCAAATGATCCAGCGATAGCCATAACAACTGCAAGTCCAGCGATTGCTGCTCCTGCTATTGCTAATGTTTCCCATTGAATATCTAATTTTTGCCAGATGTATAATGCAACTGCTAATGCGGCGATTGCTGCTGTAGCAATTACCATTCCTATCGCTCCTTTCTTAACATCACCTTGAATCTTACCTACTACAAACATAATTAATGCTAATCCTAATAAAGCAACTCCAGCCATAGCCATTGTCTCCCATGGTTTTTCAATCATATCCATTAATTTACCAAAGGCCCATATTGCTAAACCTAGCATTAAAATTGTACCTGCCATAATAAACATAGCTTCAGCACCGTCTTTCATACTACCTTTAATTTGATCTAATAAAAAGAATATACCTACTACTATACCTATTATTACAACCATTAATAGTCCAGAGCCTGCAGCTCCTTCAGATTTCATAATTGCTTGATAAATTGGAATTGATACTAATAAAGCTAGACCAAATAAAATAACTGCTATACCCATTAATGCTAATGACTTTACACCATCCTGAATATTATTCTTAAGTACTTTACCTAACGCCCATGCAAATAAAACTATAAATGCTAACATAACTCCAAAAATAGCTAAAGTTACAACATCAATTAATTTAGTATAAACTCCTACACCAACTAATAACATAGCTATACCAAATAAGATTACAGCTATACCCATCATCGCTAATGTTTTAGCACCATCATGAATTTTCTTTGCATTCTTTTCATCACCTAAAGCTTTACTAAAGAAATACATAAATCCATAAATTATAGTCATTGCTATAATTGCTCCGGGTATTGCAGCAATATAAATAGGTGCTGCAACTAAAAGTGCTAATCCAAATAAGATTACACCGATAGCCATATCAATAAGTATTCGACCAGCCTTCATCATAACAGTAGCTGTCTTTTCCATTTTCTGGAAAGCCTCGCCTATTCTTTCAATTGCAACTACAAATTTATCAACAACGCCATCGCCAATTTTAGCGAATCCTTCTAAAGCATCAACAAACCATTGCATACCTTGACCCATTGCCTTGGCAGTCTCGCCCATAGCAGCCATTTCTTTAGCATCGGCTTTAACTTTACCCTTGACATCCAGTTTCTTGGCTATATCGCCAAGAACCGTGGATATCGTTTCTAATCTTTTATCAATTGATTCTAGTTTAGTGAAAATAGGACCCTTATCTGTTAGAGATTCTGCAACAGAATCCATAGATTTTTTAATATCCTCCTGATTCTCCGCTGTTAATCTTTCAAAAGGATTCTTTAGAAAATTGAACATTCCCATTAATCATATCGCCTATTTTAATGTTAGTATCTTAGTATACTGCTATTTATAAGCGTGGCATACTACCTAAACCTGGCATCTTTGGTATATTTATTGACTTACCCATGTTAGAATATGGATTATTTTTAGTCATACTTGCACTTTGTCCACTTTGATGTTTTTGTTCATCATCATGAGCTTTCTGCTTCTTTTTAAGATCATCAGCAAGATTTTCAACCGTATACTCAAGTTCATAGTAATCCATCGCTTCAATTTCAGAAGGCTGTATTCTAAGATGTTTATATAAGTAGAACTTAATTTTAAAGAAGTTCTCCAGCGATATCTGAAATATCCGGAACAAAGATCTTTTTGAGTCCTCCTGCTTGTTGAAAGTCAACTTGGGCGATGACCTCAGCACCGCATTCGGAGCAAGCAACAGCTAAATCTGGCTTAACACCCACTTTAATTTTTTCTGCAAGTCTATAGTATAGTGTATACTTCTTTTCA
>Ga0307378_10010468_pt1 | contig 12035 bp, 15 predicted proteins | sample UN1MG_FD_202238 | JGI IMG/M metagenome (GOLD analysis project Ga0307378, IMG submission 202238) | Soil microbial communities from Risofladan, Vaasa, Finland - UN-1 | ecosystem: Environmental > Terrestrial > Soil > Coastal area > Acid sulfate soil | place: Finland: Risofladan, Vaasa | collected...
TTCATGTGAGTATTCTATTTGTTCTGGAGATCTTGAGGATTTTCTTAGAGACTATGGAGAAAAAGGCGCTAAAGAAATTTGTAAAACATTAGATTATTTAAAGAAGGCCGTTATGGAAGAATATTTGCCTAGGTCTCAGGAACAGAAAAAAGAATCTAAAAACAAAATGAAAATTAAGATGTCTAAAGTCCAGTGGGAAAAGATTGGAAGGCTGGCTGGATGGATTAAAAACACCTAAGACCAAGATATTGTTTCACTTCATCGTTATTTCCTCGTTACCCTCCCTCTCTCTCTCTCATAATTTCCTAGTTTTTTTTCTTATTTTGTATTGTTTTTTTGTATAATAAGTAATATGAATAATTATCAATATCCGAAAGACCTTGTAAATAGAATAATAAATAATGACTGTATGGATGTTACAAAATACATTCCTGATCGGTCGGTAGATATGGTTCTATGTGATTTACCATATGGGTTGACCGCAAACAAGTGGGATTTCATTATACCTTTGGATTGGTTGTGGAAAGAATATGCCAGATTAATTAAACCTAATGGAGTGGTCGTCTTAACATCTCAGGGTAGGTTTTCCGCTCAATTGATTATGTCTTCTGAAGGTCATGTAGATTATAAATATTCAATGGTATGGATAAAGCCCAATCATACTAATTTTGTTAATGCTAAAAAACAGCCGCTAAGAAAGCATGAAGACTTATTGGTTTTTTATAATGATCAACCTGTTTACAATCCCCAAGGACTTGAAAAATTTAATAAAATGACAAGACAGGGGGCTAAAATGTCTGATAGTTATGGCGGTAATAAAAATGGCAAACCTCGAGCATCCCAGTATTTTCAAGAATATACTAATTATCCAACTGATGTTATTTATACGCAAAAAGCAACAACTAAAAAACATCCTACAGAAAAACCAGTAGAATTGTTTTCTTACTTAATGAAAACATATACAAATGAAGGAGGCCTTGTTATTGATAATTGCGTGGGATCTGGAACGACTGCTGTGGTTGCCAAGTGTTTAAAAAGAAATTTTATTTGTATTGAGAAAAATAAAGAGTATTATGATATGGCAATAAAAAGGCTGCGGGATAGCGACAAAGAGGAAGAAAAAATAAAGATGCCGCTCAGAAACAATAAAGAGGATAAAACTCAGAGTAAAAAAGGAGAAGGTAATAAAGTTGCTAGTATTTTTGATGATTTTTAGTTGATAATTTAGTTTTAGAACAAGGATATTTTACTTTTTAATATGAATTATAAGTAGAATATCTTTTTAATTTATAAGGGGGTGTATTATGAAACTTATTAGGAGAGCTGGCAAATCAATTATTAGAATGAGCAAGGAGGAGTGGTATTGCATTGGTTTTGAAAATAAATGGTTTAAAACTGCTCAAAATAGTGTGTTTTATGATGGCATGACTTTTACGGACAAAACCCGTGGCAGAATTAAGGTTTTAAAGACGTATCCGGAAGATGGAGTGATGGAGGCTGAATCTGAGGATGGTCAAAAATTTATGATAGACATGGAAACTTATGAAATAATAACTATAGATGTTGAGGATTATAAAAAAGAGAAAAGAGAAAAGAAGCAAAGAGAAGAAAGAGAAAAGTTAGAAGAAATAGCGAGAAAAGAAAGGGATAGAGAGGAGAGGAGGAGAGAGAAGGAGAGAGAGAGAATAGAAAGAGAAAACGAGACGCCAGAAGATAGAGAAAGAAGGTTGCGACAAAGACTAGAAGAAAGAAGAACAAGAACGTGGGAAGAGGAGAGTAAAAAGGTTAGAGATATTACAAAAGTCGATGAAGCTTTCTCAATAGGATGGCTTGCTAAACATGGTGTTCTTAATATACAGATTCCAGATGTAGATGCCAAGGGTTATGATTATGTTGGTCCTTTTTTAGAAAGATATAGAAGAAATGCCGCAGAAGATCTAAATACCGCGCATAATTTTCAAATATCTAATCGATATACTGATGAAGGTAAAGTTGCAAAATATTCCACAGAAATATCGATTTGGACGGGTGGCATAAGTAAAGACATTAGAGATAAGATTATGTCATCTCTTGGTTTAACTACTGGTGCGATTAAAGATACATTATATAATACCGAAGCGATGTGGGATTTAATAAGGATAGGATTCAGGCCCGGAAGAAATACCGAAAATATATCAAGAATAAGAGAGGCTATTCCGGATGAGCTTAAGAGAGATTTTGATTTAGGCGCTGCAATGTAATATGAAAATTTGTAAAACATTAGATTATTTAAAGAAGGCGGTTATGGAAGAATATTTGCCCCAATCTCAAAAGAAAGGAAGTAATAACAAAATGAAAATTAAAATGTCTAAAGTTCAGTGGGAAAAGATTGGGAGAATGGCTGGCTGGATGCAAAAGAGGGCTCAGCAGGTAATAAAAGAATGGGAAAATAATGGAACGAAATATTATGAGATAGACGATTTAACTTTAGAGGGCGTACCAGATACTCAAAGATATTCTGATCTTGCAAGGGGAGAGGAACATAGGGTTATAGGTGGCGATAAGGGTGATCTTTTGTTTAGTGGGTATTCTGTTGATGAAGAAAATCAAGTTACTCATGTTTATAAGCCTGTTTTAAGGACATCTTTTGATTTAAATTCAGATCAAGCAGTTGAAATCGCCTTTGAAATTTTAATGGAATCTTTTTCTTCTGTTGGATGGGAAACCCTTTATCATTCGTAATATGAAAATTTATAAAATAGCTAAAAAATCTTCTATGGAAGTTCTTAAAGAAAATAGAACTTCTTTATCTGATGAAGAAAGAGAAATTTGCATGAAAGAAAAGGCAGTATGGCATCATGGACCAAATGGAGGAGAAAGTCCTGCCGTGTGGAAATCTAAAAATTCTAAAGGCGAAATTACTTATGTTACTAATACCCATAGAGCATATCAAACAGCTCCGACTCTTAAGGGTGCCATTAAGAAATTTCACGATTTTATAAAAAGTACCGCTTCTGTTGACAATAAAATAATTAAGACCGCTTTTACTACAGATCAGAACAGGAAAAAAATAGAAGATAACGAAAAAGATATTAAGTCTTTAAAAAGTGATATTAAGGACGTTAAAAGAGACTTAAAAAATTTTGAAAAAGTTATAGAAAGCTTGAATATAGGTAACAGGAGATACTGGCAGGAGAAAACAGTTTTTACATCGCTTCAACGTAAAATAGAGAAATTTGAAAAGGTTGAGATTGAGTGGAAGAAGTATAAGAAAGATATGGATGCTGAGATTAAGCGTTTGATTGAACAAAAACCAAGGGCGTCTATATAATGAATTGGTATAGGATAGCTCAAAAAAAGGAGAAGCAGCCTTATAAAATTTTTAGGTTGGCACATGGAATCGAAACTTATATTAATGAAGTATGGGCTTATTCTTCCGAGCAGGCTAGAATGTTTGCCATTGAGAAATACCCTAGACTGAGAGATAATTTAGAAATGGGATATGAAATAGTCGCTTACCTAGATAAAGAAAAGTTAGAAGAATTAGAAAGGACAAAAAAATATAAAGAAGAAATAAAAGAAGAGCAGATTCAAAACGCTTGGTGGAATAAATAAAATGAAGATTATAAAAACAGCGTCAGGCAAATATAAATTAACAAAACAGGCATGGGAAGAAATTGGCAAGAAAGGTGGTTGGAATAAAACCGCAATGCCAGTTCCTCTTTCTGATGAGCAAAGAGCAGAAATGGCTTCCGAAGGTGTTTATTTTTTACAAGACATGTTCCAAAGATTGCCCCACGTAACTAAGTCGCAAATCGCAGGATATATAAATGAGCTCAAAGAAACAGGAACAAATGAGTTTCTTGAAAATTTAGACGCAAAATCTGCCATATCACTACCTGCCATTTATAAAGCCGACCCCAGTAATATTGTAGAAATTAATGGATCGCAATATTATGTAGTAGATTTAACAGAGCCAAGAGACGTTAAGAAAAGATCAACTATCAATGGAAGGGAGTATCAGAAAGGAGATCGATACCCTGGAGAAATTATGACAATGGACGTAGAGACGGGCCTTCCTGTTCCGTTTGCCTATGATGAAGTTGCAAGTAGAATATCAGTTCCACAACAAAATAGACAGGTCACTTTGCAATCTATAAATGATGAAATAAGGGCATGGAATGAAAGAATAGAAACAATAGATAAAGCGGCCGGAGTGACAAAACTTGCACTCCAGGTTAAATGGGCGGAAAATAAAATACAAGACAGAATTAATACTTTGGAAGCTCAAAAATCTGCTATTCAAGAGAAAATTCAAGACCCATTAGCAGGACATCCGGGCTACGGCAACTGGGTTCAATTTTTAAGAGACGGTGTAAGAAATGGGTCTTTTAGCCTTAGGGACACATTAGATTCTTTGTTGTTTTTATATCAATCAGATCCTCAGGAATTAATTAGAGGAATAGAAAGCGGCGAAGTTGAAGTTCCTGATGAATTAAGAAATGCGTTATTGGGGTTGGCGGCTCAGGAAGCTTCTGGTGCTCAGGAAAAAGCAGTACAAAAGAATCTAAAGGAAGAGGAAAGAACTACGAGGATGGAAGAAGAATTGCCTCCTGGAAGAGAAGTAGAAGAAGTTCCTCTTAATCTGTTAACACTAGAAGATATTCCGGAAACAAAATATAAAAAGCTACAGCAAAACAAGACGTTACATCATTGGGTAGGCTCTTTAAATAATGCCATTCGTAATATAGATAGAGATGAGGCTGAACTTCAAAATGTTTTAGATACTTTCGGCGGATTAAGAAGTTATCTTGGGTCTCTAGAAAAAGGTCAACGTGCCAAGGATTATTTACGAAGCGACGAGGGAGGCCATATCCTTGTCGATCTTAATAACTTTCTTGAGGCTACCACTTCTTTCATTAAAAGGTACGAAACCAATATTGTTGAAGATGGAAAAATAAACCCAAGATTAATGGGGCGTGGAGGTACGGCGGGTAATGCCTTGATCGCCGTAGCTCTTAATAGGATTTATAATATAATTAGTAAAACTATTGAAGATGCACTCGAAGAAGAAGAGGTAGTAAGAGTACGAGAAGAAGGAGAAGAAGCTCCTGCGACGGAAACAACGGAACCAATAGAACCAGTTGCCTCAGTAAATGATAAGATTAATAAGTTGTCACAAGCATTATGGAAGGCTTTTGAAAATAGAATGAGATTAAAATAAAAAGGAGAATAAAATGAGATCAGAGTTTAATGAACTTATATTAACGGCTGAGAAATCTAAGAAAAAGGGTACTAGTTTGAGTGCCGTTTTGAAGTTAATACAAGATCTAACTGATTTTGAAGAAAAAATTCAAGATTGTGTTGATTCTCAAGAAATAGCAGAAAATAAACAGCAGATTGAATCTTTTCTTGGGGAGATAGATAAAATGTATAAAGTTCTTTTGGGAATGGCCGAAGGAAGCATTCAATCCTTAAGACAGCAGAGATTATTGCCTCAAGAAGAAGTTGTGGAAGAAAAAGAAGAGGCGCTAGTACAAAATGATGTGACTAGAACTAAGCCTTTAGAGGTAGCAAAATCGCCTATCTATCTTAGTGTGCCTAAAATTCCTAAAATGTAATTGTAATATTATGGCTATTGACGATACAACTGAAATTACCGTGCAAGAGATAAGAACCATTGTGCAAGGGCTTAAAATGTCTGGGTGGGGCTTTATTGAATCAGGTGCCATCGATGAGATTAAGGCTATGATTAAGGCTCTTCCTAGTGCTGAAGAAATTAATAAAATGACAACAACGCCTAATGCTATAAAGAAGTTGAAAATTGACATAGGAAATATAATGCGTTTTATTGAAACATATGGAAAGCGAGATAAAGAGTTTAAAACAAGATACAAAACAAGAACAGGATTGCCTCCTCGTTATAAAATATTAGATTGGAGATGTGATATGAGACAAGTAGCCAGAGAGTTTGTTAGAGAGTTAATAAAAGTATCGGAACATGTTGACAATCAGGGACGAGGACAAATATCTGGTAGTTTAATTAAATGTGCTAGAAAAATTCAGGAAAATGCGCCTGTCGAAGATGATATTACCCAAGTTGTAAGTGATCTTAGAAAAGCCGGTTTTGAAAAAGAGTCAATGTTGATCCAAGAGGCTCAGCTCCAATGGATGAAAGATATGTGGCAGGGAGTAAAGAACGTTGGTCAGGGTGTGGGAAAGGCTGTACAAGATGCTGGTCAGGCTGGTAAGGAAATGTATCAGGTTGGAAAATATAAATCTGCCCTTGACGGAATTAATAAGCAAATAGAGAAGGTTATGCAGGGTGTACTCCAAGCTGCTCAGACCGCTCAAAATCCGGAAAGACAAGCCGCATTACAGGGTATTTCTCAAAAGATGAATTATATGCTAGGTATCGGTAAAGAATTGCTTGAGGTGGTAGAACAGGAAGAGGCCGCTGAAGTTGCTCCGGCCGTTGCTCCTGAAGCCGCTCCTGAAGTTGCTTCCGAAGCCGCTGCATCTCAGTTTCAAGTAGGCCAAGCTGTAATATACAAAGGTAAGCCATCCAGTGTTGTTAAGGTATTTCCTCAATATGGAACTGTTCAACTTAAGGATAATACAGGGAGAGTATTTGCCGTTGATTTCCAGGAATTGATAAACGAAAACCCGGTAGGAACCGTTCCTCAGGTAAAGACGCCTGCCAATGTACCTGCTCATGCCCCTGTACCAGTTAATGCCTCATCGAAACAGTTTAATTTAAAGAAGTTTTCTAAGTAGTTTTACAAAAGTGTTTAAAAAGACTCAGTTTTCTCAAAAGGAAACTGAGTCTTTTTTGTTGAATTATGTATAATAAGTAAGAGGTGTTTTATGAGAATAGCGTGTAGATGTGAGGCTTGCGGTACTATTTTTATGCAGGAAGAAGATGACTTATGTCTTGAGATAGATTTTAAGGCCAAAAAAATAACCTTCGTTTGTAGAGCTAAAGGATGTAAGCACGAAAATGTTTTGGATCTTGGTGATTGGAAGCAACAACAACAGCATAGTCCATTGCCTCCCACTATTGTAGTATAAGGAGATGAATGACTCGCCACTTAGATGGAAAACCTTACCCCTCAAGGCCAGAACCGGGTAGATTATTAGATTCTCCTATTAAGCAAAACGTTAAGAATATTACAATTAATAAGGAGTCTGATATTGACTTGGAAAAGCTCGCTAATGCAGTAGCCCATGCCATAGAGATTAAAATGCCCCATATTGTAACTAAGGGCAGAAAAACAGAAGAGGAGGTTATTGATAGTTTTGATTCTCAGGCTTCTTTGTCTAAGCTTGCGGATGCTATGGTTGTTCAGAGAGAAGATAGTAAATCGAATTTTAATGGAAATTTGGGAGTGGTAAAGAAAAATAAAAAGAATATTAAGGATGTTGATAAGACGATTAATATTCTAAAAGATATAGGAGATTAAAATGAAAGCGACAGAAGATGTAACTAAGCGCCCCGAAGTAACAAAAGAGATTGTGACGCAAGAAATCCAAGAAGTTCAAGAAGTAAAAAATACTAAAGAAGATAAGTCAACTAAGTTTAAGCCCGGAGTTGGGGTAGATGTCGGTACTAGCAACATCGTAGTGGCAAGACAGACAGAAGATGGTTCTTTTATTAACAGATTTCATAGAGATATGCTTTATCCCCTTGATATTTCTGATGAGTCAGCCGATTTGCTTGACAGAAGTGATTATTTGTATGTCAAAGTTAGCGATAAGTATTATATTGTAGGTGAAGATGCTCTAAGGCTCGTAAATGCTATTGGTAAGGGCGAAGTAGTACGACCAATGAAAGATGGCATTCTGAACCCTCAATTAAAGGAATCTTCGGAATTATTGTTTTACATTATTAAAGCTGTAGTCGGAGAACCTCTTATTCCGAACGAGCCGCTTAGATTTTCTCTTCCTGCTAATCCGATTGATAGGGATTTAGATAATCTATTTCATAAGATGGTTCTTAAGAGCTTTTTCGCTAAAATGGGATATAGTGCTGAATCAGTTAATGAGGGAATGTGTATTTGTTTCGATTGCAATCCTGTTATGAAATCAGACGAAGGAGAGGTACCTTTAAGCGGTGTTGCATGTAGTTTTGGAGGCGGTATGGTTAATATATCTCTTATGTATAAGGGAATGGAATTAAATAGTTTTTCTATTACTAAGAGTGGCGATGAAATTGATGAAAAATCGTCTCTGGCTACTGGGATTTCTAAAAATAAAATTATTAAAATCAAAGAGAAACAATTAGATCTTAATAACGTTGATATGTCTGATAGAGTACAGGCGGCTCTTTCAATTTATTATGATGAGATGCTGGACAGAATAACGCATTATATTGCTAGGGAGTTCAAAGAGAAGAGCAGTGACATGGATGGGAAGATAGAGATCGTTGTGGCTGGGGGAACGTCGATGGCTCCTGGTTTTTGCAAAAGATTTGAAGAAGCCATTAGCAGAACAGATATTCCTTTTGATGTTTATAATATAAGGCATTCTGAAACCCCTTTTTATTCTGTTTCTCAAGGCGCATGTATTAGAGCGCAAGCAGACTACGCAAAGTTAAGGAAATAAGTCAATTACTAAGTTTGAGCGAGAAGGCTTATGATTTTAGTCGTAGGGGGCGTCAGTTCTAAAGGATTCAAAGGTCTCTATCTTTTCGCTATCTTGTTCTAGTTCTTTTGTGTTTTCAATCACCAAGACGTCCTTTGGATTAACGGTATGTGTAATTAGCTATTCCAAACAAAATAAAACTTGATTTTTATATTTTTTACCCTATACTATAGCTTATGAAAATTCAACTAAGGCTTATTACAGATATTATTGTTTTAACGATATTATTAGCTATATTTGGAGACATATATGGCCACAACCCATTTGAGGCTCTCTCTATATATTTAATGCTTTTGTCAGTAACATATTTTTCTGCAATAATAGTAACTCTCCCTCTATCTTCTTTTGCATATTCATTCTCAGCCATAAAACTTGCTATCTGTCTACTTGTAGCAGCTATTATATGCCAAGGAATATGGGGTTCGCCAGAAATCATAACGGTTTCTGAGCAATTTTTCTGTCTGCAGGTTCCCATAGATCCCTCCCCTGAAATGGGAAATCATCCTCAAGCCGAATGGTCATTTATACTTACAGATGCTTCTTCCAACGATCATGCGTTTAAGTTTACAGGAACTACTAAAGAATCTATAATCGCCCTCCGGCTTAGAATTGAAAAATGGAATCGAGAACACCCCGATTGCCATATTATTTCTCATTTTAGAATCCTTGAATATATCCCAATAGAACACGTAAAAAAACATAATTATCCAATTGAATGTTCGCGGAGATATTAAATCATTACTAAGTTTGAGCGAGAAGGCTTATGATTTCAGTCGTGGGATGGAAGCGAACTCACTATTTTATTTTCTAAAACCTATTGTATAATAAAAGTTTTCAAAAATATCTTAAAATTAAATAGATAGAAGGAGATTTTTAAGAAATAATAGCGTAATTTAATATTTTTTCAAGGAATAAAGGCTCTGATTATTGAAATATATAATCAGAGTTTTTATATTATAAGGAGATTTAAGATGGCCTATTGTACGGTTGATGATTTGCGACGGATACTCCCAGAGAAAGTTCAAATAGGAGATTCAAATATTGGCCGTCCTGTTCCGGGTCGTAGTGGTGCTCAGGGGGCTACTAGATCTAATATAAGTCCATCAGAATCAGAAAAATACATTCTATATGCCCAGCAGTATATTGATGCCCGCCTTAGACCATTTTATTCCTGTCCTCTTAGAAAAATTAAGTCTTTTGAAACAGAAACGCTCAACGATATTGCTCCGGGAACTGATGTTAGCGTAACCATGTATGACACTGGATCTTTTATCATAGGAGATAATGTTAGGTTACAAAACAAACAAAAAATGGAAACATCTGTCGTAAAAGAAGTAAATACTTTAACGCAATTAACCTTAGAATCTGTTCAGAATAGTTATTTAGTAGTAGAGAATTCAACGATAAGTATTATTGAGTACCCGGATCCTATTCCTATAGTGGCGGCTAGATTGGCTTGTTCTTTTATACTTGATAGATTATTTTCTGCAGAACAAGCTCCGGATGTTTCAAATTACGGCAAGACACAAAGGAATCTTGCTAGAAATTCAATAGACGATATTTTGAGTGGCACAGCACTTCTTTTTGGACAAGAACATACGGGCAGAAGATTCGTTAGAAGCAGTCTACTTGATAGGCTTGATTCTCCTGGAACTATTCAAAAGGGAGAGGAAAAAGAATAATGAGTGAAAAATTTCTTGAATATCTTGAAAGAGTTAAAAATGGACTTAAGGTTCTAGAGGTAGATATTGGAAAAATTGTAGCTAATAGAACAGAAAAACAAAAGGCTGAATTAGAAGAGCGTTCTCCAGAAAAAGAACATTCTATGAAGTCTCTCCAGCGTGTTACAACGATATATAAAAACGAAAAAGATCTTAAAGAGACTTCAGAAGGTGATCCTGATATTCGTTTTGTCAAAGAACAGGTGAATACTATATTTTCAGAGTAGGTGAATTATGCCAGTTACAGAAGTAGTTGATGGAATAATTAGTTTAATCCGTAAAAACTTAATAGCTATAACAAATCTAGCTTCTGATGCTACTACCGGAGAAGTACTTATCAATGTTGACAACTCATTTCATTATAACGATGGCGAAGAAATATTATTAATTGATTATGGGTACAACGATGAGTCATCTCCTCATTATCAGAAATATGAATATGCGGTTATTAAAGAGGTTAATAATACTCATTGGATTACACTTGATCAGGCTGTGCAAGACCCAAGCGGCGGATGGTTAGTCTCAGAAAAAGCTTTTATCCAGAAAACAATTGGCCATTCTCCTCTGTATGACGATAGAGTTTACTACGGCGACAGGGAAGTTATTCCTACTGAAGATATGTCTATTACAGTTGAGCCATTAAGTTTATCAAATGAATGGATTTATATTCAAGGTGGGCTCTCTGAGGAATATCGTGTGAGTATAATAATTTATGGAAAAGATATTGAAACCGAAGAGGGTATGAAGATTTTAAATAAATATACTGATGATGTTTATGAGCTTTTTAATCAGAGTATGCATATTGACATTAATAATTATGAGAGTCCGCTTTTGGCTAATGTTGCCGCTGGAACCTATACAGTTGTGGTTGAAGATACGACAGAGAATAGAGAATATTTTCAGTTATCAATATTAATCCCTAATGATGATGTTTATGAAATTCAGGATAACAAAGGGATTGAGATTGACATGTTTCTATCGGCTATTTCCACTCCCGGTGATGGCAAAATGTATATAAGTGTTAATCATGGCGATCCAACATGGCTTCCTAATCAACCGATAACGAGAAGTTACAATATTGAAGATTTTGCTGTTTTTAGGCGTCACGGAAGATATTTTTATGACAGTAGAATTGATAATATTGAATACGGGATGGTTCAGAAAGGGAGTGCTTTTATAAGGGCTGCTAGGTTGAATTGGTTTGGCAAAGAGGTTCAGGAATACGATTTTCCTCAGAAATCCAAGGGAGCTACTTATTTTACTGAAATTGCGAGTCCATTGGGGGATAGTTCTAGTAGTTCTGAGGAGATATCTTCTAGTAGTTCTAGCTCCCCATAAAAAAATAAAAAATAATAAAGGGAAACAGAGGTTACTATTAGAAATAAATTGATAGTAAAATGAATTAACGGAGATTTTAAATATGGCAACCATTCAAGTATATCACGAGGAAGATAATAGGTTTTATCAGGTTAGTGTAACTATTGTAAGTACGGTTCTTGATATGATTCCTGGTGGATCTGTATCTGATGCCGATATTGATTATTATCTTAAAATCACGACAACAATAAGGAAAGAAGATGGCACTGCTTTTCCGCAATATGTTGTTCGAAGTTTGGCCGATGTTGCTCCCGGTTATAGTACTGCAACTACTTTTACGCAATTGGTAAACGATTATGTATCTTATTTTATAGT
>Ga0307378_10010469_pt1 | contig 12035 bp, 10 predicted proteins | sample UN1MG_FD_202238 | JGI IMG/M metagenome (GOLD analysis project Ga0307378, IMG submission 202238) | Soil microbial communities from Risofladan, Vaasa, Finland - UN-1 | ecosystem: Environmental > Terrestrial > Soil > Coastal area > Acid sulfate soil | place: Finland: Risofladan, Vaasa | collected...
AGATCGGCGATGCCGGCGACGAGAAGGCGACGCTCCAGCGCATCGATGCGATCTGGGTGATCGCACGGCCCGACGTCGAGTCGACTCGACCCGAACTGGTCAGCGGCATCGACACCACGGTCGACATGGCGAGGACCGCAGTGGTGCGCATCCGTCCCGCCGACGGCGACAAGGCCTTCCAGCTCCTCACCGACCTGGTCGACCGCTACACCGGCGACGGCTGACCTCGACCCGGGCGCTCGAGGAGGTCAGCGCAGCGGCTCGGGGAGGTCGTCGGCGTGGACGATGCTCAGGCGCTGTGTCGGTCGGGTCAGCGCGACGTAGAGCGAGCGCATGCCGTGTTCGTGGTCGGCGACGATGCGCGACGGTTCCACCACGACGACGGCGTCGAGTTCGAGACCCTTCACGACGCTGACGGGAACCAGGGTGACGCCCTCGTCGAGACCGGTGCGGGTGGCGGTGCCATGGTTCACCCCGGCGGCGGTCAGGTGTTCGGACAGCTCGTCGATCATCGAGTCGGGAGCGATCACGCCGAGGCTCGCGTTCGGAAGTGACGCGGTGATCGAGCGGACCTCGACGGCAACCGCCGCGCCCAGCGGCCCGTCCGCCCGAACGACCACGGGTGCAGCGTCACCGACGCGCACCGACTGCGGCGCCCGCAGCATCGGTGTTGCTACCGCCATGACCTTGTTCGCCAGTTCCATGATCTGGCCCGGAATCCGGTAGCCGACCGACAGCCCGATGACTCGCGACGGCTTGCGGTCCGGCAGGTGGTCGAGGACGTCCTGCCAGTCGATCGGCGCCAATGGCCCGGTTGCCTGGGCGAGGTCGCCGACGATCGTCATCGCGCCATTCAACGAGCGACGAGTCGCCATCTTCAGCTGCATCGGCGTGAGGTCCTGCACCTCGTCGATGACGATGTGGCCGTACGTGCGGATCTCGTCGGCGTCGTCGATCTTGCCGTTGCGGCCCGGCTTCGGGCCGAGCACGTCCCGTGAGTCGTCGAGCAGGGCCACGTCGGCGGGCGTCCAGCGGACGTCGTCGACCGACTCGGAGCGGGGCCGGTACAGCGCCAGCGCCTCGCCTTCGTCGAGCACCCCGCGGGCGGCGAGCTTCAGCAGTCCCTTCGAGCCGAACAGGTCGTGCAGCAGCTGGGCCGGCGTCAGCAGCGGCCACATCCGGTCGAGCGCCTCGCGAATCTCCGGGGTCCCCCGCAGCGTGTCCTTGACGTCGCGGGGCCCGATCTCGGCGTCGTGGAAGGTCGCCGCAAGCGCCGACCACACCTCGTTCTCGACGAACTTGCGGCCGCTGTTGTGGCGCCGGAACCGGCGCCGGGCATTCCGGACGATCCTCGCCGACTCCTCGACACGCAACCGTACGTACCCGGTACGGAACGGGAGCACCAGGTCCTCGCGCAGGGGACGCTCCCGGTCGTTGACTGCCTGGTCGATCAGGTCGGACATGCGGACATCGCCCTTGATGCGCGCAGTGGTCGGGCTGTCGGCTCCGTCACGCTCGTCGGGCCGGAGGAACCGCACACCCGGGACGAGATCGGAGAGCACGACCTGCTCGACACCGGCCTCGCCCAGCGACGGCAGGACACGCTCGATGTAGCGCAGGAACACACGGTTGGGCCCGATGACCAGGACGCCCTGGTCCTCGAGCGGGAAGCGATGCGTGTAGAGCAGGTAGGCCGCCCGGTGCAAGGCCACGACGGTCTTGCCGGTGCCGGGGCCACCCTGGACCACCAGCACGCCGTGTTGGGGGGAGCGGATGATCTCGTCCTGCTCACCCTGGATGGTGGCCACGATGTCGCCCAGCGTTCCGGTGCGGCCCCGTTCGAGCGCCGCGAGCAGCGTGGAATACCCGCGCAGGCCTCCTCCGTCGGCCGTGTCGGCACCGGGCGAGCCGTCGAGACCCTCGTCGTGGCCCAGACCGAGGTGGCCCTCGCCGAAGAGCTCGTCCTCGAGACCGAGCAGCTTGCGTCCCTCGACCGCGAAGTGCCGTCGGCGCAGCAACCCCATCGGATTCCGGCCGGTGGCGCGGTAGAACGGCTCGGCGACGGGCGCTCGCCAGTCGACCACCACGGGTTCGCGGTCCTCATCGGCGACGGCGAGACGCCCGATGTGGAAGCTCTCGACGGCCCCGGGCGACTCGGCCGACCGGTCGATGCGGCCGAACACCAGCGAGGCGTCGCCGAGATCGAGATCGGCGAGCCGCTTGAGCAGCGCCTCGTCGAACGCGTTGCGCTCGAATCGGGCCTGGAACGTGCCCCCCAAGTCGGCCTCGGTCATGTCGCGCATGCGCCACGCCGCCTCGCGGCTGGTGTCGAGACACTCGTACGCGTGGTCGATGTAGGCCTGTTCGTCAGCGAGATCGGGGTGCTGCTGGGTCATAACGGGTCACGAAATGCTATCGGTGCTGTCGCAACTCCGGACCGGCCGAACCGGCGCTGCGGACCCGGCGATAGCGTCGTGCACCGATGGATGCCCTCGCCGCACACGACGATGCGCCCCCGGCCGCGTCCACCGCTGCCCGCCCGACCGAAGCGTTCATCGACGCTGCGAACGGTCGGCCGGGACACCACACGCCGGTGTGGTTCATGCGCCAGGCAGGTCGGTCGCTGCCCGAGTATCGATCGGTTCGCGGCGACGGCTCGATCCTCGACGCGATCAAGCAGCCGACGCTCGCCGCCGAGATCACCATGCAGCCCGTGCGTCGATACGGCGTCGACGCCGCCGTCCTCTACAGCGACATCGTCGTGGCACCCCATGCGGTCGGATTCGGCGTCGACGTTGCTCCCGGTACCGGTCCGGTCGCCGAGCACCCGCTGCGATCCAGCAACGACATGGGGCGCCTGCGCCCGCTCGAATTCGACGACATCTCCTACGTGATCGACACTGTCGACCTGCTCGTCGCGGAGCTCGAGGTCCCGCTCCTCGCGTTCGCCGGCGCACCGTTCACCGTCGCCAGCTATCTGATCGAGGGACGCCCCAGCAAGGACTACCGCCACACCAAGGCGCTCATCCACACCGACGAGGTGCTCTGGCACGAAGTGATGGAACGTCTGGCCGAATCGGCGATCACGTTCATCGACGCACAGCTGTCCCACGGCGCCGCCGCCTACCAACTGTTCGACTCGTGGGCCGGCTCGTTGAGCCGTCGCGACTACGACCGATACGTCCTGCCGCACTCGCGCCATGTGTTCCGTGAGCTGCGCCGGCGCCATCCCGACGCACCAGCGATCCACTTCGGTATCGGCTGCGACCACCTGCTCGCCTCGATGCTCGATGCCGGACCCACCGTGCTCGGGCTCGACTGGCGCACCCCCATCTCCGATGCCCGCCGCCGCCTCGGCGACGACCTGGTCGTCCAGGGCAATCTCGACCCGGCGCTGGTCCTCGCCGGCCGCGAACCCGCCCTCGACGGTGCCATCCAGGTCCTCCGGGACAACGAACTGCCCGACGGCAGCCAACACCCCGGCCACATCTTCAACCTCGGCCACGGTGTGCAGCCCGACACCGACCCAGCGGTCCTCCAAGCCGTCGTCGACCTCGTCCACGAGCGCACCGGCGCACCCGGAACGGCGCCGGCGTCATGACAGCCGGGCGCGTGGCCGTCGTGCTGATGGCCTACGGCACACCGCGCACCCCCGACGAGATCGAGCCGTACTACACCGACATCCGCCGTGGACGCCCGCCCACGCCAGAGGCGTTGGCCGACCTCACCAACCGGTACGCCGCGATCGGCGGCGTCTCCCCCCTCGCCCAGCTGACCGAGGCCCAGGCCGCCGGCCTGCAGCTCGCCCTCGATGCGGCCGAACCCGGCAGGTTCGAGGTGTCGCTCGGTCTGAAGCACGCCGATCCCAAGGTGGAGGACACCGCGCGGCGTGTCGCATCCGAGGGTGTGGACGCGGTGGTCGGGCTGGTGCTCGCACCGCATTACTCCTCGTATTCGATCGGCCAGTACCTCGAACGCACCCGCCAGGGCGTCGCCGAGTCGGGCGTCGACATCCCCGTGGTCGGCGTCGAGAGCTGGGCCACCGAGCCCGCCTTCGTCGAGTTCCTGGCCGACGACCTGGACCACCGCGTGGCCGCCATGCGCGAGCGCACCGGCGGCCGGGTTCGCGTGTTGTTCACCGCCCACTCGTTGCCGCAACGGATCATCGACGCCGGTGATCCCTACCCCGACGAACTGCGCTCGACCGCGGAGGCCGTCGCCGCCCGGGTCGGCCTGACCCAAGGCGACGACTGGCAGATCGCCTGGCAGTCGGCCGGACGCACGCCCGAGCCGTGGATCGGCCCCGACATTCTCGAGGTGATCGACTCGCTCGCCGACGCCGACGTCGCCGGCGTGATCGTGTCGGCCTGCGGGTTCGTGGCAGACCACCTCGAGGTGCTCTACGACCTCGACATCGAGGCTGCCGACCGCGCGGCATCGCACGGCCTCGCCTTCGACCGCACCGCCTGTGTGAACGACGACGCCACGATCATGACCGCCCTCGCCGAACGAGTGCGCGCCGTCGCACCATGAGCACGTCAGGCCGTGTCGCCGTCGTCGGCGCCGGCATCAGCGGGCTGGCCACCGCCATCGCACTGGCCGACACCGGCAACATCGACGTCACGGTCTTCGAGTCGGCCGACCGCATCGGCGGCAAGATCGACGCTTCCCCGTTCGCCGGCGTCACGGGTGTCGACGAGGGCGCCGACGCATTCCTGGCGCGAGTGCCCGAAGCGGTGGCGCTCGCGCATCGCGTCGGCCTGGGCGATGAACTCGTCTCGCCCGAGCCCGTCGGCGCCGCAGTGTGGCACGACGGGTTGCATCCGATCCCCGACGGACTGGTGCTCGGACTGCCCGGCAAGGTCCTACCGCTGGCCACAACCCACCTGCTGTCGTGGCGGGGCAAGGCCCGCGCCGCGCTCGAACCCTTCCTGCCGCGCACGTCCACCGAGCCCGACTCGATCGGAGAGTTCGTCCGGGCGCGTTTCGGCGACGAGGTCCACGAGCGCCTCGTCGATTCGCTGGTCGGCAGCATCTACGCCGCCGACACCGACCGCTTCAGCCTCGCCGAGGTGCCACAGTTGGCCGCACTGGCCGACGGCAACCGCAGCGTCCTGCTCGCCGCGCGACGACAGCGGCGCTCCCAAGCCGGAACCGCAACGGCCGGGTCGAGCCCGATCTTCGCCTCACCCCGCGGCGGCATCGGCTCGTTCGTCCGCGCCATCGCCGACGCCGTGGTGGCATCCGGCGGAGCGATCCGAACCGGCTGCTCGATCGCGACGGTCGACGCCGCGCCCGATGGCCGTTGGACCTTGACAACCGAGACCGGACCCCTGGGTGCCGACACCCCCGTCCCACCCGGCGACCTGACGTTCGACGCCGTCGTGTTCGCCACGCCGGCCGCGGCGACCGCAGCCGCGCTCGCCGCCGCAGCTCCAGCGGCCACGACGCTCCTGCGTCAGGCGGAGACCGTCGACGTGATCATGGTGACCCTCCACGTGCGCGGCGATCAGTGGCCCGACCGGCTCCGGGGCCTCAGCGGCTATCTCGTGCCGAAACCCGACCAGCGATGGGTCACCGCCGCCTCGTTCGCCTCACAGAAGTGGGGTCATTGGCGACCGCCCTCCGGCGGCGAGATCCTGCGGGTGTCGATCGGTCGAGACGGCATGGCGGTCATGCACCTCGACGACGACGACGAGGTGCTGCGTGTGGTGCTCGAGGATCTCGAGCACCATCTCGGGGTGCGGTTCGAGCCCGTCGAGATCCGGATCACGCGTTGGCCCTCTGCGTTCGCCCAGTATCGCCCGCACCATTCGGCGTGGGTCGACGCCATCGAGGCGGAACTGCCCGCGGGTGTGTTCGTGACCGGTGCCGGATTCCGCGGCATCGGCATCCCGGCATGCGTGCGCGCCGCCGGTTCGGTGGCCGCTCGCGCGAGCACGCGGGCTCAGCTTCTGGCAGAATCTCCATGATGGGCTCCTCGAGCACCCCTGCAGGCGCCAGCAGGCGCCGGGTCACAGCAATCGTGTTCGCCGCGCTGCTCGTGCTCGGCATGGCCGCCGCCGTCGTCGCCGTCGACCTCGACAGCGCTCCGAGCACGGTCGCATCGTTCAACGCCGACTCGGCAACGACGACCACCACCACGACGACCCCGACGACGACCTCGACGACCACCACGACCACGACGACCACGACCACCACGACGACGACCACCACCCTCGCACTCCAGGAGACGCAGCCGATCGCTCCACCCAGCGATCACCGAGGCGCCGAGAACAACCCGCAGCTGGGCCGCATCGCCATCCCGAAGGTCGGGCTCGACTCCGAACTGCACGAGGGCATCAGACTGACCACACTCGATCGCGGGCCTGGCCACTGGCCGGGCACGGCAATGCCGGGCCAGATCGGCAACGTCGTCGTCGCCGGGCACCGCACGAGCCACGGCGCCGAGTTCCGTCATCTCGACGCGCTGTCTCCCGGCGACGAAGTGGTGTTCAGCACGGCTGACGGCACGTTCACCTACCACGTGACGGGGACCCAGATCGTGACACCCGACGCGGTGTGGATCGTCAACCCCACCGACACCCCCACGGCGACGCTGTTCGCCTGCCATCCGCTCGGATCGACCGCGAAGCGCATCGTCGTCAATCTGGCACTGTCGACTTGACCGACGTCATCGCCGAGCCACCGGCGCTCCACGATCAGCTCGCGCCGTCCGTCGGCCGCCGGATTGCGCGACCGGCGCTCGCGGTCGGCTCAGGCGCACTCGTGGCCGTGTCGATGCCACCGTGGGGGTTCTGGCCGCTGGCCATCGTCGGGGTGATGCTGTTCGAGTTGACCCTTGGATCGCATCCGACGAGACGCGAGCGCTTCCGCCTCGGGCTGCTCTTCGGAGCCGGATGGATGTACCTCGGGATGGGTTGGATGGTTCAGCTCACGTTGCCCGGCTATCTCGTGGCAGGACTCGTGTTCTCACTGTTCCACGCGACCGCGGCGACCGCGGCAGCTGTCGGGACGTGGCGCGTGATCGGCCGTCCGCTCGCGCACACGCTGGCGGAGGCGCTGCGCTTCTCATTCCCGTTCGGGGGTGTGCCCCTTGCGACGATGGGAATGTCGCAGGTCGGCGGGCCGCTCGTCGGCGTGGTCCGCGTCGGAGGCGTCATCCTGCTCACCTGGGTCGTGTTCCAGATCGGATTCGCGCTGGCCGGCCCCGCGCCGCGCATCCCGGGATTCGCTCGTCGATTCCGGCCGGGTGCGCAGGGCGCGCCACACGGCGCGATCGGACTTCTCACCGTGGTCGTGATCGTGCTGCTGAGCCTGATCGCACCGCAGGGCAGCGACACCGGTGAGCAGCTCGAGGTCGCGGCCGTTCAGGGCGGCGGCGAGCAGGGCACGAGCGCGCTCGAGGTGCCGTCGAGCCTGGTCACCGAACGTCATCTCGACGCCACCCGTTCGATCCCGGACGACATCGATCTCGACCTGGTGCTCTGGCCGGAGAACACGATCGACGTCTCGGTGTTCGACGGCTCCGAGGCCTATCTCGCGATTGCGGCCGAAGCCGAACGGCTCGACGCGCCGTTCGCCGTCGGTGTCACCGAAGACCCGAGAGTCAACTCCCAGATCGTGGTCGCTCCCGACGGGGAGATCGTCGATCAGTACGTCAAGGTCCGCCGGGTGCCGTTCGGAGAGTACGTACCGCTGCGGGGGATCCTCGAAGCGTTCGGAGCGCCGATCGACCAGGTCGGCCGCGACGCGAATGCCGGTACCGGTCCTGCATACGTCGACCTGCCCGACGGAACCCGTCTCGGCGTCGTCATCTCGTGGGAGGTCTTCTTCGCCGGACGGGCACGTGAGGGCGTCGAAGCAGGCGGGGAAGCGATCCTCAACCCCACCAACGGGGCGAGCTACACCGGCACGATCGTGCAGACCCAGCAGGTCGCCTCGAGCCGTCTGCGCGCGATCGAGAACGGGCGCTGGGTCGTCCAGGCCGCTCCGACCGGGTTCACTGCGATCGTCGACGCCGACGGCAACGTCCTGCAGCGCACCGCGGTCAGCGAGCAGCGTGTGCTCTTGGCGACGGTCGAACTGCGCGACGGCTTCACCTGGTACACGAACCTCGGCGACGGGCCGTTCATCGTTGCGCTCCTCACGATGTTCGGCGTGTCGCTCTGGTTCAGCCGACGTCGAGAGTTCAGTCGACATCGAGCATCAGCGTGACCGGTCCGTCGTTCACCAGCTCGACTCGCATGTCGGTGCGGAAACGGCCGGTCTCGACGGTGGCGCCTGCAGCCCGAAGGCGTTCGACGACGCGCTCGACCAATGGTTCTGCCGTCTCGGGACGGGCGGCGGCGATCCAGCTCGGACGGCGCCCCTTGGCCGTGTCGCCGTAGAGCGTGAACTGGCTCACGACGAGCAACGATCCACCCACGTCTGCCACGGACCGGTTCATGACGCCGTCGTCGTCGTCGAAGATGCGCAGCCCCAGGAGCTTGTCGGCCAGCTTGTCGGCCTCGGCGGGCGTGTCCGAATGGGTCGCGCCCACGAGCACGCAGAGCCCCGGCCCGATCGATCCGGCGACCTCCCAGTCCGCGTCGGGAGAGGTGCGGCTGGTGACCTCGGCACGGGTGACACGTTGCACGAGCGCTCGCATGGGGTGCAGTATCGCCCGGTGACCGATGCCGATTCGACTCTGATCCTGCGCTCCGGCGACGTGATGGTGACCGTACACCCCGACGCCGGCGCCCGAATCGGACAGATCGAGGTTGCCGGTCAACCGCTGTTGATCGACGTGCCGACCGACGACCGACCGCACCCGATGCAGTGGGGCTCGTACCCGATGGCCCCCTGGGCCGGCCGGCTCCGCGGTGGCCGCTTCTCGTTCGATGGCACCACCCACCAGCTCGACATCAACCACCACGACGGCCCGGGACCTCGCCGAGCACACGCCATCCACGGTCTCGCGTTCGACCGCCCCTGGCACCTACGAGATGTGTCCGGCTCATCGTGTACGTGTTCGCTGGAATTCGACTGGGAGTTCGGCGGAGACGCCACCCAAGCGGTCACCGTGCACGACGATCGGCTGGTGGTGACCCTCCGCGTCGAGTCGACCGGCGCGGACTTCCCTGCCGAGATCGGGTGGCATCCGTGGTTCCGCAAGCCCGATGGGCTGGAGTTCGCTCCTACGGCGATGTATCGGCGTGACGAGTTCGGCATCCCGACGGGCGAACTCGTCGAGCCGACCAACGGCCCCTGGGATGACTGCTTCGTCAACACCGACCCGGTCGTGCTCCGCTACGACCGCCCGATCGCCCCACTGGTTCGGATCGAATCCGACTGTGACCACTGGGTCGTGTTCGACGAACCGTCCGACGCAACGTGCGTCGAACCCCAGTCCGGGCCACCGGACGCGTTCAACCTCAGCCCCCACGTCGTGGACCGCGCTCTACCCCTCACTCGCACGATGACCATCTCCTGGTGACCCGCGTTGCGTTACCGGGTGGTAATCGTGCGCCGATAGCCTCGCTCGGATGTCACACGCCGGTCTCGATCCTGATGCGCCGCTCAAGATCGCGTACCTGACCTACCGCGGCAAGCCGCACGTGGGGGGCCAAGGTGTGTACACCCGTCACCTCACCAAGGCACTCGCCGATCTCGGCCACAGCGTCGAGGTGTTCGGCGGCCAGCCCTATCCCATCCTCGACGAGCGCATTCCCCTGACCAAGCTCCCGAGCCTCGACACGTTCAACGACTACTTCCCCGGTCGTTTTCCCGGCTTCTGGGAGCTGAAGACCCGCGAGGACCTCCTCGAGATGGCCTGGTTCATGACCGGTGTGTTCCCCGAGCCGCTCGCCTTCAGCGCACGCGCCGCCCGCGAACTCAAGCCCCGCGCCGGGGAATTCGACCTCGTTCACGACAACCAGTGCCTCGGCTACGGGATCCTGAAGATCGAGAAGCAGATCCCCACGATCGTCACGCTGCACCACCCGATCACCAAGGACCGCGAGCTCGAGATGAGCCACGCCAAGACACTCCCCCGGCGCCTGTCCGTCGGCCGGTGGTATTCCTTCGTGAAGATGCAGGGCAAGGTCGCGTCGAAGATGCCGCGCATCGTCGTCGTGAGCCAGAACTCGATCGACGACATCCACACCGACATGGGCGTCAGCATCGACCGAATGCGCCTCGTGCCCGTCGGCGTCGATCCCGAGCTCTTCAAGCCGCTCGATCACGTCACCCGCCGGCCGGGACGTCTGATCACCACGGCGTCGGCCGACGTCGCCCTGAAGGGGCTGTCATATCTGCTCGAGGCGATGGCGAAGCTGCGCACCGAGCGCGACGTGACCCTCACGATCATCGGCAAGCCGCGGCCCGGTCATTCGATGGACCTGATCGACTCCTACGGCCTCGCTCCCCACATCGAGTTCGTCTCCGGCGTCAGCGACGAGCGCATCGTCGAGCTCTACGCCGAAGCCGAGATGGCCGTCGTCCCGAGCCTCTATGAGGGTTTCAGCCTCCCCGCCATCGAGGCGATGTGCACCGGAACACCACTGGTCGCCACCGACGGCGGTGCGCTTCCCGAGGTGACCGGCAGCGACGGCGAGACCGTGCTCCAGTGCCCCGCGGGCGACAAGGATGCGCTCGCCGCCACGATCGCCCGTGGCCTCGACGATGCCGAACTCCGCGCCCGGGTCGGCGCCGCCGGCCGCCAACGCGTGCTCGAACGGTGGACGTGGAAGAAGTGCGCCGAGGAGACCGTCGAGCAGTACCGCGAGGTGCTGGCCATGCCCCAGAACATCGCGAAGCTGCGCGCCAACGGACGGATCTGAGATGTTGACGATCAAGTTCGACCAGCTCGGACTCGCACCCGGCGACCGTGTGCTCGACGTCGGCGCCGGCTTCGGCCGCCACGTGTTCGAGTGCGCGCGACGCGGCGCCGACGTGGTCGCACTCGACTACGCCGAGGACGAGGTCGTCCAGACCCGCGCCACGCTCGGCGGGATGGTCGACGCCGGCGAGATCGACCTCGACCGCTTCAAGGGCGTGCTGCGCGGCGACGCCACCAAGCTGCCGTTCGCCGACAGCTCCTTCGACGTCGTCATCACGTCCGAGGTGCTCGAGCACATCCAGGACGACGTCGCCGCGATCGCCGAGATGGTCCGGGTGCTCAAGCCCGGTGGCCACTTCGCCGCCACCGTGCCGGCATGGTTCCCCGAGAAGATCAACTGGATGCTGTCGGACGAGTACCACGCCCCGAAGAGCGAGGGTGGACACGTTCGCATCTACAGCGCCACCGAGCTGTCGGCGAAACTGCGCACCGCCGGTCTCGACCTGCAGGGGCACCATCGCGCGCACGCGCTGCACTCGCCGTACTGGTGGCTCAAGTGCGCAGTCGGTCCCCGCAACGACGACAACCCGGCCGTGAAGCGCTACCGCGAGTTCCTCGAGTGGGACATCACGGAGCAGCCGGCGGTCACCCGAGTGGCCGACCGCGTCCTGTCGCCGGTGCTCGGCAAGAGCATCGTCTTCTACGGCGTCAAGCAGAAGCACCCCGTTCGCCCGCCCGAGGTACAGGGGCTGCGGTGAAGCACGTTGCGCACCTCCCCGGCGTCCTCACCGCCGACGAGCTGCAGGCCACCGGCGAACACCTCGTGTCGCTGCAGCTCGACACCGGGATGATCCCGTGGTTCCCGGGCGGGCACTGCGATCCGTGGAACCACGTCGAGTCGGCCATGGCGCTCGACGTCGCCGGATTCCACGACGAGGCCGAACGCGCATACAACTGGCTCGTCGACACCCAACGACCCGACGGGTCCTGGCACGCCTACTACCACGACGACGGAGGGGTCGAGGACGCCAAGCTCGACACGAACGTCTGCGCCTATGTCGCCACCGGCGTCAGTCACCACCTTCGCCTCACGTGGGATCGCGCCTTCGCCGAACAGATGTGGCCGACCGTCGAACGCGCTCTCGAGTTCGTGCTGGGGCACCGACGAGCCGACGGACTCCCGCTGTGGGCAGTCGAGGCCGACGCTCGCCCC
>Ga0307378_10010473_pt1 | contig 12033 bp, 9 predicted proteins | sample UN1MG_FD_202238 | JGI IMG/M metagenome (GOLD analysis project Ga0307378, IMG submission 202238) | Soil microbial communities from Risofladan, Vaasa, Finland - UN-1 | ecosystem: Environmental > Terrestrial > Soil > Coastal area > Acid sulfate soil | place: Finland: Risofladan, Vaasa | collected...
AGCCGGTTCCCCAGCGCACTGATCTGTTCTGCGTCCATGCCGTAAGTCCTCCAGTAATAGTTACTTGGAAGACTTCATCGGCGCACGCCGCCCAATCACTTGAGCCTAAGCGGCGCTGTAGTGTTAGGATTGCGCTTCTGACAGAGGCGGTTCAAATGGAACCTCTTAGGCTGATCATCCATGAAGCGAAAGGCTGCCTTTGGTTTATGATCGATCACTACACTGCCCTGCCTTCTCCTTGAGTTTCATATCGACGTCGATCGGCCAGCCCGTCCAGTCCAGCAATTCGAGAGCCTGGGTAGTAGTGGGTCGTTCCCCGGCGTACACGAATGACTTGTACACGTCTTGAAAGCCTTTATCCTGGAGATCTTCTTTGGCGCCTGCCCCGCGTTGGAGGAGTTGCGACGACTTTTTCTCGGGACTGCCTCGATCGTACATCTCGATGAGGCGGTGAAAATCCCTCCGATAGGTCTGGATCACCCAGTAGGCGCCCGGCCAGCGAGTTTGGATTAGGAGTAATCCGAATAAGACTCTCATGTTGACAGGTTTCTCGGATTTTGCCCGCGCAGCGGCGATCCCGTGGTGCGTATTGAGAATCCGTTTCACCTGGCGAACGTTCGCTGGAAGGCGATCCCATTTGTCCTCCAGGATAGAAAGCATTTCGTCCGACCAGGTTTCGGGCGAGCATCTGCTTTTAACGTCTGCCAGAAGTCGTCGGGGCACCTCTGCGATCTGGTCGCTTGTCGGGCGGGGTAGGTGGAAAGGGACCTGGAACATCTTCTCCAGGTACTCTTTTGGGGCGACGAACTCGGTGCCGTACTTAGCAATTACGTACGTACTGATTGCGCGCGGGTCCAGGCCCAGGACGTAAGCAAACCCAGGGATGTCCGTCATGGCCTTGATCGCCTCCAGCAGCGCAAAGGCCTTGCCGGGCAAGCAGCGGTCCAGATCGTCGATGAAAACGACGATCCGACGCGGGGTACCATCTGTTCCGTCGGTCAACTTACGCAGGCATTGGGTGATGTCTTCATAGGCGCTTGTCAGCCGTGCCAGGTCTCCGGCCTCAAGTTGCTTTAGTTCGGTCTCACGCGCCAACACATCCTTGCTCGAGAAGTCGAAAACAGGGAACTTAAGCGTGAACCCAGCTAGGAACGAACGGAAGGCCCTGGAGAGTTCTGCGGTTCGCCCGTCGGCGCCAGCGATCTCTTTCTGCTTAGCGAGCCTTGCCAAGAAGGGCAAAAAGAGGTGCGGCTCGTGATCGTACCGCCAAGCGTCGAACCGTACGACGACGACGGAGCCCTGACCTTGCTCCTTCCGCAACCTGTCGGCGATGGCATTGATCAAAGTCGTCTTGCCACTGCCATATCTCCCGAAGACCCCGATGGTCAGCGGCGACTGCCCGGCAGTTCGGATCATGCGGGCCAACGTGTCGGCGAACTCGCCAAACCCCATTTGAGGGTTAGGCTCCGGACTGTCGCTTAGTGGGGCGACCTGATCCACCTCATCGTCCATTACACGCTAGCCCTCGTCGGCCGCGAGCGCCCCAGGCATACGGCCGCCGAAAGGCCAGAATAGACTCGCACTCGCCTCGTCCCACGTTCGCCGGGTGCTCGCCACGACACAAAGATAGGCTTCCCACTTGAGCACACCTCTCCATCGAGGCCCCAGGACCAACGTTGAGGCACCACTCAAGCCCCTTTAGGAAAAGGCTTGCGCGAATTCCGTCAAGCCCAAAAAAGGCGATGGGTCGCTTATTGGGTGCCCAACCAGGGCTACACTTCCTTGACCAAGACCTTTATTGGGCAGCTACCGCCTTCGGAGGAGGGGGATTTGCGACGCTGGCAAACGCGCGAGAGTTTGTGGCATGCGATGATTGGGTAAGTGCGGGGACTTGGGCCGGGAACCAAGCAGGCGGGGGTGAGCGTTTCCCGTGCTTCGTGACTTGGATGGTGCCTTCGGGGACAAGTGCTCAACGGCCCTGTCGTCGCTGTCCCGGGCACTCCAAGGGTAGCATACGGCATCAGGATGCTCACCTGACGGCCGACCGTCACCATGGTTAGGGGAGGGCTTTGGTCGCCGTCGGCGGCTAGGACCGTTTGGCAGGCAGATCGTGGATCGAACCAGGAACGCGGCTGGTTCGACCTGCCGGAGCGATTAAGATTGGTCGTATCTCAGGTGAGACTGAGGCTTCCCGAGAAAGGGGCGAACCATGCGCGTGGCGGTTACGGGGGCGACGGGGTTTCTGGGCAGGTACATCGTCAATCATCTGCTGGGCGAAGGGCACTCATGCCGGGGCTGGGTGCGGACCGGGGGCGATCGGGGCGGGTTCGTCGAAGCCGGCGGTCGGCTGGAGTGGGTAGACGGGCAGCTTGGCGATGAAGCGGCGACGGAGACGCTGGTCGCCGGCGTCGACGCGGTGGTGCACTCGGCGCTGCATCGGCCGGGGGCGGGCTTTCGCGGGGCCGAGGGCGACCTGATCGACTTCGTGCAGACCAACGTGCTGGGTACGCTGCGACTGATCATGTCGGCGCGTGCGGCAGCAGTGGGGCGGTTCGTGTTCATCTCGACCTGCGCGGTGCACGAGGTAATCCTCGACGACCGCAAGCTGGACGAGGCCCATCCGCTCTGGCCCGGAAGCCATTACGGGGCGCACAAGGCAGCCATCGAGAAGTTCGTGCACAGCTTCGGCTTCGGCGAGGGCTATGGGATCTGCTCGCTGCGGCCCACGGGGATCTACGGGCTCAGGCGGCCCGCGGAGCAGAGCAAGTGGTACGTGCTGGTGAAAGACGTGGCTGCGGGCAAGCCGATCATCGACTCGGCCGCCGGCGGCAAGGAGGTGCACGCGGCCGACGTGGCCAAAGCGGTGGGCATTCTGCTGACCGCTGCCGGTGTGGCCGGCCAGTGTTACAACTGCTGCGACATGTACATCTCCGATCAGATGGTGGCCCAGATCGCCAAGGACATCACCGGCAGCCAGAGCAAGATCGCCAAAGTAAACAGGGGCCCCAAGCACCAGATCGATACGAGCAAGCTACAGGCGCTGGGGATGCAGTTCGGCGGGCGGACGTTGTTGGCCAAGACGGTCAAGCAGTTGCTCGACGCCTGAACGCCCAGGCGCTTGTCTATGGGGCTCGATTGGCCGCATACACAGACGCCCGCTCCCGGCGTGTTCGACTGAGCGCTCACGCCCAAGTCGTCGGGATACCACCCGATCGGTGCTCTTGGCGAAGGATGAGGCACGCACTCGTGCAACCTGGGGCGCGTCAAATGGGTACAATTCCGCGCGCCCGGATGCACGTGAGAGGTTGCGGCCCTTTTTTCTGGCGTCTTGGCGGCTCGGCGCCCGATGCAGTAACGTGTACCGTGCCATGCCCGGAGATGGCAGGAGTAAAGGAATGAAGATGTTGCGGTTTTTACAGGGGGCCTATCGGCGGGCGCTGATCGTCGCGGCTGGCGGGAGTCTATACCTTCTCTCGGATTGCGACGATGAGGTGCGGGCGAGTGTCATCGCCCAGACAGGCGGCGTGGTGACGGCGATTATCGACGCCATCCTCAACGCCGCCGTCAACGCGGTTACGAACCCGCCCCCGACGTAGTCCGTCACTCATCCGAGACGACCTTTGCCCATGGCTGGTGCTTGGCTTGCGCTAGCCTGCATTGTTCATGACCGGTTTCTGTTTGGTCGGTTTTGGCGGTGATGGCTGTTCAAGGGGACTTCCCGGCTTGACGTGCGCGAACGCCCCCCTCTCCCCCGTATACAGTTCGATCTGTCGGCGGGATCAAGGCCCGTTGGGCAAAGCGCAAGCCCGGCCCAAGACAGCCTGGTGACTACTCCAGTAGGGCCATTGAGCGGCCAGCTGGATAACCACGCGGCAGGTAGTCTGGACTACCGTGGCGGCTACCTTGATCGAGCGACTGCGCCACGTAGCAGGCCGAGCACGACGCCATTCGGCTGGGATCAGATCGGGGTCCCGCAAAGCATTCAGCAGGTTGACGGCTGCGGTATGCAGCAACAGACGCCAGAAGTTGGCCAGGAATCGATGACAGGACAATCGATCAAGATGCAGGCCGTTCTTCAGTTCATCCATCCGCTGTTCGCTACTGCCACGTTGGACATACTCGTCGTAGATGCGTTGAGCATCCCGTAGCGACCTGACAGGTAAGTTGGTCACTACGAATCTCAGGTTGGTACCACGGTCGTGACGTTCGGCCTTGGCCACAAGGGTTCGAGCTCGAAGCCAGCTTTGAGCCTGGTAGCTGAAGGCGGTAAAGAAGCGTTGCTTGCGGCCGGTCTGTCGATACCTTCGCACCGCCTTCTGCAACAACGGCTGGCCTGCCGCCTGGAGGCGAGTATTGCCCGGGATGCCGAAGGTGTACGACAGTCGGTGTTTTTCGCAGGTTTGGTACATCCAGGGCACGCCGAAACCACTGTCGCCGCGGGCGTGGATGCGGATGTTAAACCGGTCCTTCCGGAGACGTTCGACTACGAACATCAAGTCGTCTTCGGCGCCCAGGGCGGCATGGACGGATCCGGGTCACAGATGGGCGTAGAAGATGTGCCTGGTCGTGGGCTCGCTGATCACGAGCGGAAAGTACTGATGTTGTTCGTAGTAGCCGTGAAACAGACTGAGCTGCTGATGGCCATGCGTCGGATCATCGGTCGGATCCAGATCCAGAATTACATGACTGGGCAGCCGGGCGCCACTTGGGTCGCCGCATACCGGCCAAGCCGTAGGCCGGGACATCTGAAGCGAAGGGAAAACAGCGAGGCGTTCGGATCGACAACGGTCCGGACGCCTCGGCCTCTTTCTAGACTTCAGATATTTCAATCATGGTAATGGTACGGCCACCGAAGCCTCTGCCGGAGCACGGGCGCCCCATCCTTTGCGGATGCAAAGGGTGGAGTATCGGCCTATCCGCACGCGTAAAACCGGCGTCCTGCTTACCTACCCCGTGAACTCCCCGAAACTGTGCGGCAGGCGCCGCAACTCAGAGCGAAGTGTGTCCTTCAACTCGGCGAGGGTATCCGCATACCGGCCATCGCCTGCCAGATTAGTCGTCTCCCACGGATCGGCCTCGAGATCGTAGAGTTGGTCCGGATCGAAGTAGTGGGCAAACTCGCCCGACGCGAAGTACCGAATCCCTTCCTGGTCAGCATGGGCGTGGGGGTTTTTGCGACCGTCCCAGCCCACCAAACGCTTGCGCCCCGTTTCGCGCGCCTCGCGCTCGTCGGCTTGGATGCGGGCCATGACGTCATCCGTAACGCGGTTGGCGATGTACTTCCAGCGCGAAGTCACGATGCCGCGGATGTTGGAGCATTCCAGGTAGATATGCGGCCGTCCGCCGTGACCCTTTTCGCCTTCGAGCAGGACGTCGGCGAAGCTGACGCCGTCTGTGTCGTAATCGTCCGACAACTCAGCACCGGCTAGTTCGGCAAGCGTGGCCACCAGGTCGATGTTGGCACACAGCGCATCGGTCTCGACGCCCGGCTGAATCTTCCCGGGCCAGCGCACAATAAGGGGAACGCGGCAACCTTCGTAGCAGGTGTACTTGCCTCGCGCCAGGTGATCGACCGTAAATACCACGATCGTGTTGTCCTCCAGCCCCAGCGCCCGCAGTTTAGCGAGCACCTCGCCAACCGCGTCGTCCAGCCACGTGGCCATGGCTGTGACCTCGGAAACTCCGCACTCCTTCAAGCGCGAGAGCAACTGCTCCCGCGGCGGCATCGCCCTGGGTCGCTCGGCCAACACGCCAGACGGCGTATAACAAGGATTGTCCTGCCAGAACCGCGAGAACTGATCCCCGTGCGGCGCCGTCGTGGCCATGTAGAGGAAAAACGGCCCGTCCGCGTGGCGATCGACAAACTCGACGGCTCCCTCCGCGATCCACTCCAGGTTGTGCACCTGCAACTGCGGCGGCAAGTACTCCTTGTTGCCGAAGTACACGCGATCGACAAAGTCAAACCCCAGCCCGTCGCGCAGATGCTCGACGCCTCTTTCGTACGCCCGCCTGACGATCTCGGCGAACGCTGGATCGGCCGCATCGGCGTTCGGGTCGACCCCACTGAAATCCATTCGCGGATTGCCGTTGTGCCACTTGCCCACGAACCCCGTCGCGTAACCGAGCGACTTGAAGAACTTGGCGACGTTGCCCTCGTCGCGCTCGACCGCGGTGTTCCACTGTATCGTCGCCGGTGCGGGGGGCGGGAACTGGCGAAGCATGCTCGCACTGCGGCCCACCAGCCGTCCCGTGAGAATCGAGTATCGGCTCGGCGTGCAGATCGCGCTGGTCGCGTAGTAGCGGCTGAACAGCGCGCCGTCTCTGGCCAGTGAATCGATATGCGGCGTATGGACCGCCTGCCCGGCGTACGGATCGTCAGCCGGCATCCCCCGGCCCTGGTAGGCCCCGATCTCGTTGAAGCTCAAGTCGTCGGCACATATCACAACGACGTTCGGCCTTCTCATACGCCCATCACCTTTCGCTTCACGAGCGTCCCCCGCCCTCGTCTGATTACACCATCCGCCCGCCCTTGCGGCCGCACCGATGCCGCGTCGGAGCCACGCCCGCCACTTCTACCTATCGCCGCTTGTACTGTCAAACGGCATAGCATGCACGGGTGAGCCGTCCCTTGCGAGGCCAAAAGGTTGGATATTGCAGGTTCTTCGATTATACTATCGGTGGTTGCGTGCTCTTGGGGATGGTGCCATGGGGTACCCGAGCCGCCCGCGGCAGAAGAACCAGATGGCCGGTCACATGGGCGTTCCGCTGAGGTGAAAAACATGACCGCCTATCGCATACTCGCCGTCGTCGCCCGGACCTGGCTAGCAGTCGTATTCGGCGCGTTCCTTGCAGTCATGTTGATGGAGGCGGCCGGCGCCCCGGAGTGGCTCCCTTTGCCGTGGTCGGGGTACGTAGGGTTCACTGAGGGCGCAGACGGAAGGGCATATGTTAGCATCTCCGCTCCCGCTCGTGTCCTTTGCTACGATGCGCAAGGGCGCTTTCTGGCCTCGTATCGTAGCCCATCGGGCGGGACGCAGAGCGCTAGTCTGGCTTCAGACCTGAAAGGGCGTATCTTCTGCCGCGGCTTCAGGCGCCTCACGGTGCGCGATGGCTCCTGGCAACTGCTCGCTGAACATCGCGTAGATGACCACCGTGCGTGGCGGCTTGATGAGAATGGCGACGTGGTACCGGCACCTTCGCAGGGCGATGCCGTGGTCGACCGTGCGGCCGCACCCGGGGATTACATCTTCTCCTACGGCCATTCCAGGGAATCCTTCGCGTGCATGGACGGCTCGCGCCTCGTGCAGAAGTGGAACCATCTGGAGCGCTATTCACCGGATGGCCAGCTTGTTGCGCGTTACGCGGCTCCCTGGATCCTCTATCCGCTCACGTTCCCATGGCCTGCTTTCGTAGCGGTGCCGTTCGCGGCCTTGGTCTGCGATTATGTTCCTCGCAGGCGAAAGCGCTTGTCACAGCAACTGGACGCTGCAAATGTGACAAGGGCGCTGCTGCTCGACGTCACCGTCACCGTCATCATCGCTGTGTCGTTCGCAGCGGCATGGCTTACAGTACTGTGCGTGGTTGTCACAATCAACAATGCCCAGCCGCAAGGCAGCCCCTGGCGTCCATGGCTAACGGTTGGTCTGGTGGTCTGGTTCTTTCTGATACCGTGGGCAGGCTTTAAGGTGTGGACAGCCGTCCAGAAAAGACTCATAAAGCTGACAGCACCCCGGCAAGAGCCCACACCCACCGAAGTGGCCGCCGATACGGCCACCGAGCGCACCGCACAGTCTCCGCCGCAGCAAGAAGGCGGCCAACAAGACACTGGAGCCGACGCGTGAACGCGCCGTTCAGCTTTCACGCTATGTGCCGAGATCAACACAGACGCCTCACTTGACGTGCTCGACCGGGGCATCGGACGTCGACCACTATGGTCGCTTGCCCCGGCGGCGTGAGTGAGTTTAAAGGTTACCGAGTGCCATGCTTCTCGACAGCGAAAATATGGGCGGCTTTTTTGGCTTTCGGCGCACCTACACAGCCGCGCCTACCTTGGCCATCGACAATGTCGAGGATATTCAACAAGACTTCCGCAGCGCCACCGACTTCCTGGAATCGTGGCTGGAAAAACGCGGGAGCAAAGCAATCGGAGTTGAACTGACCATTGTCGCCAGCCCCGATTTCTACGGGGCCATTCGTGAGGAACTGAATCGCTTTGTGGGCCAGCCGCCTATTCAACGCCTGGCCAAGTCAATGCCCGTTGCGGTGGCACTGATGGATCCAGATGCAGAGGTGCACGATCAATTCGTGGTGGGTGGTCGTTAGCCGCCCGCCGCACTACTCCGTCGCCTATTGCAGCTGCGGACATTGACGGCTATTCTATCCTTGCATTCATGGGGTGGTCTGTTCGTCCGCCGGCGGGAGTGTCGGCGTTGTGTCAGGTGCATCAAACTACCACGGCAGCGGCAAGGGCGTTCGCAGCCCCGCCGATTGTCTCTCCAGCAGCTCTGCCGCAGTCGTACGCGGAAGCGGCAGACGGCGCGGAGCGAGAAAGTGGTCGGCTCGTAGGATGCTGTCCAGTCAAAAAGTACGTACATTGCGAGCCCTATCGAGATAGCGTGCTATGCGGCACATTGGCCGCCCACAGAAGTTATCGGGAAACCCTATAAGACGTAGTTCGACGAATGGAGAGAGACATGGAAAAGGCGAACAACAGCCGTTTTCTCGCAGCGTTGGGATTCCTCGGGTTCCTTGGCTTTCTCGGTTTCGTGGCAAGTGAGAACTACCAGCATCTCACGAAGCTGGCGTTTCTTGCGCTGCCGTCCCTGGCGTCACTCCTGGTCTTTGTGCCGTTCGACAGGTCCAAGGTGAAGGTTCCGATTGATCCGAGCAAGAAGGTCTATCTTGGCTTCCTTGCCTTCTTGGGCTTCCTAGGCTTCCTGGGGAGCACGAATCCGTCGTTCGCCGGACTTGCGTGCATCGCCATTGTGTCTAACTTTGCCATTGGCTCCAAGGACGTACTCCAGGCAACGTCGAACAAGCCCGATCCAGGCGACGCCACGTAGCGCGGGTGCCCCATCCTTTGCGGACGCAAAGGGTGGGGGATCGCAACCAGGTCGGCCCGGCATCTGTGCAGTCTGACAGCTACTCCCCCGCGCCGGTGAAGAACTCGGCGAAGATCGCCACGTCGCCCAGGTCGCAGTCGCCGTCGTCATCGAGATCGGCTGACGGGTTCGACGGAGTTTGGCCGGGGCCGTTCAGGGATGCAGCCAGCAGGGCGTAGTCGTCTCTATCGACGTCGTTGTCGCCGTCCAGATCGCCCGGCAGCGAACGCAGCAACTGCACGGTAGCGCCACCGGCGCAAGCAAAGTAGTGCGTGCCGGCGTCGCCGGGTGTAAACGCTTCCACCGCGCTGCCGGTGCACTTGACAAAGTACTGCGCGCCCACCTCAAGATCGCACAGCAGAACCTGCGTCGTCGGTCCGGACGGAATGTCGAACGTCGTTTCCTGTAGCGGCGTGCGCGTGCGAGAGAACACAGCCGCCCGCCGCTCGACTGCGTCGTCGATGACCACACCCACGCACTCGCCCGCGCCGATCAGCGTCGCGCCGGCCGCCACAAAGCCCGTCTGACCAACCTCCAACACGTTGAGAAACAGATCGTCCAACGCAGCCATCGGCGGCGACAGCTCGACCCGCCAGCCCCCTACGCCGATCTCCTCGGGTGTGTGCCCGCCGTAGCTGGAACTCGGCGGCGGCCAGTTCGCCCCACCGGCCGGACCGGTGTAGCCATTGTCGTCCACCCAGTACCGATAGCCCGGCCCGCCCACCTTGCGGACCAGCGCGTCGGCCGGCAGCACCGTCTGCACGTCCATCGCCCAGCCGGCATTGTCAAAGCCGATGCGGTTGCCCCGCACGGTCATGATATGGTCGGTCACCTCGACCGACTCCACCACGCCCGGCTCGCTTACCTGCGGCTCGTTGACCATGTGCAGCAGCCACTTCTTCTTGAAGCTCGCATTGGTCGAACCGACCCGGTCGAACACCACAAACTGCTCTTGCGGCTTGAAGCGAACGAAGAACCGCTCGAAGTTGCTGACGTTGCCCGCATCGTACGCCTGCGTACCGTCGCCGTAGGCAAAGTCGTAATCGTCGGCGATCGCCACCCGCATGTCGGCAATGTCGAACTCGGGCGGTATGGGATCGATGTCGTTGTGATCGCGGTTGCCCAGCGCCAACTGCCCGCCGTCGTTGATGTTGGCCACGTAGTCGCTGGGGTCGTAGACCAGGACGGTGTTGTGCGCCAACGACGCCTGAAAGTAGTGAGCGCGATGGTCGGTGCTCCAGCCGCTGTAGATGCCGGTTTCGATCGCCAGATCGGCGCCCTTGTGGATGATGAAGCTGTTGACGTCGCGGTGCTGGTGTCCGGCAAACCAGTCGCGGGCCTGGAACAGCGCGAACGTGTCGTCGGGCGACTCGAACCCGCTGCGCATGATCAACAGCCCCTGACCCACGCAGTGGCGCACCGGCGACAAAGCATTGCTCGGCGGCGCCGGCTGCACGTTCGTGTCGGTGAACAGCAGGTCGAACACAGCCTGGTGATTGTAGTCCGACGGGTACCAGCCGTAGCCGCTCGTCGATTGATCGGCGATCCACTGCGCGTAGCCGTCCTGATACTTCGCCCCCAGCAGCGCGTAGAAGCCGCGGTGACCCTTGTACGGTTCGTCCGGGTCGACCCACTTGCCGTCGTCGCGGCCAAGGTTCCATTCGTCCAGATGGGCGCGGCGATCGTCCATCGGTCGCGTCAGGTACACACTCCACACGCCCCACTCGCCCAGCGCGTTGCCCGCGAACGGCGCTTCCCCCGAGGCGGCTTCCCACGCAGCCATGATCCGCGCCGACGCGTACTGCGCTTCGCCCAGCGCGTACGCCCAGCCCTCGTGCCAGCCGCCGCCGTCGGCGCCGCTGGCGTCCTTGGTGGCCATGATGTACCCGAGGCAGTCGACCGCCCAGTCGAGAAACGCCTGCTCCTTCGACGCATCGATGCCCGCGCCGTACACCGCCGCCGCCCCGTAGGTCAGCCCGCCCAGCGTCAGGTTGTAGCGGTTGTTGAATGGCCTATCGCTCATCTCCCCCGAGCCGCGCGTCGCCCATGCGTCGTCGTAGTATCGCAGCAGCTCGCCGCCATACCGCTGTCGCTGCGTAGGTGTCAGCAGGTCGTACATCCAGTCGTACACCTCGGCGAAGGCGGTGATGCCCGCCTCGAACGGGTAGCCGCTGCTGCCGTCCGGCAGGCCGATGTCCTGACCGTAGATGACCTCCAGATACTCGATCGCTCGCGACAGATAAGCCGACGCGTCGTGACCCAGCTCGCGCTCGATCATGCCCACAAAGCACAACGTCCGTACGTCGTCCTCCAGGTAACTCCAGTTGTATCCCGGATCGGGCGTGCCGGTCTCGGCCACCATCGAGTCGGCCTTGCCCTTGATGATCGTGTAGACGTCGGCCATCGCCCCCGTGCACTTGGCCACCACGTCGGGCAGTGTGTTGGCGTTGACGAACAGGCGCGGGTGCTCACCGGTCGCCAGCGGCGAGCCCGCCAAGGGCGTATAGGCGTCACCCCGCCCGACAGCGACGAACAGCACCACGACAACCGCGAGCGACGCACACACCCCGAGCCGCATCACACGAGCGGCTCGTTCCACCGGCACCACATCTGAAATTCCCATACGCGCCTTCTTACCCTCCGCCCCCGGTGTCATCGTCAACTTACCCTCCTGCAACCGGCGCCGTCGCGCCCGCCGCTGCATGGCCCCATTATAACACACTCGACACCCCTGAGTCCGTAGGGCGTGTCCCGGCCACCCGGGATTGCACGCGGCTCCTGATCCTTGCGCCGATGCCCCGCTACGGGTGCCCCATCCTTTGCGGATGCACAGGGTGGGGTTTCGTACGTCGTACGAGCACAGTGGTGTCGCGTACGCGCAAAAAAAGATCCTCCGGCCGATGCCCGGTCGAGGCCGAAGGACCACCGACAG
>Ga0307378_10010475_pt1 | contig 12032 bp, 9 predicted proteins | sample UN1MG_FD_202238 | JGI IMG/M metagenome (GOLD analysis project Ga0307378, IMG submission 202238) | Soil microbial communities from Risofladan, Vaasa, Finland - UN-1 | ecosystem: Environmental > Terrestrial > Soil > Coastal area > Acid sulfate soil | place: Finland: Risofladan, Vaasa | collected...
GAAATTTTTGACAGCGTTGCGGTTGGCGATGTCGTCGCTATAATTCCGGTCCATTCTTGTCTGACAGCTAATCTAATGGGTCGATACCTTTCTCTTGACGGAGAACAGATCGACATGGCGAAATATTGAACTTAATGCGTTAGACCCAGGTATCTGGTCGTGCTATAATTTGGCGAACCTCTTGACTGTGAAAAGGGGATCCTCTGCAGCCAATATTGCTAGAACCCACAGAGATCGTAAAAGGAGAACTTGAGTGAATCTGCATGAGTATCAGGCAAAACGACTGTTTGCCCAATATGGTGTACCTATTCCTGATGGCAAAGTGGCTATGACACCAGAGCAGGCTGGCCAAATCGCCGGCGACTTGGGTGGGAAAGTGGTCGTAAAAAGCCAGGTCTTGACGGGCGGTAGGGGAAAAGCCGGTGGCGTAAAAGTTGTCAACAACCCTGAAGAAGCTATCGCTGCCGCCGGTCAGATATTGGGATTAAATATTAGAGGCCATCTGGTTGGCAAAGTATTGGTTGACGAAGCCGTGACCATTCGCGATGAAATTTACTTGGCGATCCTGATCGATCGCGCCAGGCATATGCCCATGTTGATGGCTTCCGCGGCAGGGGGCATGGACATTGAGCAGGTGGCTGCCGAAACGCCGGAGAAAATATTCCGGATTCATATTGACCCCTTGGTTGGCTTGAGAAGCTATCAGTCGATCTTTGTTGCCTCGGGCATACAATTGCCTGGTGAATTGTGGGCTGATTTTCATAGGATCAGTTCCGGACTATATGAAGCATTTTGGTCTTTAGACGCAACGCTGGCGGAGATCAACCCATTGGTAATAACTGGTGACGGTAAATTGTTGGCGGTTGATGGCAAATTATCCATTGACGATAACGCGCTTTTCCGCCAGCCGGAGTTGGCGGAGTTGCGTGATAGTGACGAAGAGAATTCAGCAGAGCGCCAGGCCCGATTGAACGGGCTTAGTTATATTCAGTTGGAAGGCAATATTGGTTGCATGGTTAATGGCGCTGGGTTGGCTATGGCGACAATGGACGTGATTAAGCTCTTTGGTGGCGTGCCCGCGAATTTCTTGGATATTGGCGGCGGTGCAACGACGGAAAGCGTTAAGGCCGCCCTGCAAATTATTCTGGCCGATAAAAAGGTCGAGGCAGTCTTATTCAACATCTTTGGCGGCATAGTCCGTGGCGATGAGGTAGCTCGGGGGATCGTTGCCGCACTGGCACAGATAGAAACCGACGTGCCGATGGTCGTACGGTTGCTAGGGACCAACGCCGAAGAAGGTAAACAGATCCTGGCGGAGGCGAATATGGTTACTGCTACGACGTTGACGGAGGCGGCCCAGAAGGCTGTCTCGATGGTTAAATCAGCTTGGGTATAGGTGATATGGGATGAGTATATTAATTAACCAGAATACCAGGTTGCTTGTTCACGGAATAACCGGGCGACAGGGCATGTTCCACACGGAAAAGATGCTAGCTTACGGCACAAATATCGTCGGTGGCATAACCCCGGGCAAAGGGGGCAATTGGGTTCATGGCGTCCCTGTATTTGATACGGCCGTAAAGGCTGTTGAAGCAACTGGTGCGAATTGTTCCATGATCTCGGTTCCAGCCCGATTTGCGGCTGAATCCATCTACGAAGCAGCCGATGCTGGTGTTCCCCTGATTGTATGCTTGACAGAAGGAATCCCTGTGCTGGATATGATCAATGTCAGTGCCTATTTAGGCAATAAGAGCATCAGATTGGTCGGACCCAATTGCCCTGGGATGATTACCCCTGGGAAGAATGGGGATCCCAAAAGCGGGACCAAGGTCGGTATTACACCTGGCTCTATCGTACGGCCGGGTAACGTGGGCATTGTAAGCCGTAGCGGCACCTTGACTTATGAAGTTATTTTTGCGTTGACATCCCGGGGTATTGGACAATCCACCTGCATTGGTATTGGAGGAGATCCGATTATCGGGACTAATTTCATCGATGTCTTACAAATGTTTGAGGAAGATCCAGGTACAGATCAAGTTGTACTCATTGGAGAAATCGGTGGAAACGATGAACAGGTTGCTGCCTCCTATGTTTCTCGCTCAATGAGTAAGCCGGTAACAGCCTTTATTGCCGGACAGACCGCGCCGCCAGGACGGCGAATGGGGCATGCCGGGGCCATTGTTGAAGGCGCTTCAGGAACAGCGGAGGCCAAGATTAAGGCTCTCGAGGCGGTTGGCGTCAAGGTCGCCCAACACCCTGAGCAGATTGTTGAGTTGATGTCATTATAATCAGGCTTCGAAATAATAGGCGAAGTCGGTCTTTTTTCGCATCTGTCAATCTAGGTACAATGTTCGTTTAATTAGAGGATCATCGTGAAACGGGATCATTACTCGTTTCACGTTTTACTTTTATGCCACGATTTGAAAAAATGGCTAAGCGTCTAAGAGCGCTTGATCTTGGCTATCTCATTGTTGTCGTTGTTTGTCTGCTGGCCGTCTATACGTTCCTTAGCCGCTCAGGTTTGCCAAAGGTTACAGACGCGGAATTGCATATTTACCGATTGGCAGAATTAAGCAGGCTTTTTAGAGCCGGTGAAATTTTCCCTCGGTGGGCGCCAAATTTCTATTATGGCTACGGCTACCCAATTTTTAATTATTACGCGCCGTTGAGCTATTATCTTGGCCTAGGTATTGATCTACTGCCTGTTCTTGGCCCAGTAGCTGCTGTCAAAGGTCTATTTATTATCGGGTTACTGGGAGCGGGATTAGGATTGTATGGCTATGTCAACGAGATTTGGGGGCGAGCAGCGGGTGTGGTTGCATCGGCAACCTATGTCTATTCACCATACATTTTATACATCGATCCCCACGCTCGAGGCGACCTGGCGGAAGCAATGAGTTTCGCCATATTTCCCATGGCGCTATGGGCAATTGATCGACTTCGACGGCGGCCGGGATCTTGGAACTGGATTGCCTCCTGTGTTCTGATAGCGGCCCTAACGATGACCCACAATCTGATGGCTATGATCTTCGTTGGTTTACTATTTAGCTGGGCAATCTGGCAAGAAATTATTCGGGGGGCAGTCCAAATCACTACTGAAGGAAATGGCCGGGTATGGCGCCTGTTGCGGTTTAGGTTGTTTCTTGCGCTAGGCGCGGGTATCGGGATAGCCGCTGTCTTCTGGCTGGTAGTGGCGCTCGAGCAAGGAGCTGTTAACCTAAATAGCCTCGTCGGGGAGGGTGGACATTTTGACTATCGAAACCATTTTCTAACCTTGAAAGAGTTGTTTTCAGCATCCAAACTGATTGATTGGGGTGCTTCGGAACCCGAGTACGTTTTGAACCTGGGCGTTGCTCAGTGGTTGCTGGGCATTTTGGGCATTTTCACTATCTTGAGTGGCCGTTCTCGGAACAGGAATCAGGCGCTATTTTTCGTATTTGCCGGGATCCTGTTTCTAATACTCACGCTCTCGATATCCACACCGATATGGAATTCGATACCCCTATTTCCATTCCTCCAGTTCCCGTGGCGTTTCCTGGGTCCACTGGCTGGAATTATCGCGGTTTTGGCAGGTATTGGAATCGGAACGCTGATTGATCTTTGGCCGGCGAAGATAGCCATGTGGCTTCCGGCTATTGCAGTGGCTATCATCATGTTGCTCGCGCTCCCCCTAATCCAGGTATCTCCCTGGCCTCCTGATTTTGGGCCAACGACTGCCCGCGAAGTGTTGGCCGAGGAATTAGCTGGCAGATGGCTGGGGACAACCGCTACGGCCGATTTTGTGCCGCTTACTGTGGAGATGTTACCGAAACCTGAAACAGCCTTGCTGGAGGCGATATTCAACGATCAACCGATTGATCGGATAAATAGAGTGACTTTGCCGGTAGGGACTTCCGTTACTTTTGAGGAGATCACACCGCTTCATACTATCTATACAACAAAATCAGAGCGAGATTTCTCTCTCCGACTATTTCTCTTCGATTTTCCAGGATGGGAAGCTCGCATCGATGGTGAACGAGTTGAAACGGAAGTGGGAAGACCGGAAGGATTTATCGTTATACCTGTCGGTGCTGGCAATCACACGGTCGAAGTTGAATTCAAGAATACACCTGCAAGAACGGTTGCCTGGGTAATTTCTCTGTTTTCCACAGTTTTTGTTTTGATCGTTGCCTGGTTAATGCGTGGTCACTACGAACTAAATTCAGATAGTGGTGACGGTGAAAGGCGCCTCTATAGCCGATCTGAAAATCTATTTCTCTGGCCAATTTTGGGCGTCGCTGTAATATTACTGATTACCAATGGCTATGTCATCGAGCCAACTGGTTTACTCCATTACGATTTTGACGGTCAGGTAGTCCAACCGGCAGCAGAGAATGTATTCATTGATTTCGGTGGACAGTTGGCCCTCATCGGCTACGATTCACCTGTGGATCCGGTGAAACCTGGTGAAAAATTCACCATAACAGCCTACTGGAAGCTGCTTGGTGAACCCATTACCAATTATCAGGTTTTTGTCCATGTTTTTGATTGGGATGGCTTTCTAGTCGCGCAATCCGACAAGCTCAATCCTGGGGATTATCCGGTGCGTCGTTGGCCGGAGGATAAATATGTGCGTGATAAGCACGAACTCGACCTACCGGCCGACTTACCTCCAGGCGAATATACAATTGCGGTAGGCTTATGGGTGGCTGCTGAGGGGTGGCGGCTGCCGGTATTGGATCAAGCGGGCAATACTCTTGGCGATTCGTACATCTTTGGGAACAGGCTTCACGCTGAATAGCGGGCAAGAACTCGATTGGGAAGGTAGCTTCTGGACAAAATGGATACGGGAAGATAGCTGGTAGACAAGATGATGTTTCATCCGATTAATGGAGTACTGAATGAGGGTTATTGCAGGGAAGGCAAAAGGACGGAAACTTCGGCGGGTTCCAGGGGAAACAACAAGACCTATCACTGACCGGGTGAAGGAAAATCTTTTTAATATCCTTGGTGACTGGGTTATTCAAACGCGTTGGTTAGATCTGTTTGCCGGAACCGGACAGGTTGGAATCGAGGCATTAAGTAGGGGGGCTGATGAGGTCTTGTTTATTGATAATACCCGCCTGGCAATCAAGACTATTTACTTCAACCTCGAAAAAACTGATCTACTTACGTCCGCGCAGGTAATTAAGACAGATTCATTTGATTTTTTAGATCTAAACCTGGTCAACCCATTCGATGTCATTTTTGTCGCACCACCACAATACCTTGAACTCTGGTCTAGGGTCCTGGCTGTAATAGATAGGACGCCAGATAATTACATGAGCCCGGATGGCATGATAATCGTCCAGATTGATCCGAGAGAATACTTCGAGGCTGACTTGAAATCACTCCAGCTATTTGATCGGCGACGGTATGGAAATACGATGCTATGCTTCTACGAGGGTTCAAGCCCGACTAGCAACTCTATAGTACATTGACCTAACTCCTCGCCATCCCCGGTGAAAGCTTTTAATCGGACAAAATAGACACCCACCGGGAAATCTTCAAAACTTATCGCGCCCAAAATGCCGTCCTGGACAGATTGGCTGCTTGTTTCAGCAATAGGGAGCCACGCGCCGCCGGTTTCTGGACCCAATGTTTCCAGGGTGTAGGAGTTATACTGCTCGCCCCCGACCGTTCCAAATAAGGTCAGGGAAGTGCCGACTGCTGTGCCGTTAGGCGGAGAAGTGATCCTTATCTCTTGCGGACAATCACCGGTTACCACAGCTGGATATGGCGTCTCAGTAAGCTCCTCAATTAACGAGGCGGATCCCCCTCGAGTCGGTTCAACGATGCCCACACCACCGGATAATGTAACCGTCGGTGCAACCTCGAGGACAATCGTTCCTTGTGGCGTTATCGAGGTAGACACTGCGAGTGGCGTAGAAAAGATATTAGGAGTGGGCGTGGGTGGTTTCAGTAGCTCAACAGGTAGCGTAGGAGCGACGCTCAAATTGACATAAGTAACGAAGGTGATAATCCCCAGGAAGAGAATAGCTAGCGTAATCGCCCTTCGCCGAATCCGTTGGCCTTTTTCCTTTTCAAGGCCAAACATCGCACTGCGAAGGATTTGGCGCGACCGCCAGTATTCAGTTAAATACCAGACTAGGCCTATTGCTGAAAGGATATAGATCCAAACATCATTACGGATGAGGAATACGTAGAGGCGATCCATTCATTCAGCCTACTCCTGTTGTTCCTCTTGGAGCTGGGAGTAGATTTGAGTCGTTGATATATTTGCGTGGCCTAGCAACTGCTGCACATCCCGCAAGTCAGCGCCACTGTCTAAGCGGTGAGCAGCAAAGCTGTGCCTTAGCGTATGGGGTGTCACCTTTAAACCTAAATCGGCTCTCTCCGCATAAGCTTTAATGATCAGCCATAGTCCTTGGCGGGTTAACTGCTGACCCCTATGATTCAGGAAAAGCGCTTTTTCATCCTTATTTTTGACAAGATGTGGCCTGCCCTCTGAGAGGTAAGTTGCCAGAATGTCACTCGTGGTTTCATCTAGGGGGAGCATGCGCACATGGTTGTCTCTTCCAATCACAGCTAATTCCGAATCGGGTAGGTTGACATCGTCGATTTTTACCGATACCGCTTCCGTCACTCGCATGCCGGTCGAATAAAGTACGTGGAGAAGGGCGCTATCACGGAGGTTCTTAGGGGATTTTTTCTGCATGGGCGCCGTCAGTAATCTTTCGACATTGGTCGTCGACAGCGTTTCTGGAAGACGCTTCTTGACCTTGGGTGAATCGAGATTGGTTGTTGGATCACTACCAATATATCCTCTGGCCAACAAAAAGTGGAAGAACGATTTGATAGCCGCAACCTTCCTGGCGACGGAGGACGGCGTGTAAGATTGTTTTTTTAGGGTCGCCGTATATTGCGATACGACCTCATAAGTGACGTTTACCCAATTGTTTATTTCCGGGTGATTGATCCTAAGCCACTTCATAAATTGATTCAGATCGTTTTGATAAGCGGCGATCGTATTTGCTGAATAGTTACGTTCAGTTGTAAGAAAATGAAGAAATGCTGAAAGCTGGTCTTCCATCGCCTGACACTCCTAATACGATGGTCGTGGGGACTAAATGACTTGCGTATAGCAAGTAATCCATGTATCCGTTCGTATCATTATGTAAGATTGTAACTTGGGTAGTATATCAGACTTTGCATAATATTTAAGTCATTCGACATAAAATCAGGATAAAGTTTGCGTGAATTCGTATTAACGGTGACAGGCTTGATGAAAATAGGTGTAAATTTCAGAGTGCCGGCAATCTCCCGTGTTTCGTATAGTAATTAACACATTATTAATGATGGTTCGGAATAAACGATATGGTATTATCGTGTGATTGCCAGATCGGTCAGTTGTCAACTAAGAAACGGAGGACGAATGCCAAACAAACACCGGGTCATTATTGCCGGAGCTGCGGGACGCGATTTTCATGATTTTAACATGGTTTTCCGCGACGACGTGACTTGTGAGGTGGTAGCCTTTACGGCCACCCAGATTCCCGATATCGATGATCGCCGTTATCCTCCGGAGTTGTCTGGGAAGCTTTATCCCGATGGCATACCCATTTATCCCGAATCAAGACTCACTGAATTAATTGGGGTAATGGGCGTAGATCAAGTTGTTTTCTCATATTCCGATGTTTCCCATGAGTATGTAATGCACCTGGCATCGGCTGTCCTGGCGACCGGAGCTGATTTTCGGTTCCTTGGCCCGCGGCAAACTATGCTCAAAGCAAAAAGACCTGTGATCTCTATCTGCGCAGTGCGTACTGGAAGCGGTAAGAGCCAAACCTCCCGTTACGTTGTGGCCGAGCTACAGAATATGGGCTTCAAAAAAGTCGTAACTGTCCGCCACCCTATGCCTTATGGAAACCTGGCCGAGCAGGCTGTGCAGCGTTATTCGAGTTATGAAGATCTGGATAAATATAAATGTACGATCGAAGAACGAGAAGAGTATGAACCATATGTTGATATGGGCGCCGTGATCTATGCCGGCGTGGACTATGGTGCGATATTAAAGAGGGTAGAGGAGGAAGCGGACGTTATTGTCTGGGACGGTGGAAACAATGATTTGCCATTCTTCGCCCCCGATTTAAAGATTGTTGTCGTCGATCCGCATAGACCAGGCCATGAAACTCGTTATCATCCTGGTGAAACGAACTTACGAATGGCTGATGTGGTTGTAATAAACAAAGTTGATACGGCGAACTATGAAGGTGTGCTTGAAGTCCAGAGGGGTATTCGGCAAGCCAATCCGAAAGCTCTTGTTGTTATGGCCGCATCGCCGATATCAGTAGAAGATCCTTCGGCAATTCGTGGCAAACGCGTTTTAGTTGTGGAAGATGGCCCGACGTTAACGCATGGCGAAATGACGTATGGTGCGGGAACAGTGGCCGCTGAGCTATTTGGCGCGGCCGAAATTGTCAATCCAAAGCCATATGCAATCGGCAGCCTTGTGGATACTTACAATCGTTATCCCGGTACTGGTCCGGTGCTACCAGCCATGGGTTATGGGCCGCAGCAAATGTCCGATCTTGAAGCGACTATTAACAATACGCCGGTGGATCTTGTTCTCGTGGCTACACCGGTTGATTTGGGCCGCTTGCTAGACATTAAGTGGCCGAGCCAACGGGTTCGATACAATCTGCAGGTGATAGGACAACCAACCTTGAAACAAATATTAATTGAACGCCTGAATTCCTCAAGCTAGCGCCAATCTAGCTTTTTTTGCTGTTGGGGGGCGATGCGTATAGTACGTACGAAATCAGTTACTTATGGTTGCCGAATGTTGAGCGGCCAATACGCTGATTCCGAAAGCAATTGAGCTTGCAGAGGGGCTTCAAGTCGTACCACCCAATGGTGGTCACCCGGGGCTACGGGAACATCAGACACCAACACTTTGAATTGATATTGATTTTCGGATTGGGCTTCCCGGACAGTGCCTATCTGATAAATGCGTCCCTGGGAATTGAGATACACCACAAATCTTTGATCCGCGAGAAGTGGTTCCGGCCAGGTCCAGGTAAATATCAGATAATTCTCGTTTGTCAGCAAGATTTCGCTACCTTGAGGCGGCCCCAAAAGTTGAATAACCGGTGGTGCTGCAACGGCCAGGGATGTATTTGAGTTTGAACCGTTACCTTCGCCTTCTTGGCTAACAGGCGGTGGTATCGGGACATGGACAGGCGGTAGGTTCATCGAAGCGAACTCAGCTGTCCAATACCACACCGATGGGGCGCCAAAATTTTGGCTGAATCCAACCCCCAGCTCAGATGCCAACGGGTTGAGAATGATTGTCCGATGCTCTGGGCTTGTAAGCCAATATTGTACCGGATCGAACGCCGACTGCATGCCCCAGGCTGTTGCTTCACCGGCATACCCGCCGGCGTAGGTAGATCTCTGAATTCGTAAGGCTGGAGAAGTCCCATCTGATCCCTCGTGACCGGTAAATCCTAGGGACGCCATATCATCAGTATGGGCTTGCGCTGCGGAATTCAGTTCAAATACCATTTGCAAAGGTGCCAGGTTATTGATCAGCCTGGCCTCATTAATGTAAGCAAACAATTGTTCGGCCGGTTGCAGATCCTGCGGTAACTCAAGGGAAAGTAGTCTACTTGCTTCGTCTGAAACCAGAGTCTCTACTTCCGCAGACGCGGTTGGTTCGATCCCGGTCGATGCCGGCAAGGATTGATCGGATTGGCTAAACCCTCCCTGACTAATGATGGGAAGGTAAAGATACAAAATACCTGGATCAACGTGGATCCACTGCTGAACAATTGTCTCTCCAAAATCATTCACAAATGAGGTACTGACTAAATAGTCTCCTGTTGCCCAGTAGACATGGTTAACCCGCTCGCCCTCATAATAGTGTCCGTCGCCCATATTCCAACGAACATTGGTAACCGAATTATCAACAAAAGCCTGCAATTCGAAGAGGCGCCCGGCAGAAGGAGAGTTGTCAACTACAAAATCGGCTGTTGGTCTCTCGCCAACCTTAACGGTCTGGAAAGTGTCACTTTGGCCGAGTTCGTTGCTTATGGACAGATGTAACTGATACGTGCCAGGTGTTAGATAATGATGGATTGGTCTTACCTCAGTGGAACGATTACCATCGCCGAAGTCCCAGGAATAGAGGAGCGGCTGCTGACCGCCGCTATGGTCAACTATCGCCAGCGGGTCACCCACAGCCGGCGTTGAATCAGCGATGGTGAAACGGGCTATTGGCTGCGGTGAAACAGTTATCAATCCAGTCGTGACGACAGAACCTATTGGGTTTGATGCTCGAAGCGATATCAGGTAGGTGCCAGGTTTTGAAAAGGTAACTTCCGGATTATTGACGGCGATAGTACGCCCATCGCCTAAATCCCAGTTTTGCGTGTTGGGTCCAGGTCCATTAATTTCGCCGATCATCTGGACTATTTGTCCGACGGCGGCTTGAGGTGGTTCAAATTTGATCGTAGCCTGCGGGGGAAGTCCAGCCCAAAATCCGGCAGAATAAGCTTCTTTCGAGGCACCGTCGTTAAGAGTAACCTGGACTGTCTGTTCGGGCTTGTTAAGGTCAACAGAACTGACCGTTAACGGAACAGCCAGTCCGGCCCGCTTGTCCAAGGAATTCAAAATCGGGCGCCAGATGAGCTGGTTCGTCTGAATATTGTAACTGGTACCCACAGGCAAGTTGGCCATCTCAAGCGCCAGGCTTCCAGGTAATAATACTTCCAGTTCAAGCGAGTCGAGAGGAATGGCGGATGCGAATAAGTTCAGGTTCAGGATTAGCTGGTCACCTGGGCTCCCGGCCTCAGGTGAAATCCAAACCTCGAGATTGAGATCGTTTTGAGCTTGCCGGGCGCTATTCGAGAGGCCGGGGAAAATTTCTTTAGCCCCAGCTAGGCCCCGAGGAATGGAAACCAGCCCCATAAAAATGGCAGCTAGTCCTATAAGAAAAAGTAATCGAACTCTGCCAATCATTAAGATCAGTGTACCAGACATAGTGTTGTGAAACAAGTGATTGAACGGCGAAGAGACTGTCGTTTACTGGATTGTATCCAGCAAGCCTGGTATGTGGCTACCTCAATCCTTTTTGGGTTCCGGTCGTAGTGCCAAGAAGGCGACAATAAGCAGCAGTGGAAATGGAAAGTACATAATCGTGGGCTGTCCCTGGCCCGAAAACGAAGTCCAGCAAAGCAGCCATAAACCGCTCAGGAGAGCAACAGCGATTGTTATGATCAACCAACGACCATGTTGGCCCAATCGGGATTCAAACAGGGCGAAGGCCTGGATCAAACCAGGGAACAATACTGAATAGTTGGAAGTAGCGGTTGCGATACCTACAAAGTTAGTCGCAGCTAGTGTAATAAATATTGCGGGTAAGATAAATTGAAAATCCTGCCTCCATGATCGTTTCCATGTGTAGAGAAGCGCCAAAATAGCCACGATGCTAAAGATAGTACCAATGATCTTGCCAGAATCAGGCCACCATAGGCTGGAAATTTCCGCCGGCGTTCCGATTGGCGCGTAGGATGAATATGATCTTACCTGTTCAAGTTGTCGGAACATCCAGTCCGGCAGTATTAGGGTCGACATCAAAATAAGAACTGCAAAAGAAGCCATCGTGGCTATCACCAATCCCCAGCGCTTTTGATATGCATCCCGCAAAAGGAGCGCCGGGATGAGTAGGACGATAATCTGGGGCTTGATAGCCAACATTGCCAACAGGATGCCCGCTAATAGAACGTAGTTATTTCGTATAGCGAATAAGGGAAACACAATAATTAGCCCAGAGACAATAGCCGCATCTCCATATATCAACGGCCGCACATTGTAATACCAGAGTAACATATAGAGATACAAACCCACACCAAGAGGAAGAGACACACGCCAATAGGCTAGCCGGCTACTCGCGAGAGCAACGATAATTTAGGCAACTTCCAGCGTGGTAAGCTAGAATGCCTGGGGGAGAACATGGTCACTTATCAATACATAGGGTAAAAATATTAGAA
>Ga0307378_10010477_pt1 | contig 12031 bp, 6 predicted proteins | sample UN1MG_FD_202238 | JGI IMG/M metagenome (GOLD analysis project Ga0307378, IMG submission 202238) | Soil microbial communities from Risofladan, Vaasa, Finland - UN-1 | ecosystem: Environmental > Terrestrial > Soil > Coastal area > Acid sulfate soil | place: Finland: Risofladan, Vaasa | collected...
CGACGGGTCCCCTGGGGCATTTCGGGCTAAAGATGCCCCCATAAAAAACTAGAAATTTTCATGAATCATTCGTCCCTCCAGTGCTGAACCAGCAACATGCATATCGAGGCAAGAGCCATTTAGGAGAGGATCAAATAGCACTGATGGGACTCCCCGCCAGGTAGGATTGGGGGGAATCAGCCTATTTTTAATTGCGCAGCTGCGCCGAGTCGCTGCAGCATTTCTCCTCGGCTCCGAGACTGGCAAAATCAACCCCTCCGAAATTCATTGTGATATCCCCGTTTATTTCTTGGGCTTCTTTGCTCCCGGCTTAAAGTATGGTGAGCGGAAAAAGTCTTCGATGGCCGTCTCCGAGATGTACCACGTCTTCCCCATCTTCTGGCCGGCCAGCCGCCCCTCCTTGATATAAGTCCGAACGCAGGAAGTCCTGATGGCCGCTGAGGCCTCCACCGAATATCTGTCATGATCTTTTCTTTGCTCAAGAGGAGAGGTCTGTCGGATTTCCGGCGCTTTTTGGCTTGTCCGCGGCTACTTGTCCCCTTTCCGCTGGTTTCAACTCAATTTGATACCCGACGACGCTCCGATCCATAATCCCCAACGATGGGGTGAGACGAAATCAGTGCTTGAACGATCATCCGACCTGTGCAGCAGAAAACGAAATTCTTTCTATGATGATGTGATGCAATGAGTTTTTTCTATTTTCTTCTCCTTTCTCTTCTTGGCTTCTCTTTAGGTCTTGTGGACCATCCTTCTATCCGTGCCCTTAGCCCGAAGGCTATGTCCGCACACCCTCTAACGTCAGGTCCCGGCCCCTTAACCTATCACACAATGCGACCTTCTCAGGCCCATTAAAGAAATTCTCAAGGCGGCCGAGTTATCTCCGATATGCAATGTAATTGCGTCCCTCTTTTAAGAGTTTATACCGGATGAGCTGAGCCTCCCGGCTCTCCTCATAGAGCTTCTCCACAAAGGCCGTCGACTCCCCGATTCTTGTTTCCAAATGGCGATACGTTTTCAGCAGCGCCTCGATCGGATGGGCGATCTTGACCGCCACCCCCATCTCCTCCAGAACATCCACCATCGTATAGCTCGAGCGTCCTGTCTCGATGACGGCTTCAACCGCCTCCATCCCTTCAAGGAACTTCTCAATCTCGGCCCGAAGGTTGAGAACCCGGCCCGATCGAAGCACCTGGCCTTCCGAGGTCCAACTCTATCACTTTTTCAGGTATTCGAGGAGCTGTTTGGCGATGCCCGCCTTTTCGTGGCCGGGAGCGAGGGCGAGGAACTTTTCCAGGGCGGCGCAGGCTTCGGGGGCCTTGTTCTGGCCGATGAGGATGGTCCCGAGCTGGTAGTAGGCGTCGGCGAAGTCGGGATTGAGCTCGATCGCCTTCTGGAACCGCGACAGGGCCGCTTCGGATTCGCCGACATTGATGAGGCAGACGCCAAGGTTATACTGGGCGTCGGGGTCGTCGGGGCTCAGGGCGGCGGCCTTTTCATAGAACGGCCTGGCCTCGGCGAACTGGCCGGCTTTGGCCAGCGCCTCGCCGGTCTCCTTGTTGGCGCTGTAGCTTTCCGGGTTGAGTTCGACCGCCTTGCGGAACGCGGCCAAGGCATCTTCGGGCTTGCCGGCCTTTTTTTGGGACAATCCCAAGTTGAGATTGTAGCCCCAATTCTCCGGGTCGAGCGCGACGGCCTCTCCGTAGGCGGCAATGGCTTCGGCATACTTCTGCTCGGCGTAAAGCTTGTTCCCCTTGAGGAACAGCTTGTCCGCCGCGGAGTAGGTCTTTTCGGCTTCGGCTTCGATGGTTTTGAGGGCGAGCTCGACGGTCTCCTCGCTCGCAATGCTGACCTTGACCTCTTTTGAGCCGGGCGCGAAGCCGGCCTTCTTGACCGTGATCATGAAGTAACCGGGCATCAATCCCACCTGCACGAACCGGCCCTCTTTGTCGGTCTTGCTTTCGTAACGGACGGTGGAGGTTTTCTGGGAGACGATCGCCACCTCGGCCTTTTCGATGGGGTTACCGGAAGGATCCAGGACACGTCCGGAAATTCGGCCTTGGAATTGGGCCAGGGCGGCGCCGGCCAGCGCGAAGAAGATCAGGACGATGAGTACGGATCGTTTGGACATCGGAAATGACTCCTATTTTTTATCGACGTGCTTTTTTGTCTTCTCCTCGAGAGCCTTGACCGCCGGCTGGTCGGGAAGGAGCGAAAGGGACTTCTGGAGGAGGGGGAGGGCTTGTTCCGGGCGGTCGAGGGCCAGGAGGCATTCGGCGGCCAGGTTCAGGACCGGGATTTCCGTGGCCTCGGCCATGAGTTTTTCCAGGTAGGAAAGCGCCGAATTCCAATCCTTGAGTCCGGCGTAATCCAGGGCGATGACCTTGGCCGCCTCTCGGTCGGGAGCGCGCTCGTAGAGAGGGCCGGCCTGGGCGAGGGATTCCCGGAAAAGGCCCAGGCCGTAGAGCGATTTGGCCAGGAGGAGCCGGGCGGCCGGATCATCCCGGCCGGCGAGGACGCGCTCGAAGGCCTCCCGGGCCAGGCCGAAGTCGCCGCTGAGGAAATATTGAGAACCGAGGACTTTGGAGTGCTCGGGACCCGGATAAGGGCCGTGGAGACGGGCATAGGCCTGAGGAACGACCGGAGCGGCCGCGGAGAGGACGACGAAATTCTCCTGCTCCGTGAGATGCTTCCGGCCGTCCGCGGATTGGACGGAGATCTCGGCCCGGTAGTATCCCGGCTTGATGTCCTTCAGGGGGACGGCCCCCGAGACGAGGAGGGTCGAGGGATCGCCGGGGTCGGCGGCCGCGTCGGACAGGGGGATGATGCCAACGCTCTGGTTCGTGTCGATCGAGGTGATTTCGAGGACAAAAGACGGCGGGGCGGCGAGCCCCAGTTTGTCGAGATTCCAGGCCTGGAGAAAAACGCCCAGCGACCCGGAGGGGATGAACTCGTTCCGGGCCCCCACGAGATACTGGCGGCCGCCGAAGACGAAGGCTTTCAGGTTGTTCTTCTGGGCCTCGGGGACGTTCTCGCCCGCATAGAAAAGGAGGGGAACGCTGAGCCCGGTCCGGCCGGTTTCCGGCGCGACAAATTTGGCCTCGAAAGAGGAAAAGTCCTTGCCCGTCTTGTTTTTCAGGAGGAAGAGGGCTTTGTGCTTACCGGGGACGACCGCCAGGAGGTCCTGGAAAGCGAACCGCCGGCCCGAGTAGGACTTGTATTGTTCGGCGGTGAGCGTGAGAGGGATCTCCTCGACCTTCTCGTAGATGAGCCTGCCGCGGGGGTCTTCGAGCCGCAGGACGAGCTCGAAACTGGCGTAGATCGCGCTGCCCTTCATGCCGAAGTTCATCTTCTCCGGCTCGATCGACCAGTGGACAAAAGGCTGTCCGCCCGTCCGGAACACCTTCACCTGGAAAGCGCTCTGGATGAAGCTGTCCGAATACTCCGTCTCGACGTAATCCTTGAAGGTCATGAAAGACCGGGCATAGTTGTCCGTGAACTTCTTCTCCGGCAGTCGGCGGACCGAGGCGATGATGGTATCGGAGGAGAAGGACGAGAACCCGGCGGGCGCCTCACCGGGCAGATAGCTTTGGGCCGCGGAGGCCAGCTCGCCATCCACCCTCCGGATGAACTCGACCGCCTGGGAGCGGCTCATGTTCTGCCCCCCCATGATTGGGACCGCGAGCTTCTCCGGGCCTTCGAAGCTCGGCGAATAAAGGCGGAAATCGCCGATCCCCTCGGGCTGGTAGAAGATCAAATAGAAATAGTCCGGAAGGCCGTACTCCACGGCCCCCTTGTAGAACCAGAGCTCCAGGGGCCAGACCTGGGAGTTGGTGGTGTAGAAATGGCGCTCGAGCGGCGGCCCGAGGACCAGGTAGAAGAACCCCCTGTCCGTCTGGCTGCCGCGCTTCGACGACTGGCGGCCGAAATTCTGGTCGGCGAATTGGACGCGTTCCATGTATTCCTTTTGGAACTCGTTCTCCGTCGTATCCGGATACGGATCCCTCATCCGCCAGAAGAACCGAACGAACTTGTCCCGGTCCGCGTTCGTCTGGAGTTTGAGGAAGACCTCCCTTTCGGTCTTGGTGACGATCGGCGAAACGTCCTCGAGCCAGAGCTGAAGGACCGGGGAAAGCTTCTCCACGGCGGCCGCGGCGCCCCCCGCAAGGAGGGCCGCGAGCGCGAACCCGAGGGGTACAATTTTCTTCAAAGGCTCGTCCTTTTCCCCTGAAAACTAGGATAGCACACGGCCGGATCCAATACAAATCCTGCAGGGGGCCGTCCGTCCACTTTTTCATAAATTTCGCTTGAAAAAGCCCGGAATCTTTGATAACATCTAAAAATATAGAGAGCGATCATCGTCATGATTAATTATCTTATTAAATTAAAATCAGATGTGCGACGGCCAAATCCGGCATTAAAATTGCTAATTTCAGGCTAGCAAGGAGGTGCGAATCGGGAAGAACAAGGATCACACCCGGCCAGAAGCAAGGTTCCCAATGACAGAAAGGAGGTTTATTTTGAGAAAAATGTTCTTATGCGTTTTGGCGATCACCCTTCTCCTCGCCCCGGTCGCCTTTTCTCAATCCCGGGAAACCGGCGCCATCCGCGGCATCGTCGCGGATGAGGAGAACACGCCCCTGCCCGGCGTCAGGGTGACGCTTTCGGGCGGGAACCTCATGGGTGTCCGCTCTTTCATCACGGACACCAACGGCGAGTTCCGGTTCCCCGCCCTGCCGCCCGGTGAATACCAGGTCAAGGCCGAGCTCCCGGGCTTCGGGACGGTCCTTCGCGAGAAAATCCGGCTGAACACCACGTCCACTCTGGACATCGATATCCAGATTAAGGCCTCGTTGATCGAGGAGGAGGTCACGGTCATCGCCCAGTCGCCGACGGTCGACGTCAAGTCCACCGAAACGGCGTCGGTCACCCTCAGCAACGAGATCCTGCGGAACATGCCCAACAACCAGTTCACGTCGAACATCGTCAACATGGCCCCGGGCGTCAACAACGATGTCGCCTACGGCGCCTCGTCCGACACGGGCATCGCCTACTCCATGGACGGAGTCAACGTCGCCGACCCCGAGGGCGGCTCGGCCTGGGTCTTCTCGGACTACAACATCATCGAGGAGGCCAAGATCATGGGCATCGGCCTCCCGGCCGAGTACGGCAACTTCACCGGCGTCATCTTCAACCTGGTTACGAAATCCGGCGGGAACGCGTTCTCGGGCCACTTCGAGTTCGACTTCCAGGGCTACCGGGACGATTCCAAGTTCTGGCAGGCCACGAACAACCAGGCCTATCTTGAAGACTTCCCCAAACTGACCTCGCCGACGTCCAAGCTGATGGACATCAACGGCCATCTCGGCGGACCCATCGTCAAGGACAAGCTCTGGTTCTACGTCGGCGGCCAGTTCTACCGGACCCAGAACCGCCCGACCGGCTTCCCCGAGGACGTCGACTACAAGCAGCCGCGATTCTTCGCCAAGCTGACCTCCCAGCTAACGCCGTCCCTGAACATGAATTTGGCCTTCCAGCGGACCAGGTATGATGGAACGAACCGGGGCGCCGGCTCAACGACCTCCCCCGAGGCCTGCGTCACACAGGACTCGCCGGACTGGCTGGTCAGCTTCAGCCTGACCAAGATCCTGAGCCCCACGACCTTCTTCGACATCAAGAGCAACTATTTCGAGGGCATCTACTACCTCGATCCCGAGGTCGGGTTCGACACCTACTCCCACTTCAACCTTGACGAAAACATGCTCTTTGACAGCGCGGGTTACTTCTACTACGCCGACCGGGCCCGGTTCGGGACCAACGCCAGCCTGACCCACTACGCAGAGGATTTCCTCCTCGGCTCCCACGAGTTCAAGTTCGGGGCCGAGTTCGAACGGTCCATGGCTCGCAGCCGCTACGGCTACACCGGCACGGGAGGCGCCCTGGGCGATCACATCATCTACAACGACTACTTCAGCTACGGCTACAACGGACCCTACCTGGCCTACCAGTACTCGGGCTACGACACGAACACCCGCTACACGCGCCTCGAGGCGTTCGTCCAGGACTCCTGGCAGATCGGCAAGCGGCTCAACCTCAGCCTCGGCCTCCGCTACAGCCAGAACTGGGGCGACGTCAAGGGCGTCAGCGGCGCCGTCTACAAGACGAACCGGCTGGCCCCCCGACTGGGCTTCACCTTCGACATCCTGGGCGACAAGACGACCATCTTCAAGGCCCACTACGGGCAGTTCACCGAGGCCATGCTGACCGCCTACCACGATCGGATGAACCCCATCGAAAACTTCGGCGACGCTGTCGGCTATTACTACGACCCCGGCGATGAGGCGTGGTACGAGTTTTTCCGGATCTCGCCCGACCCTTACCGGATGGACCCCAACATCAAGCACCCCTACATGACCCAGTACACAGTCGGCATCGAACGCGAGCTATTCAGGGATACCTCGTTCAGCGTCACCTACATCAACCGGAGGTGGCACAACACCGTCGGACGCTACGACACCGCCGCCGACTTCGAGGCGACGACGGCCTTCTCTGCCGATCTCAACCAGACCTTCACCGTTTACGAGCGGACCGAGGAGACGCAGGACACTTATTCCTACCTCATCACCAACATGAGGATGAGCGATGAGTTCCCCTGGATCCTCGAAAATCCCTACCGGAAATACGAAGGCATCGAGGTCCTGTTCAACAAGCGTTTCTCCAACCGCTGGCAGCTCCTGGCATCGTACGTCTACGGCAAGGCCAAAGGAACCTTGGACAACAGCTTCGGCATCGACCTTGGCTGGGGCGGCGTCAAGAGTGACCCGAACATCTGGATCAACGCCGAGGGTAACCTGACCAACGACCCGACCCACATGATCAAGCTCCAGGGGACCTACGTCCTGCCCTTCGACATCAGCTTCAACGCCTCCTTCCGGGGCATCACGGGCAACGCCTGGGCGACACGCTTCCGGACGGGACGGTTCAACCAGGGCCGAATCACTTTCCTCGCCGAACCCCGCGGGACGAACCACTACCCCATGGAGAAGATTCTCGACCTGAGGCTGGAGAAGATCTTCACTCTGGCCCGCAATTACCGCCTCGGCGTGATTGTCGACATCTTCAACGTCTTCAACTCCGACACCCTCACGTCCTGGGGCACGCGTATCGGCTACGACTGGTACACCGACGGCAGCTACACCTCGACGGACGGACACGAGCTCTACGGCATCGTCCGTCCCCGGCAGGCCCGAGTCGGCATCCGGCTGATCTTCTAAGCTCCAGCTCACGCAGACGCTCAGGGCGGCGGGCCTTCCCGCCGCCCTTTTTATTTTGGGCCAAGCCCGTCCCGCGGAGGGTCATCTCACCGGCCCGAATGTGATAAAATATGATAAAATAAGAGATCATGGTGATATCGAAGCGCCTGAAAGCGATTTTCATCGGCTGTGCCGTTCTCCTCGCCGCGGCCGTCGTCGTCCTCCTCGTTATCGGGCTGCGCCGGGCGAATTTCGACCGCCTCCGGGGCAAAAAGGACTGGAACGTCATCCTCATCACGGTGGACACCCTCCGCACGGATAAGATCCACTGCTACGGCGCCCCCCAGGTCAAAACTCCGGCGATGGACCTTTTCGCCGCCGGGGGCATCCGCTTCGAGAACTGCATCGCCCAGACGCCCTTGACTTTGCCTTCGCACACGACGATCCTCACCGGCACGCTTCCGGTCTTCCACGGCGTCCGCGACAACGGCGGGTTCGTCGTCCCCTCCGAACTCATGACCATGGCCGAGACGTTCAAGGACAAGGGATACGAAACGGCCGCTTTCGTCGCCGCCTACGTCCTCGACTCCAAGTGGGGCTTGAACCAGGGCTTCGACACCTATTTCGACAAGTTCGACCTGAGCCGATACGAGAAGATCTCGCTCGGCGAGGTCCAGCGGCCGGCCAACGAAGTCATCGACGAGGCCATCGGCTGGCTCGAAAAGAATAAGACCGGAAAATTCTTCGCCTGGATCCACCTCTACGACCCCCACACGCCCTACGCCCCGCCCGAACCGTTCAAGAGCGAGTACCCTCGCAATCCCTACCTCGGTGAGATCGCGTTCACTGACACCCAGCTCGCCCGTCTCTGGGACTATCTCGACCGCAAGGGGCTCCGCGACAACCTCTTCCTCGTCTTCGCCGCCGACCACGGCGAAAGCCTGGGGGAGCACGAGGAGACGACCCACGGCTTCTTCCTCTACCAGGCTGCCCTCCACGTGCCCTTGATCATCGTCACGCCTTTTCCGGAACTCCAAGGCCGGACGTCCTCAGAAACGGTCGGACTGGTCGACGTCATGCCCACGGTGCTGGAGATGGCCGGGATCCCCGCCCCCGCCCAAGTCCAGGGTTCGAGTCTCGTCCCCTCGTTCTTCCGTCCGGGCGCGGCCAAAGAGCGGCTGGCCTATTCAGAATCCTACTACCCCCGTTACCATTACGGCTGGTCCGAGCTCCGGAGCGTCCAGGACGGCCGCTTCAAGCTCATCCTGGCCCCGGTGCCCGAACTCTACGACCTCGGCCTGGATCCCGGGGAGGAGAAGAACCTCGTCTACCTCGAAAAGCAAGTCTTCGAGGACCTTTCCGCCCGGGCGGAGGCCCTCATCAACGAGGCCGGCCGGAACGCTCTCGAAGTGGACGTCAACAAGGTCGACGAGGAGACGCGGGAGAAGCTGGCCGCCCTCGGCTACATCGGTTCGTTCACGGATTCCTCGAAGCTCGCCGGAAGGAAGCTGGCCGACCCCAAGGACAAGATCGGCATCTTCAACGAACTCTCCAGGGCCCGGGAGACGGGCATGAACGGGAATGTCGATGAGGCCATCCGGACGATCGAGGCCATCATCAGGGAAGACCCGACGATCGCCGACGCCTACTTCTCGCTCGGGAATATTTTCTACAAGGCGCGGCGGTTCCAGGAAGCGATCGCGGCCACGACCAAATCCCTGGACCTCAAGCCCGACGATTCCTTCGCCGTGATCAATATCGCCAACTCCTACCAGGCCATGGGCCGTTACGACGAGGCCGAAAAATTCGTCCTCGATTACATGGCCAGGGGCTTCGACGACTCCCAGCTCTATTTCCTCCTGGGGAACGTCAAGGTCCACCAAAACGAACCCGAGCAGGCCATCCCCTACTTCGAGAAGTGCCTGGCCGGGAACCCCCAGTCGGTCTCGGCCCACAACGCCCTCGCGGCGGTCTACCTCAACCGCGACGGCCCGGGCGACCTCTCCCGGGCGGAGGAGCACTTGAATTCCGCCATGGCCATCAACCCGAAACTCATGAGCCTGCGGTACAACATGGCCCAGCTCCGCGAGAAACAGGGCCGGCTCGCCGAAGCCGCCGACCTCTACCTCCAGGAGATCCAGGACGCCCCTAGAAGCTACAAGGCGCTCTTCAACCTGTCCCGCGTCTACAGGCAAATGGGTCGGGAGGACGAGGAGTACGAGACCTTAAGGAAGACGATCGAAGCCGAACCGGACTTTCCGGTCGCCTATTTCTACCTCGCCCGGATCGAACTCCGGCGCGGCCGCGACTTCGAGGAAGCCATCCGCCTGGCCAAGAAGGGGATCGACCTCAAACCCGCCCCGACCGAGCTGCCGCTGGGCTATTTCCTGCTAGCCGACCTCTACAACCGTATCGGAGACAACGTCCGGTCCGAGGAAAACGCGAGGAAAGGGCAGGCGGCCGCCGCCGCGGCCGCTTCTTCATCGAGGCCGGAAACGAAAAAGGATTAGATCTCGAACTTCCGTTCGAGCGAGGCCTTGCTCCCGTCGTTCGTGTTGGTGACCGTGACGCTCAGCGTGTAGGAGCCGGGGCCGAGGGGCGCGACCGCCTCCGCCATGAAATTCCCGCCCAGGACGCTTTTCAGGCGGCTTTGGGGAATATCGACGGGGAAGGCCTTGGCGAAGGTCCAGACTTCCGTTCCGGCCGCGTCCACGATTTTCATCGTCGCCTCGACGGTCGCCTCGAACCTCTCGCCGTGGGACTTCAACCAGATATTCTTGTAGGGAAGGACGAGGGTAAGGTGTGCGCCCCCTTCGTCCGCCCGTTCAATCCTGACCTCGAGCTCCGGCAGAGTCGCCGCATACCGCGTCTCGCCGGCCCTCGCCAGGGTCTCTCTCGGCCGATACGCCGATTCCTTCGAGTGCTTCCAGAAAGTCTCAAGCGGCCGTTCGTCTGGAAGAAGTAGTCCTCCCAAAAAGAAAGAATCAGCCCTTACAGCTTTTTTTCAACTCCGGAAACAAAGACGTGTTCGACATCGAGAGTCCCCTCTTTCATCTCCACAAAGGGCTCCCCGGCTTTCAAACCGACCGTCCCGAATCCTGAAGCCGTCGACAGGAAGGACCTGAAATCGTCGCCCACCTGTGAGTCGATATAGAGCGTCTTGGCGACGGCGTCGTACCGGACTCCCGTCATACCCTGGAGAAGCCCATAGCTGCTCATTTCCCGGGCGTACCAGTGGCCGCATTCGTATTCGTTGAAGGGATTGCGGACGGCCCCGTCATAGCGGTCGCGGCAGACCCGCACGATCTCCAACCCTTCCTCGACCATCCCTTCCAGAATCAAATGGGAAGCGACCTGGTATTCGATGCCCGTCCAAACCTCGTTGCTGTAGACGAAGGGGAGCGAGAGTTCGCCGCCCCGCGGCCAGGTGCAGAGAAGCAAACCCCCTTCTTTCCCGGCGGCGAAAGCCGGGCGCTGGGGGTTGGCAAATTCGCTCAGGTCATGCTTGAGGTTGTACTTATGGACGGCCTGGAGATGGCTTCGGACTTTAGCGGAGCTGACGATCTCTTCCATCCCGCACACCCTGGCCATCCAGAAACCGAGAACCCCGTCGGAAAGACACCCGATCCCGTACTGATATTTGGGACCCTCCCGGTTGAGAATGCCGACGACCTCATTATACCCGGGCCCGTTGGAGGAATAATCGAGGGGCTCGAATTTGGCGTCCAGCCCCTCCGTCTGGATCTTCTGGATGAAATATTCGCCGTTGTAGAGCTCGTCCTCCAGGTACTGGATGCCCTTTTCGAGAAGTCCGCTGTATGAGGACACATCCTCTCCGAGGGCCGCGCCCATCTCGATGGCCGCCTGCAAAGCTCCCAGATAGAAGCTGCTGCAGTGGCCGTCCGGCCCCCAGTACTCGATGTCATAGGTATTGTGATGGGGCTCCTCGAGGACTCCCCTCCCCCTGGGGTCCCAGGTGAGGATGCAGTAGTCTAGGCTGAGCCTAACGTTGGGCCAGAGCGTCTTCAGCCAGGCCGTGTCCCCGGAAATGCGCCAATCGCGATGGATCTTCATGATCCCGCCGAGCTGCCCGTCCGCCGCGGCATGGAAATCGTGGACGACGGCACGGACTGGAAGCGCCGACCGGAAGGTCTGATGACCGCGCTCGTCCTGGCTCTCGTTGAACTCGGTTCGTCGGAGGCTTCTTTCCAGGTCGGGAAAAAGGTGGGGGATGGCCTGCGCGTAGTTCCAGACATGCGTGCATGATCCGGGGCAGCATCCCCTGTCATCCGAACAACCCTCGAAACACCAGAGCCGGCCGTCCGTTTGCCTGAGGACCGTCGGGGACTTAAGGATGGTCAGGTTCGCCGCGACCGCCTCAACGACCTCCTCGGGAAGTGTCATGTCATAAAACGTGTCCCTGAACAGGGCGGATTTCTCGCGCAAAAGGTCATATTTGAGGCGCCAGTAGTCGGCGATCTCTTCAAGGCTGTTGAACCTGCCGGCGTACCAGGGCACATGGTAGGGAGACGAACAGCAGGACGCCTGCTCCGCTTTCGGAGCGCCTTCGGGATCCCGGCCGTAGCGAAGGTTGGTGACGGGAACATACCAGGCCAGCATGACCCGGACGGTCCTGTTTTCGCCGGGCGGGATGGTGAGGGGGACGAAAAGCGATGCGCCGGGGGCCGTCCCTTCCTGGGGAGGATTGGCCATGAGATTGGCTTCCTGGATGTTTTTCCAGGTCAGGGTCACGGCATCCCACCAGCCGCCCCTGAACCAGC
>Ga0307378_10010478_pt1 | contig 12031 bp, 7 predicted proteins | sample UN1MG_FD_202238 | JGI IMG/M metagenome (GOLD analysis project Ga0307378, IMG submission 202238) | Soil microbial communities from Risofladan, Vaasa, Finland - UN-1 | ecosystem: Environmental > Terrestrial > Soil > Coastal area > Acid sulfate soil | place: Finland: Risofladan, Vaasa | collected...
CCTTGTCGCCCGGTTTCCTCTCGGTGATCCTGCGGACGAGGGTCAGCCAGTCGGGTACGGGTTTGCCGTCGAACTCCTTGACGACGTCGCCGACCCGGGCGCCGGCCTTCTCCGCGGCCGAGCCCGTCACGACCGTCCCGATCCGCAGTTCCGACGACGCGGGGTCGGGCATGACGCCGAAGTAGGCCACGCTCGCCCCTCCGCCGCGGAAGCCGAACACCTCGCCTTTGGCCAGGCGGCCCCAGTCGCGGCGGAATGCGTCAACCGGGACGTGGATGTTGCCGTCCAGCGGGCCGGAGATGCGGCTGCTGATGCCGACGACCTTCCCGTCCATGTCGAACAGGGGCCCGCCGGAGTCGCCGCTGACGATCGTGCAACCGGTGACGATCATCGTGGGGGCGTTCCGCAGGACGCGCCCGATACGGACCGGCGGCGTCCGCCCGCGCTGGAAGCCGCCCGGGTGGCCCGCCGCGAGGAGCCACTGGCCGGGCTTGAGGTCCTCCGACCGCCCCATCTGGCAGTGAGGCCAGCCGTCCTTGCCGGGGTGTTTGTCGAGGATCTGCACCAGCCCGGCGTCGACGCCGAGGTCCGCGCCGAGCGTCTTGGCCCTGAGCCGACGGCCGTCGGGCAGCAGGACGGTGACGTCGCGCCCGGCCTCGCGGGTGACGTGACCGACGGTCAGGACGTAGCCGTCGGCACTGATGATCACCCCGCTGCCGCCGCCGCCACGGCTGCTGATGCCCACCGTCGCGGGCGTGACCTTGGCGGCGACCTCGCGGAATCTCTGCTCCATGGCCTTGAGGTCGTCCACGCTGGCGGGCACGTCACCGGCGAGGAGCTTCTCGAGCCGGCCGGAGGGCTCGGGCTTGACGACCGGCAGGGCTCCGGGCCCAGCAGCCGGGAGGGTCGTCGGGCCGACGGGCTTCGTGGCAGCGGCAAACGCCGGCGTGCAGACGATACACGCCGCCAGAAGGCCAAGCGAAACGAACGTCGTTCTACGTCTCATGCTGTTGCGTGCTCTCCAAGTGGTCTGTCCATTGTAGCAGGACGCCGACCCAAAGGGCGCGGGTCCGCCTCATGTACTACGCACGAGGGGGCCCCGAGCTTGCGTGGTTTCCGGGGGACCTTGGCCGGCCTGCGGCCGGCCGCTAAACGGCGATGCCGCCAGAGGAGCAACGAATCAGAACCGGCTCCGGCGCTGCACGAGGAACTCGATCAGGGCCTTGTCGAACGTCATGGCGTTGTGGACGGTGGTGAAGTCCGCCCGGACGGCCTGGCACTGGCGGCGGTACTCGTCGAGGAACCGACCGATCTCCCGGAGGTACGCCGACCGGATCGCGCGCGGGTTGGTCGCGACGCTGTCGTGCGTCTCGGGGTCCTCGAAACGCACCTCGCCGTCGAACTCGAACGCCACCTCGCTGTGGTCCAGCACCTGTATGATGATGATGTCGTGCCCCCGGAAGCGAAGGTGGTGCAGGCCGCGGAGCACCTCCTCCTGGTCGTCCAGCAGGTCGCTGAGCAGGATCATCAGCCCGCGCTTGCGGACGCGCCCGGCCACGTCGTGCAGGGCGCGGGCCAGCGAGGTCCGCCCGAACGGCTTGGTCCGGGCGAGTGTGGCCAAGATGTTGGTCAGGTGCGTCCGCTTGCTCTTGGGGGGCAGGAAGCAGCGGACCTTCTCGTCGAAGGTGAACAGGCCGACGGAGTCCTGCTGGCCGATCATCAGGTAGCCCAGCGCCGCGGCGAGGCAAATGGCGTAGTCCATCTTCGTCAGCCGCCCGCCGAGGGCGAAGTCCATGCTGCCGGAGCAGTCGACCAGCAGGTAGGCGTCGAGGCTGGTCTCGGCCTCGTACTTCCTGATGTAGAACCGGTCGGTCTTGGCGAAGACGCTCCAGTCGATCTGGCGGATGTCGTCGCCGGGGGTGTACTTGCGGTGCTCGGAGAACTCGACGCTGAAGCCGTGGAACGGCGAGCCGTGCAGCCCGCTCATGAAGCCCTCGACGATGAACCGCGCCTTCAGGTCCAGGCGCTTGACCTGCTGGATCACGTCCGGGCGGAGATACTGCTCGGGCTTCAGGGCCATGAGCGGATTGTCCATCCCCCCAGTGGCATTGTCAAACCAGCCAAAGGGACGGGGTACATGACCGTACATGCGCGCCCTGGCAAACACAGGCCTTCCTGGGTGGCACCTTCAAGCGAAGCTTGTGGGTGCGTCTGGCATCGGGACGAACACCCACAACGTCGGCCCCGGCTTCGCCGGACCCGCCGTTGAAGGTGCCACCCAGCACGGGAGGGCATGACCGTAGCGGCGGGCATCGCATAGGTCGTACAGGTCTTATGGGTCCTATGGGACATTCCACCGCAGTCCAGCGGACCGGCTCCTCGGCGCGCGGCTTACGGCTTGGTCGGCAGGAGGACCAGGGCCTTGGCGGCGCCGGCGGCGGTGTAGGCCTTGGCCACCTTGGCCAGCGACGCCTTCTCTCCCCCGCGGACCTCCAGCGGGCGCGGGGCCAGCATGCCCAGGGCGTCCGGCACGTCGCAGACGCGAAGGACGTTCAGGAGCTGCGGGGCCTCGGCGAGCGTGTGGGTCAGCAGGGGCGCGTCCAGGACCGCGCCGGAGATCTCGTCCTCCAGCAGGGCGGCGTAGGCGGCCAGGACGGCCCCGGCACCGTGCCCCGCGACGTGCACGGGCACTTTGCCCTCGTAGCGGGCGTGCAGGTAGCGCGCGGCCGCGACGATGTCCTGCACGCGCCCGCCATCGGCGGTCCGGCCGAGCAGGAGGTGACAGCGCTCAACGTAGTTGGGCGGGTTCTTGCGGGTCCATCGCGTCGGCCCGACCCCCCTCGGGGCCAGCAGCCAGACCGCGTCGGCGTCCTTCCGGACGGCCCCGAGCCAGTCGGGATCGGCCAGCTCGTCCTTATTGTCGTCCGGCCCGACGACAACCAGCAGCACCCGCGCCGGTTCCCCGTCCGGCAGCGGCGCGGAGGGCTTCAGTGGGACCTGGATGCCCGTCTCGGTCTGGAGCCACTCGGACCCGCCCTCGCCGTCCTTGGCCTTGGCGGCCGGGGGGATGCGGTCCGGCAGGCTGCGGAACGTGCCGCGCCGAAGCTCGCCCAGCAGCCCCGCCTTCCACTTCTCGAACCCGCCCGCCTGCGGGGGCTGGACCTTTGCCATCGGCACGAAGTGCTCGTCGATCGTCGTGTTCAACTCGTCCTTGGGAATGTCCGCGTCCGTGGCCATCGCGCGGAGCTTCTCCGGCTCGATGACGTACTTCCGCTGGCGGCCGGTGCCGGCGGGCAGGTCCACCTCGCCGTCGGTCACCACGCGGGGGTCGTCCTTCAGGTGCATGTTGATGAAGCGATAGGCAGCCTGGCGGATGTCCTTGCGGTAGGCGTGCCCGCCCATGCTGACGACGCAATCGACGAAGTCGCTGGCGCCGAAGAGGCTGTAGAGGTCCTTCAGGCGGTTGATGATCCGCCGGTTGGCGTCCATGGGGAAGATCGCGTCATGGTCGCTGTTGACGAACAGCAGCGGCCGGGGCGCCACGAGCGCGGCGATCCGCGTCCACGGCCAGGCGAAGGTGTTGTAGAGGAACATGCAGTCGCAGTGCCCGTTGATGACGCGGTGGGTCACGTAGCTGGGCAGGTCGGCCATCCCGCTGACGGGCACGGCGACCTTGACGCGCTCGTCGGCGGCGGCGATCCAGAAGCTGGCCGCCCCGCCCCCGCTGATGCCGGTGACGGCGATGCGATCCGCATCGACGTCGCTGCGGCCGACGAGGTAGTCGATGCCGCGGATGCCGTTGAGGCACTCGACGCCCGAGGGGACGTACCCGCGCGAGTGCCACCACCATCGCTCGTAGCGGTACGTGCCGTGGTGGGTCGCGGCGATCTCGCCGAGCTGGAGCGAGTCCACGACCAGGCACACGTACCCGTGCCGCGCAAACCAGATGCCGTGGGGCTGGAACGCCGTCTTGTTGCCGTTGCGCCCCATGCCGGAATGCCCGCAGACGTACAGCACGGCGGGCAGGCGCCGGCCCTTCTCCACTTCCGCGGGGCGGTAGAGGTTCGCCGTCACGTACAGCCGCGGGCGGCTCTGGTAGTGCAGCTTCTCGACCACGTACCCCTCGCCGGCCAGCGTGCCCGTGACGGTCGCCTTCAGGGGGCCCTTGGGCGGCATGGGGTCCAGGCCGAGCATGTGGAGGTATTCCTGCTTGTACCGCGGCCGCAGGGCGCTCCACTCCTCGGCGGACTTCGCCTCGCCCAGGAATAGCTCGTGCAGGCGCTGGGCCTCGGCGGCCAGGTAGGCCTGGATCATCTCATCGCCCGGCTGCCCGCGGTCCGGCTTGTCGTAAAGCTGCCCTCTTGCTGCTGAACTCGCCATGGCCAACGCTCCCAGCATCACCACCGATATGCCGCATCGCTGCATGTTGCCACCTCCCGTTCGTGGCGTTCCGCTGATCTTACGCGATCGGCCTGAAGCGCCGCCATGGCGCACTCGCCCGTCACCCATCGTGGTCCCGTTGCCGGCCGGAGAGCAGCAGGATGTCGCGGAGCTGCTCGGGGCCGGCGGCGGCGAGCCAGCGGTCGGCGAAGCCAGGCTCCTGGACGATGTGGGCGACGGCCATGAGCGCCCGCAGGTGGTAGTTCCGCTCGTCCGACGAGCCGACGAGGATGAACGCCGTCCGCACGGGCGGCTGGTCGTCGCGGAAGATGATCCCCCCCCGGCAGCGGACGGGCAGGACCTCGAAACGCCCCTCGCCCTCGACGATCACGTGCGGGATCGCCAGCCCCGGCTGGATCACCGTGCTGCTGTCCGCCTCGCGCCGGCGGAACCGCTCCACCAGGGCCTTCTCGTCCATGCCCAGCCGCCCGGCCAGGGCCTCGGCCGCCTTGGCGAACAGCTCGTCGGCGGCCGTCTGCCCGGGCAGGTCGAGGATCGGGCAGTCGTGGATGAGGTGGTCGAAGCGGTCCTTGACGACCTCGTCGCGCTCCAGGGCGATCTCGCGCAGCTCCTGCTCCAGGCTCGTCCGGCCGATCTCCTTCGCCACGGCGCGGCGGACCATGTAGACCAGGGCGCTCTGGCGGTCGGTGCGCGGGCGAACGTAGAAGGCATACCACAGCACGCCGCCGGCGATAAACCCGCCGGTGGTCAGCAGCGGCACGAGGCCCAGCCCCGCGGCCAGCAGGGCGATCAGCACGGCATACATCCCCACGCCGGCGATCTGCACCCACGGGAACAGCGGACAGCGGAACAGCGGGCGGTAGTTGGGGATGCGGCTGGCCCGCATGATCAGCACGGCGAGGTTCACCAGCAGGAAGAGGATCAGCATCATCGTGCTGGCGACCTTGACCAGGTCGCGGATGCTCAAGGCCGCGATCATGAGGATCATGAAGCCGCTGGTCGCCAGCACGCTCACCCACGGCGTGCCGAACCGCCGCGAGACCCGCCGGAACCCCGCCGGCAGCAGCCCGTCGCGGGCCATCGCCATCGGGCTGCGAGAGGCCGAGAGAATGCCGCTGTTGCCCGTCGTCACGAACGCCACGATGCCCGCGGCCGACAGGACCACCACGCCGGCCCGCCCGAGGAACTTCCCCGCCGCCAGGGAGAGCGGCGTCAGGCTGCCGTACGCGCCCCGGCCCAGCTCGGCGGGGTCGGTCACGCCGACGGTGATCAGCACGGCCGCCACGTACAGCAGCGAGACCAGCACGCACGCCAGGAACATCGCCCGAGGGATATTGTGGCCGGGACGGCGGACCTCCTCGGCGACGCTGGCGACCTTGGTCAGCCCGCCGAAGGAGACGAACACGAGTCCGGCCGTGGCGAAGACGTTCGTCCAGCCGGCGGCCAGCAGCGAGTCGAAGTTCGGGTGCTGGCGGACGTGGCCCAGCCCCGCGCCGACGAACAGCCCCAACGCCGCCAGCAGGGCGATCACCAGCACCACCTGCACCCGCCCGGTGACCTTCACGCTCAGGACGTTCATCGCGGTGAACACCAGGCACCCGCCGATGGCCACCGCCTTGATCAGCCACTCCCATTGGCCCTCGCTCAGCGCCGCGTCCGGCCAGATCAGCCGGGCGAACGCCCCGATGCCGATCATCGCGAACGCGGCCTTCAGGGCGATGCTCAGCCAGTTGGCCAGCCCCGCCAGCGTGCCGGGCAGGGCGCCCATGCTCCGCTCGATGAAGAAGTAGCTCCCGCCGCTACGGGGCATGGCCGTGGCCAGCTCGGCCTGCGACAGCAGGGCCGGCACGACCATCAGCGCCGCCAGGGCGTAGCTGATGACCACGGCCGGGCCGGCGATCTTGAACGCCTGCCCCGGCAGCACGAACAGACCGCTGCTGATCATCGCCCCCGCGGCGATGCAGAAGACGTCCCAGAAGCCGAGCTTTCGTTTGAGCGACATTCGCGCCTCGACCGGGGCGGAGGCCCCGCCCCGGCGAGGCATTATACACCAAGGGGGTGGCCTCGGGCAGGCCGAGTCAGAGCAGGGAGTGAAGCTGACCGGGGGCAAGTTCGTCGAGGTGCAGTTCGGCGGCCTCGCGGAGGTTGTCGAGGCATTCTTCTTCCGTCTCGCCCTGCGTGTAGATGTCCAGCTCCGGGCAGTAGACGGTGTACCCGCCCTCGGGCTCGGGGATCAGCTCCGCCGTAATCCTGACTGCGCCGTTCATGCTGCATCTCCAAGTCTGTTCGCCGCAGCGACACGTCCAGTATAGCACGAGGCAAGCGGGCCACGGGAGCCCCGTCCACAGGCCCGGTCTCATGCGGTGCGGTCGCGGCGAGCCCGATCTGGGTCATGGGAGGTCCGTCCGCGTGGTGCTGTTCAGCAGCATCAGGCGCCCCGGGCGGCAGCAATGGAGTGCGTTGCCCTCAGGCGCCTTTGGCCCGCCAGATGGGGTGCTCCCAACCGGCACGGCATTCCCAGAAAGTGACCAGGTCGAACCCAGACGCCATTGCATCGGGTTCCAGGGCATCCAATGATTTCGCAACTATGTCCAGCTTCGGACCGACAAGATCGTGTGCAGTCTCCGCCCCAGCGCAGATCACCAGCCATTTCGATGGGAGCGCCCGGGGTGTGGCGCCCCATCTGTCAATGCTGTGCTTCCTCAACAAGTGCTGAATCACATCTCGTCGGACCTCGAGGCGCGAAGACGCACTGTCGTTGTAGCCAGATGCAACGAAGCCCTTCACAGCAGGCCGCGCAAGCCGCATGCCCTCGAGGCAATCCCCCAGCAAAGGAAAGCCGTCGAAGTGCCCTTGCCATTGCTTGTATTCGCGCCCGATGGGGTCGTCACGGAAGCTGCGTACGTGGCCTTGCTCCCGCTGGATAAACCTAATGAGTTCTGCCGCAAACTCATCGCCCTTCGCATGGGACGGGTGCCGATCCCCGTACGTCAGCCAGAAGTTGATGCTTGTGAAATCGAAGCCTGCGCGCTCAAGGCCTTGTGTGACGAGATCGTGGAACTTCTGGCGAGATCTGCTCCTGGCACCACCCACAACGCAGGCATCCCATTGGTACTCACACAACTCGACGCCGACCTGCCTTTCCCGCCCGTTCAGGTCGACCAGGATAACGAAGTCGGGACGTTCCATCTGCTCCACTTCCTTGGGGACGATCCCTCGGAACTGAAGGTACCCATTGAGGAGTGCCCGTTCCCTTGCTTTCTTCCTGTCCTCTTTGCTCATCATCCAGTCCCCAAAACGCGCGTTCTCACCGGTGAATTCAAGGACAGGGGCGTAGTCCGGCTCCGGACGGGCGGCGTGGATGATGATGTTGCTGTCCAGCAGCATCAGGCGCCTCGGCCGGGCAGCGGACGCTCGGCGCGGGCTTCACGCTGCCACTGCACGCCGTCCGGAGAACCGGGAAGGCCCCCCGCTTGGGCGATCGTCTCCAGGGCCTGGCGCATCCTGCGCCCCTGTTGTGGGCCGGCGGGCGCACTCGGCGGCTCGTCCAGGATCGTGACCTGGACGGGAACCGCCCGGTCCGGGCCGACACCTTCGGGGGCCGGGCCGGTCCATTCGATGCGATCGTGTCTCAGTATGCCTGCGTAGGTCTTTCCCATGGGTCTGCCTTCAGTCGGCGTCGCCGGGCGGCACATCTGGATTCTACCATTGGGGGAGCAAAGTGCACAGGGGGACTTGCGCTGGAATTGCGGACAGACAGACGCGGCCAGCAATCTGCCTGCCGGCAGCCAGGGCCAGCCCGCCAGACGTGGCGAAGCGGCGCTACACCGGGCCGGGGGCGGGGAAGTAGTCCTGGAGCGGGCGGACGCTGTAGGCGTGCGCGGCGTGGGCGGGGTCTTCGGCGGCGGCGCGGAGGGCGGCGATGCCGTCGACGGCGGCACGGGCGGCCGTCATCGTCGTGATGATCGGCACCCGGCGAAGCGTGGCCAGAGCGCGGATGCGGCCCTCGTCGGTGGCCAGGCCGCGGCGAGTGGGCGTGTTGATCAGCAGGTCCACCTCGCCGTTGGTAATGTGGTCGGCGATGTTGGGCCGGCCCTCGGTGAGCTTCGGCACGAGGCCCACGCGGACGCCCGCCGCCGCCAGCAGGTCATGCGTGCCCTTGGTGGCCAGCAGCTTGAAGCCCATCCCCGCGAGGTGCTGGCCGAGCGAGACCACCTGCGGCTTGTCGGCGTCGCAGACGCTCAGGAAGACCGTCCCGCCGGTGGGCAGGGCCGTGCCCGCGGCGATCTGGCTCTTGGCGTAGGCCACCGCGAAGCTCATGTCGATGCCCATCACCTCGCCCGTCGAGCGCATCTCCGGGCCGAGGATCACGTCCACGCCCGGGAACTTCGCGAAGGGAAACACGCTCTCCTTGACGGAGGTCTGCTTCGGCCTCGGCGCGGCGGTGACGCCCAGCTCCGCCAGGCCCTTTCCGGCCATCACCTTGGCGGCGAGCTTGGCCCACGGCACGCCGGTGGCCTTGGAGACGAAGGGCACGGTGCGGCTGGCGCGGGGATTGACCTCGAGGATGAACACCTCGCCGTCCTTGACGGCGAACTGGATGTTCATCAGCCCGCGGACCTTCAGGCGCTCGGCGAGCAGCTTCGCCTGGCGCTCGATCTCGGCGACGACCTTTCCGCTCAGCGAGTACGGCGGCAGGGCGCAGGCCGAGTCGCCCGAGTGGATGCCCGCCTGCTCGATGTGCTCCATCACGCCGCAGACGATCGCGCGGGGCGCCGGCTCGGGCGAGCCGTCGGGGCGCGGGCCGAAGTCCGCGATGCAGTCGACGTCCACCTCCGTCGCGGCCGAGAGGAACCTGTCCACCAGGATCGGGCAGTCGCGCCCGACGGTCGAGGCGTCCACGGCCTTGGCCATGTAGCGGTCGAGCTGCTCCTGGTCGCTGACGATCTCCATCGCCCGCCCGCCGAGCACGTAGCTGGGGCGGACCAGCACGGGGTAGCCGATCCGCTGGGCGACCTTGCGGGCCTGCTCGACGGAGAAGGCCGTCCCGCCGGGCGGGCAGCGGAGCTTGAGCTCCTCGAGCACCTCGCCGAAGCGCTTGCGGTCCTCGGCGAGGTCGATGGACTCCGGGCTGGTGCCGATGATCGGCACGCCGTTTTCCTCCAGCCCGCGGGCCAGGTTCAGCGGCGTCTGCCCGCCGAACTGGACGATCACGCCGTGGAGGAGCCCTTCGGGCTCGGATTGCGGACCTGCCTGCCGGCAGGCAGGTTGCGGATTGGCCGATTGCGGATTGACGGATCGCAGCGGCCGACCGTTGAGCTTCTCGCAGAGGTTCAGGACGTCTTCCAGCGTCAGCGGCTCGAAGAACAGCATGTCGGACGTGTCGTAGTCCGTCGAGACGGTCTCGGGGTTGGAGTTGACCATCACGGCCTCGAACCCTAGTTCCCTCGCCGCGAAGGCCGCGTGGACGCAACAGTAGTCGAACTCGATCCCCTGCCCGATCCGGTTCGGCCCGCCGCCGAGGATAACGATCTTCTTCTTGTCCGTTACGCGGACTTCGTCATCCACGAATTGCGGATTGCGGGTCGCGGATTGCGGATTGGGGACCGCTCCGTCCGGGTCCACCTGCCTAATGGGCGTCTCGTAGGACGAGTAGTAGTACGGAGTGTAGGCCTCGAACTCGGCGGCGCAGGTGTCCACCAGTTTATAGACGGGCTCGATGCCCAGTTCCTCGCGGCGCGCCCGCACGGCTTCGGGCGTCGATCCCCAGGTCGCAGCGAGTTGGATGTCGCTGTAGCCCCACTGCTTGGCCTGGCGGAGCAGCTTCTCGGGGGCCTCGGTCAGGCTCGCGACCGCCCCCAGTTCGGCCTCGAAGTCCACGAGCTGCTTGAGCTGGGTGAGGAACCAGCGGTCGATCTTGCAGAGGTCGAAGACGCGGTCGATGTTCCAGCCGAGCTTGAAGGCGTAGCGGATGTAGTACAGCCGGCCCTGGCAGGGGACGGCGATCTTGCGGGTGAGCTTGGACTCCTCGATCGGCCACTCGATGTCGACGTCGATGCCCGCCCGGCCGGGCAGCTCTCCCGCGGCCGCCCGACGGGCGTTCAGCCACTTGTCGTTGCCGTCCAGCCCCAGGCCGTAGCGCTTGACCTCCATCGAGCGGATGCCCTTCTGGAGGGACTCCTTGAACGTCCGGCCGATGCTCATGGCCTCGCCGACGGACTTCATCTGCGTGGTGAGCGTCTCGTCGGCGTCGGGGAATTTTTCGAACGTCCAGCGGGGTATTTTGACAACGCAGTAGTCGATCGTCGGCTCGAAGCACGCCGGCGTCTGGCGGGTGATGTCGTTGGGGATCTCGTCCAGCGTGTAGCCGACGGCCAGCTTGGCGGCGATCTTGGCGATGGGGAAGCCGGTGGCCTTGGACGCCAGGGCGGACGAGCGACTGACGCGGGGGTTCATCTCGACGACGATCATCCGCCCGGTCTCGGAATGCGTGGCGAACTGGATGTTGCTGCCGCCGGTCTCCACGCCGATCGCGCGGATGATCGCGATGGCGGCGTCCCGCATGAGCTGGTATTCCTTGTCCGTCAGCGTCTGGGCCGGGGCGACGGTGATCGAGTCGCCGGTGTGCACGCCCATCGGGTCGAAGTTCTCGATGGTGCAGACGATCACCACGTTGTCCGCCCGGTCGCGCATCACCTCCAGCTCGTACTCCTTCCAGCCGAGCACGCTCTCCTCGATCAGGATCTCGCGGATGGGCGAGTAGTCCAGCCCGCGGGCGGCGATCGTCTCGAACTCCTCGCGGTTGAAGGCGAACCCCCCGCCCGTGCCGCCCAGCGTGTAGGCCGGGCGAATGCAGCACGGAAGGCGGACCTCCTCGACGATCTGGCGCGCCTGCTCCATGCTGTGGGCGATCCCGCTCAGCGGCACGTCCAGGCCGATGCCCAGGCAGATGTTCTTGAACTCCGTGCGGTCCTCGGCCCGGTGGATTACCTGGCGGTTGGCGCCGATCATCTCGACGCCGAACCTCTCCAGCACGCCGGCGTCGTATACGGCCGCGGCCGTGTTCAGGCCCGTCTGCCCGCCGAGGGTCGGCAGCAGGGCGTCGGGTCGCTCCTTCTCGATGATCTTGGCGACCGTCTCGGGCGTGATCGGCTCTATGTACGTCCGGTCGGCGAACTCCGGGTCGGTCATGATCGTCGCGGGATTGGAGTTCACCAGGACGATCCGGTAGCCCTCCTCCCGCAGGGCCTTGCACGCCTGGGTGCCGGAGTAGTCGAACTCGCAGCCCTGGCCGATGACGATGGGGCCGGAGCCGATGATCAGGATGCTCTTGATGTCGTCGCGACGGGGCATGTCGGCGTCTTCGGCGGCCGGGGCCGCGGTGCGCGCAGAAACCCTCCGCTGCGCTTCGCGGCGAACGATAGCAGGCCCCGCCCCCGCCCACAAGCCCCAATGCCCCGGCCGGCGCCCTAATAGGCCCGAAAAGGGCTGCTAATCCGGCCCGGGGGCCTCAGGGATTGACCTCGACCCGGGCGAAGCCGAAGTTGCCCAGCGTCTGAACGACGCGGAAGAACTCCTCCGGGTCGCCGTCGCCGGCCGTCAGGGCGATATGCCCGGCGTCGAAGCCCCG
>Ga0307378_10010479_pt1 | contig 12030 bp, 4 predicted proteins | sample UN1MG_FD_202238 | JGI IMG/M metagenome (GOLD analysis project Ga0307378, IMG submission 202238) | Soil microbial communities from Risofladan, Vaasa, Finland - UN-1 | ecosystem: Environmental > Terrestrial > Soil > Coastal area > Acid sulfate soil | place: Finland: Risofladan, Vaasa | collected...
GCAATCACCAATATTACCGGGCTTACGCATTTGAATGGTGAGTTGGTGGTTGTCTGGGCCGATGGAAAGGATGAGTCCATTTATGAAACCAGCCCGGTGACGGGTGCTGAGACTCACATAGGGCCGATTGTCTCTGGTGGGGCTATTACTCTGGCAGTTGCGGCAAGTAATGTGGTGGTTGGGTTGCCTTATACGGCGCAGTTCAAGTCCGCCAAGTTAGCTACGCTGGAAGATATGGGACCGAACGAGCGCAAGAACATCAAGCAGATTGGCCTGACGCTATACAAAACCCACGTGAAGGGAATTAAGTACGGGCCTAGCTTTACCAGACTGTATGATATGCGTGGTGTCGAGCGCGGTCGGGAGCTTGGTGAAGATGAGATCCACGACCAGTATGAGGGTGATACACAGCCTTTTGGTGGCACATGGGATACGGATTCAAGGGTTTGCTTACAAGCGCAAGCCCCACGACCAGTGACGGTGTTGGGATGCAAGATAGCGATACAGGAAAGCGAGAAATAGCCAGTCGGTTAGCTACCCGGCAGGATATTGAAGCGTATTACGGCAAGCCTGAACGGCGGACAATGCGGGCTATGGTGGTCACGCTGGATGGTAAACCGGCTGGTATAGCTGGATTAGTGAGAGACAAAGGAATGTTGACGTACTTCACAGAATACAAAGATGAACTCGCGCCGATGCTGAAAGATGTGCGGGTGCAGCGGGCGGCATTAAAAGTGATGAAGTGGGTGCGGCAGGCAAAAATGCCTGTTATCACGGTGGCGCAGCATGATGAAGGGAAGAAGCTGATTGAGCGTTACGGCTTTGCCTATTTGAACAAGGATTACTACATATGGCCGCGTTAAAGTACGGCGGTACGGGTATGTCGGCTGCCGGTCAGTGGATGGCGGGTGATGCTTACCAGGATATCGGCAAAAGCACCAATGCCCAGTTACAGCAACGTGCCAGCACAAGGCGGGCGGTAGGGCAGCGGGAAGCTGAAGAAGAACGCCGCACGGGCGGTTTGGTGGCTTCCAGAGCTATCACTGTTATGGCGGCCAATGGCGGCACTACGGACGATGTAGGGGCTGTGGCGCAGCAAGGGTTTATTGATGCCGCCACAGAATACCGGGCGGCTATTCGGTTGTGGACGGGTGAAGATGAAGCGGCTGGGTTGGAAGAAGCCGGGTATGTGGCTGAAGCTGAAGGCAATGCCAAGCAGTTTGCTTCACGGTTTGGTGCAGCTACGTCGTTGATGACCGGTGCGGCCAGTTGGTATGACCCTACGAATAAAGCGACTACGCCTCCACCGGCCAAGAAAGGCACGATTGGTAATCCCCGCTACCCATCAAAAATGGAACAGCCGGGCGTTAAAGTATATGGGACTGGTTAATGGCTACGATACCTGACGCATCATCACTGGGCGGTCGTCCGTCACTCCGGACAAACCGGCCTGTTACTCAGAACACGTCTGCGGCGACTCAGGCGAATGCGTTCACTGATTTTGGTGAGGCTGCGTTCCGGTCAGGGGCGGCGGTTCAGGACAAGCAGGACACGTTCGCTATCAATATGGCGAATCAGGACTACCTGCAACTGGATGATAAAGTCCGGCGGGAAGTGCAGGAGCTGGACGACTACTCAACCTGGGACGAAGAATACAAGAACCGGATGGCTGTCGGGCTTGAGCCTATCGTGTCCGGAGTGCGTGGCAACCAGAATCAGGAACTGTTTCGGGAACGCGCTGCAAGCACGGTGTCGCAGGGCAGTGGCATCATGTTCGATGCTGCGTTTAAGCGTGAGGCTATTAAGGGGCAGGCGGATGCGTTTAATGCGCTGACCGCCACCAAGGAAACATTTTTAACCACCAGTGATCCGAGATTACGCACAACGTATCTGAATCATGCCCATGAGATTATTAAATCCTCACTTGAGAACGGGTACATCGATGATGCTCAAGCTGCTCAAGCGAGAGAGGAACTGAGTCAGGTTTACGGGATTGGCTGGGTAGGAATGCAGGACACCAAGACCCAGCTTGCTTCAGTGACCGCTGCGCTGGATGCAAAAACAGGCGGGAACGCCATGACTTCTATACCCGGCATCCCTCATTCAGATACTGTGTTAAAGCACAGTCAGGATATGATTAATTCCGGCAAGGCCAGACAGAATGAGAACGGGACAGGCTCGACATTTGTAGGGACGGTTGTGAACTGGGACGAACTGAACGGGGGTCGCGCCACTATTATCCCCTCGTACATTGATGGCAAGCAATACAATTACAAACTAAAAGCTGATCGTGATGCCGCCATGCCCTACCTAACATCCAAAACATGGCCCAGCGCTGATTCTGTGAAAGAGGCAGAGGCAATGGAGCAGACTATCCATGACGAAATGGCGAAGCAGGGAGCTACTGGCAGTTCTGGCACCCCAGCGGACATTATCCATGTGGACAAACTAAAAGCCATGAAGGATGCCTTGACCAAGGCTAACGAAGAAGAAGATTCTCTAGCCGAAGCCTATGCGCTGAAAGATGCCGGGTACAATTCATCCGCTAGTCTCGCTGAGAACATGAAGATTGGTAAAAAGGCATCGAACCCGAAAACACGGGCTACAGTTGAAGCAATGATAAAAGAGGCTTACTCACAGGATGGGATAGCCAGTAAAGAATTGATGAATCAGTATGTGGATGACATATTGAAGCGTCCTGCCGGGACAGATGGGGCGATGACCAAGGCAGACTTACTAAAGAACACAGAGGCTATGGGAATCTTGCGGCGTGAAGATCAAGAGATTATTTTTGACCTGCTTGACGCTCAGGCTGAAGGTAAGAAGCCTGTTCACAACGTAGAGCTGTGGTGGGCGTTTCAGGATATGGATAAAGAAACGCTGGCCAAACAGAACCCAATGAATCATGTGAATGCGCTTGATAGGCAGCATTTGGAAGCTCTGGGAAATATGATTAAGGATGCTCAGAATCCAGATCCTACAAAGTGGGTGAGAGGCAGGGCGCTAACAACTAAAATGACTGATGCTGTGGGTGGAGCGCCAGGACGTAGAAGCGACTCAGCAGACAGGTTTTTTTCGATGGTCGAGGCGGAGTTACAGTCTCTGCCTGAAGAAGCGCGTACTCCGGCAGAGGAAGATAGGATTATTGCCAGAGCAAAAGTGGACGTGTTTATAAAAGAACGAAATATCCCGCTAACTATAGCTTCGCTTGGGATGATGGGCAGCCCTGAAGAATACCGGCTCTTTGAATTAGAGCATGGCGAGAATTTTGGGATGAAGTACGACAAGATCCCTCCGGGAGACTTACGGGATGTGATGGCTGATTTTGCAGAAATGGAAATATTCAGTCCTACTAAAGAGCAGGTTGTTGGCTGGTATGTGAATGAGTATCTGAAGCAGGGAGCTAGAAGTGGCAAGTGATCTTGACGATAAAGAAGCCAAGAAAAGCCGGATGCAGCAATTTTTGCTGGCTCAGGAGGGGGCTGAAGATGCGTCCCTGAACCGGTCGCTGTCGGTTGCGGCTCAAAGAAATCCTGATGAGTACGCCAAAGTAGTTGATATCTCAACTAAAACCGGCATCCCTTTCAATATTGTTGAGAGGGAGCAGCCACGGCTTGAAAGTCTGCTGAAAGAAGAAGAAATGAAGGGGCAGTTAGCAGACAGCCCAACAACCAGGAAGAAGATGCTCGATCCAGCCTTTGCTGCTCAAGCGCAGGATGATGTTAGCGGCTTGTCGCAAATGGAGCGTCAGATACGCAACTCAGATGCAAGTTACTGGGAAAATTTAAAACTGTCGTGGGCCGCCGGGGAGGCAACCACTAAAGGCTACCAGATAGGTATGGAGCGATATGAGGGTATCGCACAACAACTGCTGACGGGTGTTCCGTACACCACCCCGCCAGAAACCTTGAAGCAACTTGAAGCAACCAATAGGAATGCCAGCCATGACACTGACTACAGTTTTATTCCCAGCATCCCTATGTCGGCGGCCAAGCAAGGCGCGCTGTACTGGGAGATAGCCAAGAGTTCTGCTGAAGGGGCGTTTGAGATTGGCGCTCCGGTGGCTATGGCGAATGCTGGTTTAGCTTTGTGGTATGGGCAATTAGGGCCGCAGTTATTCACCCCTGAAGAAATGTACACAGTCCCGGCAGCATTTACGGCTGGATTGGTTGTGGCCGGTGGTGCTGGCGCTAAGTATGGCGGTATTAAAGAAATGTTCCGGGCAGAAGCTGGTGGAGCATTGAACGAGTTTCTTACCCCTGATGAGCAAGGCAGGGTGATGGACAATGAAACCGCTTTTTATGCGGCAACGGCTGCCGGAGCAATCAATGCTGGCTGGGAATACGCTTCGCTGCGGCTATTGGGCGGCACGTTCACAGGCGCCAAGCAGGTAATTCGAGCCAGAATCCGCAAAGAGCTAATGAGCGAGGGCGGGAAAGAACTGATTATGAAGCTGGCTGGGCGGTACACAGCGAGTGTGATGGGTGAGGGAGCAGAAGAAATCCTGCAAAAGTACACCACGGCCATTGCTGGTGAAATCGGCAAATTGTCAGATGATGGTGATTTTGCTAATTACACCCCAGAAGAAGTAGCTGACAAGATTTTCAGCAAGGAATTATTGTTTGAAGCGCTGGAGGAAGGCGGCGAAGCTGTTAAAGCCAGTATCTTGTTGTCAGGCCCAGGAACGGTTATTTCCGCCACAGCCCAGATTAGTGAGTTCAAGCGGGCTAAGTCTGTCACAGAGAATGAACAAACAAAACTCACCGGGCTGATTGATATTGCCACTGAATCAACCTTACGCAAGCGCTCACCTTCTGAGTTCAAAGCCCTTATCCGGCAGATAGAAGAAGAATCCGGTGAAATGGCTGATGTATATATCAGTGTTGAAGAAGCCTATGCGTGGATTGAGGCGGAAGGCATTGATGTAAACAATCCGCCTAATACCGCTGTGGCCCAGATAGTGGCTCAGTTAACAGCCAAAATGAATGTGGAAGAAGCGGACAGCGCACTGGTGGCTCAGGAAACCGGTGTTGATATTGCTGTTTCTGCTGCTGACTTTATGACCTATATGCCCGACTCCAAGAGCTTTGAGAGTTTGCGGGCGCACATCAAAATGTCCCAGAACAGCTTTACTCAGGCTGAAGTGGCTGATGCAGAGAGGAACTACAAAGCCCGTATCAAAGAATTGATGGCTAGTGCTGATGAGCATACCGGGCTGCACAAAGAAGCCAAAGAGATATACGAGCAGATACGATCTGAGATTGTAGCGACCGGCACAGTGACTGATAAAGAAGCTGAACTGCAAGCCCGGATCATTCCGGCAATTATCACTACGATGGCGGCACAGGCTGGACCGGGGATTAGTATTTCAGATATCTATGGGATGCTTCCGTTGAGTGTGTTTGGCCCTAACGTAAAAGCCCCGGCTGGTACTACTGTGAACCAAGTAGTATCAATGGACGAAAGGCGACTCACTAAACTTCAGGAAGAAATAGCCGGAAACCAAGCAGAACTGGCGGAAATACAGGCCGAGCTAGACGCTGACGATATGGTGATGGGTGCAATCTATGGAGAGAAAGGTCTGGACCTGACCGATGATGCCGCCCTAGATGCCCGGCTGGAGGAAATGCGCTTTACCAATGGCTTGAACCCTAACCAGGATTTCGAGTATTCGCCGGACACAAAATCATCCTTACGAGATACCGGTGCCAAGGTGGATACAGGGGCTAGGCGTGAGCAGATACGGAATAAGGCCAAGCGGAACGAGGCTTTGCGGGCTGCGCAGGTTGAAAAGCAAGGGCAGCTTATAGAGAAAGGGGCGCAGGAAACTGAGCTGATGGGGCAGATTGCGGCTAATGCTTCGCGTGGGGAACTGAATCAGTCTGAAGTAGTAGCCGACCAGAAAGACAAGGCCGAATCCCGTGGGTTTGATACGAGTGAGGTTTTGTACCACGCTACGCCTAATGCTGCGAATATAAGCGAGTTTAAGGTAGGGCAGGGAGACTATATTGGCTCCATAGGCATCTGGTTTGATAAAGACCCCGGTGCTGGCTATGACATGCTGTTCGGGCCTGAGAAGCCTGATGGTTATGGGGTTATTCCGGTTTACGCCAAAAGACTTCCAGATGCGTCTGTGCTGACTCTTGACCATAACCCTGATGATATAAATATTCTGCGTGAGGCGAAGGCTAATCTGGAAACTACGGAGGATGAATTAGCCAAAGCGGTAGCTGAAGATGCGGCGGCTCGGCAGCAATACGCCGCTGAACCAACAAATGATGCTTATGGTGACTCACTGGATGCTGCCAACGATGCTTTGAAAGTGGCGAGAGAGGCGCAAGAATCGGCTCAATCTGCATACGATGAAGGCTTTGAGAATGACCCGTATGCAATGCTTGAGCAAGAAATATGGGCAGATATGCGACTAGAACCGGGAACAAGAATTACCGGCGACATAGCCCAAAACTGGGTAAAAGAGAAAGGTTATAGAAAAATTGTCCTGAATGGGACAATGGCGGATAGAACTGAGCCTAGACAATGGGTTGTTATGACCAACCCAGCCGATGTTCGCAGCATCTACGGCGAGTTCAAAGAACCTAAAACGGTTGCCGAATTTAAAGCTATGGCCGCTAGTGCCGACCTGCTATATCAGTCCATGTACCACGGCTCTCCCTATCTGTTTGATGCTTTTGATATGGATAAGATTGGGACGGGTGAGGGGGCGCAGGCTTTTGGGTGGGGGCTGTATTTTGCCGAGCAGCATGGAGTTGCGAGGGGATATTCGCGCATAACTGATGCAGATTTAGGCTTGATTGTGTATATGGATGGGAAGCCTATACCTGACACGCTCTACTCAGATATGGCAGGTACGGGACTGGCGGTTTGGGCGCTTAGTCATAATGGTGATGTTGCTAGTGCCATTAAGGTTATTGAGATAAGGGATGATAGCGCGTATGGAGTAGCGCCAACTGCGGAGGAAAAAGCAGCAGCCATTGAATTGCTGAAGTCAGGTCGATTCACAGCGGAGGCTGGCGGTCATGTTTACGAAGTAGACATATCAGACGACGCAGTAGCTAAGATGCTGGATTGGGACGGCAGCTTAATGAGTCAACCGAAAGCCGTTATTGATGCCATTAACAATTTGCCGGGGGATATTAAAGACCGAATATTTGGCGAGCGCGACGGATTTCCTGCAAGGCCAATGGCATCAATGAAAGGGGAGGAGTTTTATTTCGCGCTGCTTAACGCACTTGCAGACAAGAATTTAGCGGAAACTGGCGAATACTCAGACTTTCAGGCGGCAAGAAACGCCTCAGAATACCTGCTTGGGTTAGGCATCCCCGGCATTAAATACTTTGATGGTATGTCCAGAAATACAGGGGATGGCACCCACAACGTAGTCACCTTCAGCACTGCTCCTATCACCATTAAATCGGTGGACGGAGAGGCTGTATCTAAGGCTGAGTCTGATGTAGTGCTTGACCAGACCGGGCTTGGTAAAGGACAAGATACCGGCCCGAAGATGGTTGGCAAGGAAGGCACGGGCAAGGGCGGCAAACGAGCATCTATTACTTTTATGCGGGATACCCAGACCGCTGTTATGAGCCTGAAGGAAGCGGCTGATCGGTCGAGTTTTTTGCATGAGGGCGCTCACTGGTATCTGGAGTTGATGAGTTACATAGCAACTGATCCGCGTGTTGCGCCGGAATTACTGGAACAGGCTGATGCGATCCTGAAGTTTCTGGAAGTTGATGACTTCAGCCAGATACAGACAATACAGCACGAAAAGTTTGCACAGGCATTTGAGATATACCTGATGGAAGGCAAAGCGCCAAGTTTAGCTTTGCGCAAGGCGTTTCGGGCGTTCAGTCACTGGCTGACACAGATATACGCTGCTATCAGTCAGCAACCTATCAAGCTGGACAAAGAATCACGGGCGATGTTTGACCGGATGTTGGCGACAGAAGAAGAAATAGAACTGGCTAATACCACCATGAGGTATGAGCAGACGCTGGCTAAGATAGAAGCGTCAGGACTGGACAAGAGAGAAGTCGCAGAGCAGTTACGCATCGAAACAATGGCTAATGATGAAGCCAAGGAAAAACTGCGCGTTAGATTGTTGCGGCAGTTACGGCGCCGGACAGAGAAATGGTGGCGGACTGAGAAGCAAGCCCTGATAGCAGAACTGGTCGAGGAACTGAGAGCGACCCAGCCATACATGGCGATGGAGTTTCTGTTAGCCAAGAAGCCCCCAGCAGGATTCGCACAGAATAAGCTGGATAAGATAGCGGTTTATAAGCTGATGGGCTGGAGGTTGCCGAAGAACTGGAAGGCCGGTGAGCCTACAACAGCGCTTGAGTTTATTGCTAATCACGGCGGCATTAACCGGGATGAAGCGGCACGAAGCGGCATAGACCCTGGGAACTGGGCGGGAAAGAATAACCCGGCTAATTACCCGTCTTTCGGCAAACCCCTGTTTAGAGCTAAGGGTGGTATGTCGATGGATGAAGCGGGACAACTGCTCTGGGATGCCGGTTACATGGGTTCATCGGCAGGTATCCTGGGCGATATGTCGGCTGACAGGACGTGGGGCGACGATGGTGTGATGGCTATTCTGGAAAAGGGGTTGATGGGGGAGCATACCCTGAGTGTTACTGATTCAGAGTTCATCGATGCAGCGGCTGAAGCGGAATACAACGCTAGATACGGCGAAGAAACTCCATCTGTTGATAACGAGCAATTACCGGATGCCAGCCCCCGCATGAACGGGATGATGGCAGTGGGCGGGGAAGATCCGCAGATACTGGCTGAACGACTGGGCTTTGCCAGCGCTGATGAGTTAATACAGTCTATTATCAATGCGCCACCACTGAAGGCAGCAGCTACGAGAGAGGCTGAGTCACGAATGGTTATCCGGCACGGCGATATCCTGAATGACGGTACTCTGGAACTGGAGGCTATTGCGGCTGCTCATAACCCAACCCGCGCCAGGCTTCTGTTGAGAGAGCTAAACTCCCTCGCCAGACAGGCCAATAAGGCCGCTGTGGAGCGCGATGCAGCCCAGAAAAGTGCGCGGAGGATCATAGCCGGGCTGAAACTGTCTGAAATCAGGCCGGAGGCTTTCCACAAGGCCGAAATCCGGGCTGCAATCGATTTCGCTGACGCAATGGCAAAGGGTGACGTTCAGGCTGCGTATGCGGCTAAAAAGCGCCAGTACATGAATAACCTGCTATGGAAGGAATCGTACCGGGCGCGGAAGAAAGTGACGAGCCACAGCAAGAGGTTTAAGCAGTATCGTAAAACCAAGTACACAGACCGGACTCGAAACCCTGAACATACTACGCACCTGAAGCTGTTTCTGGGCGCGTTCGATTTTGACAGGAATAATACGGATGAACGGTCTACGGCTGAAGCGAAGCTGGCTAAAGTACGAGATTTCATTATTGCTTATAACAAGAACGTGGATAGTCGCTCACAGATAGTCGGGACGATTACCGGGCAGGACGGGACAGAGCTTTCTTCAGATTTACTCACAAAGCCGCTGCACATGAGCGAATTGACAGTGGGGCAGGTAGAGGAACTGCGGGGGATAGTGGATTCAATCTTTCATGCCGCCCAAAGTGAGTCAGCGCTTGAGAAAGCGATATTCAAACAGCGTATGCAGGGGCATAAGGTTGATATTGTTAATAATGCTCTGGATTCAGACAGCGCATCTGACCGCGCCCACGAAGAAGAAAACACATGGACTGAGACAAAGCGCTGGGGTCGCATGGCTGCTGCTGCTCACAGGAAGTTTGAGAGTTTTGCCCGGCAAATGGATGGGTATAAAGATTTAGGCAAGATGTGGAAAGAAATTGTGGAACCGCTGTTAAACGCTGCCCGGCGGGAAATGGTGATGCACGATGAAGCCTACGTGAAGCTCAAAGATATATACGGCACTCACAAAGACATATTCCACCCTTGGCAAGATAAACGGACCTTCAAGCTGGAATCTGGCCACAAACTTACTCTCTCGCTGGGCGGGCGTATGGCATTGGCATTGAACTGGGGTAACTTTGATAACCAGCAAGCCATATTGAACTCAAACCGGCGCCCTATGACCAAGGCGGATGTAGGTAAGATTATTAACACCCTGACTGATGAGCAGTGGAATCTGGTCGAGGAAACGTGGGCATTCATAGATAGCTACTGGGAGCAGATAGCGGAGCTGGAAGAATCTATTACTGGCGTTAAGCCTAAACGGGTTGAAGCCGATTCATTTACCTTGGCGTCCGGGCGCATTATTAAGGGCGGCTATTACCCGATCATGGCTGATCGCCGGGTGAGTTACTTTGGCAGGGCTGATGAGATATCCACACGGGCTGGTGCTGTTGTTGGCGGTGTGGCCACTAGAGCGCATACGAGCCATAACCACACTATAGAGCGCGTTGGGTTTGGTAAGCAGACAGTTGACCTAAGCATGGCCGGGCTGTTCCGGCACATTGATAAAGTAATCCATGATCTGTCTCACCGAGAAGCTGTCCGGCACGTTGACCGGGTGTTACACAATGATGATATCCGGACTGCGGCTATTAAATCCCTTGGGGATGAAGGCTATAAATCACTGGTAGCGAAACTGCAAGGGGTGGCGGCTGGCTTTGTGCATCCGTCAGAGCTTCAGTGGGCTGAGAAGATAATGCGTCATGCCCGACTGGGCATCACCCTGGGGTCGCTTGGCTTCAGTTTGAAAACCATGATATCCCAGACCTTCGGCTTATCGACTGCTATTGCAGAGATAGGTGAAGCGAACATGGTTAAGTACACGACTGATTTTATGTCCGCCCCTATTGAGAATGCCAAAGAGATTCAGCGGCTTTCAATAATGATGAAAGAGCGTGTGCGGTATATGAACAGGGATGCAGCGGCTATCTTTCGTGATCTGAAAGGGGTGGGCAAATTAGAGCAGGTAAAAGAAGCCTCGTTCTTACCACTACTCATGGGCGATTATGCTATATCGCTGCCTACTTGGTGGGCTGCTTACCACATTGGGCTGGAAAACAAAGCCAATCCTGCCAATGAAGAATTTCTGACAGAGCAGGACGCTATTAACTTCGCTGATAGGATGGTGTACCGGACCCAGCAATCAGGCATGTTAATGGACTTATCCGCAGTGGAGCAGCAGAACGAGTTTGTGCGGATGTTCTCAATGATGTACTCAGCCTTTAATGCTATTTACCAGATAGCTCTGGAGCATGTGCATAAGTACAAGCTGGGCAACATATCGGCTATGCGCCTTGCGGCGGATCTTATGTGGATATTCGTAGTTACAGGGGTCGCCGATGAGTTATTGAACGGTGATGACGATGACGATAATGACTGGCCGGGTGAGGACTACGCTAAATCAATAGCCGGGTATGCCTTTGGCACAATGGTTGGGTTGCGGGAACTGAGTTTTTACATGAAGTCCGGAAGAATAGGTGATACCCCGATTGCTGCTACTATCAAGGCGCCGGGAGACTTTGCGAAGCAGGTTGGGCAAGGTGAATTTGATGAGGCATTGGTGTCCAGCGGGCTTAAACTGGCATCGATGGTTGGGCATGTACCGGGTACTGGTCAGGCTAACCGCATGGCTAAATATATCTTTGCCCTCGAAAAAGGTGAAACGGATGGATTTAACCCGTATCATTTCCTCTTTACAGGCCCGCCACGGGGCGGCAAGAAGCAAGACGATACCCGTAGCAGGGAAAGACGCGAACCTCGCTCTGGACGGGATCGAGACTCACGCCGACAGCGGCGCGAACCCAGAGAGAGGCGGTAAATGTCCACACAAAGAACAGACAGATTTCATGGCGTGTCCGGCGGGCTGGCGGTAAAAGCTCCGGTCCATGCGGTATCTGTGGGCAATGTACCGCTGACCGGCGAACAGTTCATCAATGGGATTAGCTGTGTTTCCGGCCACAGAGTCCTTCTGACCGCCCAAACCGACAAGAAACAGAACGGCATCTGGATAGTCTCGGACACTGCTTGGGAACGTGCGCCGGATATGGACGG
>Ga0307378_10010480_pt1 | contig 12030 bp, 9 predicted proteins | sample UN1MG_FD_202238 | JGI IMG/M metagenome (GOLD analysis project Ga0307378, IMG submission 202238) | Soil microbial communities from Risofladan, Vaasa, Finland - UN-1 | ecosystem: Environmental > Terrestrial > Soil > Coastal area > Acid sulfate soil | place: Finland: Risofladan, Vaasa | collected...
GGTCCGGTGGCCGCCAGCGGCTCCGCACGGCCAAGGGCGGTCCCGGCCGTGGCGGCCACTCCGACATGAGGGCAGATGTGGGCAAGGACAAGGGCGATGCCCTGGGCTGCCGCATTCGAGCCCTTCAGGCTCGCGGGAACGACCGGGGATACGCTTATCTTAGGGCCATTGGTGTCTGTCCCCGAATTTGTCCCTGAACTATCGCTACCATGGTATGGGCCGTGTGACTTGCGGTCGGGGCCGAGGCATGGCAAGATGTCGGTTGGGGCGGGCGCGTCCGGATTACGGCGGGCGTGGCCGTTTCGGGGCACGGATGCGGCGGTGCGGCGGTGTGGGCGGTGCCGCCGGAACGGGAGTCGCTGGACATGGCGGTCGCACGAGCAGCCTGGGGCATTGACGTCGGCCACAGCGCCTTGAAGGCGTTGAGGCTGTGCATTGTCGAGGACGGCATCGCCCTGGACGCCTTGGAGGTCATCGAGCACCCCCAGGTGCTTTCTGAACCCGGCGCGGACCGCGACGCCCTGGCCGGCGAGACGCTCCGCCGGCTGATGGCGCGGGTGAGCCTGGCCGACTGCCACGTCGCCGTGAGCGTCTCGGGCCTGGCGAGCTACTCGTGGTTCGGGCACCTGCCGCCGATCGAGGGCGGGGCGATCCCTCACCTGATCCACTACGAGGCCGAGCAGCAGATTCCCTATCCCATCGAGGAGGCCGTCTGGCGGTGGCAGACGTTCCGCGACCCCGATCAGCCCGACGAGCCGGACGTCGACGCCGGCGTCTTCGCCGTGCCCCGGGCGGCGGTGGGGCGGTGGCTGCTGCTGTTCTCGCAGGCCGGCATCAACGTGGACACCATGCAGACGGCGCCGCTGGCGCTCTACAACTTCGCGGAGTTCGAGGGCCACTTCGCCGAGGAAGGCGCCACGATGGTCGTCGACGCCGGTGCCGGCGAGGTGGACGTGGTGATCGCCGACGGGCGGCGGATCTGGACGCGGGCGATCGGCCCCGGCGGCGACCGCCTGACCGAGGTCGTCGCCCGCGAGGCCAAGCTGACCTTCGACCAGGCCGAGCGGCGGAAGCGGGCCCTCTCCGACAGCCCCGAGGATCGCCGCGTCGCCTCGGCGCTGGGGCCGGTGGCGGAGGCCCTGGCCGCTCAGGTGCGAGGGGCGTTCGAGCAGTACGCCGGCCAGTACGCCGCGTCCGAGCTGCGCCGCGTCGTGGCGGCGGGCAACGCCTTCTGCCAGCCGGCCCTGGCCGAGGCATTGGGCAAAGCCCTCGGCGTGCCGGTCGTCCGCGTCGAGCAGTTCCGGCGGCTGGCGCCCTCGACCGTCGCGGAGGAGCCGAGGTTCGCGGAGCACGTCCCCGCCCTGGCCGTCGCCTACGGCCTGGCGCTCCAGGAGCTGGATCTCGGGACCATCCACGTGGACTTCCGCCCGCCGGGCATCGCCAGGCAGTGGGGCTGGCGAAAGGCCGGGCCGCTTGCCGGCCTGCGGCGATTCATCGGGCGGGTGCTTCGGCGGTAGCTACCTGTCGCCGTCGGCAATCGCCGCGTCGCGCCCGGCTTTGGTGTCCTTCCGCTCCCCCGACGGCTCGCACAGCGGGCGGTACATCTCCGGGCGGCGGGTCAGCAGGTGCGAGTGCCCGAGGTTGTGCCCCAGCGGCGCGGGCGAGAGGTCCGCGACGATCAGGTCGTCGCCCAGCGCGTCGCTCTCCACGAGGATTCGCCCATGGGGGTCCAGCACCATCGACCCGCCCGTGCGGACCTCCTCGCCGTCGAGGCTCACCCCGTTGGCGAAAACGAGATAGCAGCCGTTGTCGTACGCCCGGCTGGGCAGCCAGCGGTGCAGCCACTCGCGCCCCTTGGGCCCGCGGAACTCGGCCCGCAGGGCGTCGGGGTCGGCCTCGCGACGCTCCCACACGGCCCGGTCGATCGTGCCCATCCCCGCGTAGCGCACCGGGAAGCCGCCGGTCTGGTGGGGGGCCAGCAGCACCTGCACGCCGCGCAGGGCGAGCACCCGGCCGTTCTCCGGCTGATTGTTGTCGTAGCAGATCAGCACGCCGAACCGCCACCCGCGACAGTCGAAGACGGTGTGCTCCCGCCCGGCCGTCAGGGAGGGGTGCACGAACGGGTGGTGCTTGCGGTGGGCGTGCGTCCGGCCTTGGGGCGTGGCGACGACGTAGGTGTTGTACATGTTTCCGTCCTCGTCGCGTTCCACGAGCCCGGCCGCGACGGCCAGACCGTGCCGCGCGGCGATCTGCACGAGCCGCCGCACCGACGGCCCGTCCGGGACGGGCTGGGCGACGTCGAGCAGCTCGTCTCGCGGGAGCGTCGCCAGGGGCATGTAGCCGGTGATGCAGCATTCCGGCAGGCAGACGAAGTGCGCTTTGGCCTCGGCGGCGCGGGCGGCGAAGTGCTCCACGCGGTCCAGGTTCCACGCCACGTCGAGCGGGCTGGGCTCGAACTGCACGCACGCCATGCGGAGAGGGGTCATGGGATCGTCCTTTGTCACGCGGCTCCCGGCCGAACACTGTCGCGGACATCTCCATCTTCCGTTTGGCCCGGGCGGGCGCTCAACTCGGCCCGAGCTTGCGCGCCGCACACAGGGCGATGGCTATCGCGTCGGCGACGTCCGGTGGCTGGGGCAGCTCGGCCAGGCGGCAGAGCGACTGGATCGCCCGCTGGACCTGCTGCTTGGAGGCGTGGCCGTTGCCGGTGAGGTTCTTCTTGACCTCCGTCGCCGCCAGGTCGCGCACGGCCACGCCCGCCTGCTGGGCCGCCAGGAGAATCACCCCGCGGGCGTGGGCCATCAGGATGCTCGTCCGCGGGTGCTTGTAGTGGGAGTAGAGCTTCTCGACGGCCACAAGGTGTGGCTTGAGCTCCGCCAGCAGCTCGGCGAGATCGGCGTGGATCTGCCCGATCCGCTCGGCCGTGTCTGCGCGGGCGCTGGTGCGGACGGTCCCGGCCTCGACGATCACCGGCTCGCCGGCGCCGACGTCCACCGCGGCATAGCCGGTAATGTTCAGCCCCGGGTCGATCCCGAGCACGCGGTAGGGCGAGACCTTTGACATGGCAAGAGGATACCCGCAAGCCCGCCCGCAGGCACGAAGAACGTGCCGGGCGAGGCGGGGTTCGAGGACATGCCGTGGGCCTTGTCAGTCGCGACCGGATGCAATAGAATGGGGACGGATGGGAGCGCGAGCCATGACCACAGCGGGACAGCTTATCACGGCCGAGGACCTCCTGAACATGTCGCTCGATCAGCCATGCGAGCTGGTCGCAGGGGAGCTGAGGATGATGTCACCTACAGGGGAAGCCCACTGTCGCGTTGCCGCGCGCCTGGTCGTGCTGATTGGGGTGCACGTAGAGCGTGAGGACCTGGGCGTCACGTACACGGCAGAGCCGGGCTTCGTCCTGAGCCGAGACCCGGACACCGTTCGGGTGCCGGACGTGGCGTTCGTCAGCAAGGAGCGCCTCTCGCAGCCGCGAGAGGGGTTCATCCCGGGGGTGCCGGACCTGGCCGTGGAGGTCGTCTCCCCGACCGACCGCGTCAAGGACGTTGCCGAGAAGGCCGAGGCATGGCTCGCCGCGGGCGTTCGGGCGGTCTGGGTCGTCTGGCCGAGCACGCGGACCATCACCGTCTATCGCCCCGGCGCGAAGCCCGAGACGCTCCGCGAGCAGGACACGCTCAAAGGCGGCGACGCCCTGCCCGGCTTCGAGCAGCCCGTGGCCGAGGTGTTCGGGCGGTAACACGTCCCGCCGGGCGCAAGTGGCACCTGCCTGCCGGCAGGCAGGTGCCTTCGCCCGTCTTCGGGCGTTAGGCATGTCTTCTCGGGATCGGGCGCCGGTGGGGCACTCCGCAGACATGCTCAGCGCCTCGCGGGCCTCCCCGCGAGGCGAGAGCATGCCACGGGCCCGCGCGAGAGAGCCCGCAGGGCGATTGCGGGTAGCCTCGGGCGCAAGCCCGTGGTGCAGAGAGGCGCTATGACGGGAGCCCCGGAACGGGGCGACTGAGGGCCGGGCGCACGGCCGTGAGACCCCAATCGCCCCCTGGGGGGCTCTGAACGTATCCGGTCGTGTACCACGGGCTCGCGCCCGAGGCTACCGCCAGATGCCCGTTCGGCTGAGCTCACGGCCGAAGCCTCCGGGCTCAGGAAAAGCCCAAGGCAGTACGCCGTCTGGTTAAGACACGCCATCCGGTAGTCACGTCGTTTGCCACTTCGGCCCGTCAGGGCTGTCCTTGAGACGGATGCCATTCTCGGCCAGGCTCTGGCGAATCTCATCGGCCAGCTCAAAGTTGCGCCCTTCTCGAGCCTGTGCCCGGAGCTGGATGAGCCGCTCCACTAAGACGTCGGCGTGTGTCACGTCAATATGCCATTGGACGTCATCATTGTCCTCACGGGGGGAAGACTGCTCGTCGTAACGACGGGCTATCGCCACCACCGCCTCCCTCTGGGCATCTGTGAGCCTGTGCTCGTCGGGCGGCTTCATCTGCTCGATGCCCAGGCCTAGGACCTTGTCCATCTCCAGCAGCGTAGCGTATTGATTGGGTGGGGAGGCGATGTCCGGATCCCTGAGCAGCCCCCACACCGCGGCCATCGCTTGAGGCATGTTCAGGTCATTCTCGACTGCTTCTCGGAATATCGAGAAGTGGGCCTCTATCACCACGCCTTGGTCGCAGAGCTCAGGCGGAGGGTTCTCGGGTGGTTTCAGCGATAAAACCTGGCTTCTTAGCGCATCGAGTGAGAGCTGCGCAGAATCCATGGCTTCCCACGTGAACGCGAGTTGTTGTCGGTAATGGGCGTTGAAGCACAAGTATCGGAAGGCGAGGGGGTCGTAGCCGTTGGCGAAGCCTCTGCTCTTCCCTTCCTCCAGGACTCGGTCCAGCGTGAGGAACTCGCCACTGGACTTGCTCATCTTGGCGGCCTCGGCGTCGGCGCCGCGGGGGAACGTCAGAAACTCCCCGTGCATCCACCAGTTGCACCACGTGTGCCCGAGGGCGCACTCGGCCTGGGCGATCTCGTTGGTGTGGTGGACCTGCACGTGGTCGATCCCGCCGCAGTGGATGTCCAGCCGCTCGCCGAGATGGGCGATCGCCATCGCCGAGCACTCGATGTGCCAGCCCGGAAAGCCCATCCCCCAGGGGCTGTCCCACTCCATCAGCCGCTTCTGGTCGGCGGGGGAGAACTTCCACAGGGCGAAGTCCGTCGCCTTCCGCTTGCCGGCGGCCAGCTCGATCCGCGCCCCGGCGCGCAGGCCCGATACGTCCAGCCGCGCCATCCGCCCGTAGTCGGGGTACTTCGACGTGTCGAAGTACACCCCGTCGCCCTCGATGACGTACGTGTAGCCCTTGGCCTCCAGCGTGCGGACGGTGGCGATCTGCTCGGCGATGTGGTCGGTCGCCTTGCACCAGACGTCCGGCTCGAGGATGTTCAGGCGCGCCAGGTCGCTGCGGAAGGCCTGCCAGTAGAAGTCGGCGATGTCGTGTGCGCTGCGGCCCTCGCGCCGCATGGCCAGGACCATCTTGTCCTCGCCCTCGTCGGCGTCGGAGACCAGGTGGCCCACGTCCGTGACGTTCATGACGTGGCGGACATCATAGGGATTGGCCGGGTCAGCGAATTTCAGCGCCCGTTTGAGCACATCCTCGAAGACGTACGTCCGCAGGTTGCCGACGTGGGCGTAGTTGTAGACCGTCGGCCCGCAGGTGTACAGCCGCACCTTGCCCGGCTCGATCGGCTGGAACTCATCGACGGATCGCGTCTCGGTGTTGTACAGTCGAAGCATGGTCGCATTTCTCTCACGGGACAACAGGCGGGCACCTGTTACGGCTTGCCAGTGGGGCCGGCGGACTCGTCCGTGTCCGTCAGCATCACGGCCGCCAGGACGGCGATGCCTTCGCCCCGGCCGAGGAAGCCCATCTGCTCGTTGGTCTTGGCCTTGACGCTGACGGCGGCCGGGGCGACGCCGAGCAGCTCGGCGATGCGGGCGGCCATCTGCCGCTTGTACGCACCCAGGCGCGGGCGCTCGGCCAGGACGGTCACGTCGCAATTGGACACGCGGCAGCCCTGCTCGTCGGCCCGGCGGACGGCCTCGGCGAGGAACCGGGAGCTGTCGGCCCCGGCCCATCGCGGGTCGGTGTCGGGGAACAGCTCGCCGATGTCCCCGGCCGCGAGGGCGCCCAGGACCGCGTCGGTGATCGCGTGCAGGACGGCGTCGGCGTCGCTGTGGCCGGCGAGGCCCTGATCGTGCTCGACGCGGACCCCGCCGAGGACGAGCGCCCGGCCGGGGGCAAAGCGGTGCGAGTCGTAACCCATGCCGATCCGGAACATGTTCCACAGGCTACGGCACGGCCGCTCGCAAGGCAAGATGTCGGCCGGACATGCCAGCCGGTTGGCGATTTGCGCCCCTAAGTCAATCCGCCTGGCGAACGCGCCGATAAAGAACGTATCCTGGCCTCGTCGGAGGGCCAATCGGCGCGCCCGGCGGGTACGGGGGTTTACGCGGTGGAGGAGACAAGAGCGTGCGGGTGCTGATCGCCGAAGACGACCCCATCTCCCGGCGGGTACTGGAGACCATGCTCGCCCGGTGGGGCTACGAGACGGCCGTCGCCAGCAACGGGCGGGAGGCGTGGGAGGCCCTGACCCAGTCCGACGCGCCCCGGCTGGCCATCCTCGACTGGATGATGCCCGAGATGAGCGGGGTGGACGTCTGCCGGCGCGTGCGGGAGGCGGAGGAGCGCGACTACGTCTACATCATCCTCCTGACCGCCAAGGGCCGCCAGGAGGACATCATCGAGGGCCTCAACGCCGGCGCCGACGACTACATCACCAAGCCGTTCGATTCCGGTGAGCTGAGGGTGCGCCTCCGGGCCGCCCAGCGCATCGTGGGCCTTCAGGCCGAACTCGCCGCCGTCCGCCAGGCCCTCGCCGAGAAGGCGACCCACGACTACCTCACCGGCCTGTGGAACCGCCCCGCCGCCATCGAGGCGCTGGACCGCGAGATCTGCCGCTGTGTGCGAGAGGGCCGGCCCGTCGGGCTGCTCATGATCGACGTGGACCAGTTCGGCGCGATCAACGACGCCTTTGGCTGCCGCGCGGCCGACAGCCTCCTCTGCGAGGTCGCCCGGCGTGTCACCGACACGATCCGCCCGTACGACCTGATCTCGCGGTACGGGGGGGACGAGTTTCTCGTGGTCGTGCCCGGCTGCGACGTGGCCCTTGCGCGAGGAGTGGGCGAGCGCCTTCGCCGGGCCATCTCCGACAGCCCCGTGGCCTCGTCGGAGGGCTCGAACATCCCCGTGACGGTGAGCATTGGCGTCTCCACCCACCTGCCAGGCGACCCCGGCGGGACGGCGGAGCTGATCCAACAGGCCGAATCGGCCCTCTCCCTCGCGAAACAGCACGGCGGCAACCGTATCGAGCCCCGGGCTCACGTGCCCCAGCCATCTCCCGGGCCGCTACCCATGCGACCCGCGCCGGCCTCCTGCGGCGACTGAGCCGGTCCGGGCCCCTCTCCGCCGTTCACCAGCGCTGCCCTCCACGACACCACGCCAGCGTAGAATACGCATCTTCTCTATTTTGCCAATTTGCCTCAAGTTCTTAAGGCCGTAGGTCCGATTTTACCTGTGCTTCGCATTTTATCTATCTTAACATATGATCCTCAGAGGCCGGGAAGGAGACCCGGCTGGGCTCTACAAGGTTGTCTCGGCACGGAATGCCTTTCGGCAACCGAAGTAAGGACAGGTGACCATGAACATGGCCGAGCTGTTCAAGCAGTATCTGGAGCACCTCTTTCTGGGCAAGCGATGCGAGGCGCGCGAGTTGCTCTTCGCGGCGCAGGATCGCGGGATTTCGGCCTCCAAACTGTTGCGGATGATCATCTGGCCAGCGATGGACCAAGTGGACAAGCTCCATCGCGGCCACCATATCTCGCTGATCATGGAGCACATGGCCACCCGCATCAACCGGATGCTGGCGGACCAGCTTCATGCGCTGCTCGCCCGCCAGCCGAAGAGCGGCCAACGGATGGTCGTCACATGCGGGCCCGGCGAGGGGGAGGAACTCGGCGCGCAGATCATCGCAGACCTTTTTGAGGCAAGAGGTTGGACCGTATGGTTCCTCGGTTCCGGGGTGCCGAACGACGAGGTGCTCCAGTTCGTCGGCAAGGTCACGCCCGACATCCTGTGCATCTATGGCACCAAGCCCGCCGGGGTCCCCGACGTTCGCCGGTTGATCGACCTGATCCGCGAGGTGGGCGTCTGCACCGAGATGCAGATCATCGTCGCCGGGGGGGTCTTCAACCGGGCCGAAGGCCTCGCCGACGAAGTCCGGGCCGACCTGTTCGCGCCGGACGCCACGGAGGCCCTCAAGGTGGTCGAGGAGCATCCGGTGCGGATACCCAAGCCCGACGTGCCCGAGCCCGGCCGGCGGCGCAAGCGAAGGAAGACGACCGCGACCAAGCCCTCGGCGAAGCTGCGCAAGGCAGAGGCGGCCACCGTGTAAGACAGACCCCCACCGCCCAGGATCGGGCGGATCGCCATATGCAGTACAGAGCCCGGCCGGTACCGACCGACCGGGCTCTGGTTCTTCTACGGGGCGGAGGGGGCCTACTCGGGGAAGCCCTCGGGGTGTTCGTTCCCACCGTCCGTGTCGGCGGAAGCGGCCGCCGGGGCGGGCTGAAGCTCCCGCGGCGGGTGGCTCTCGCCGATCTCCGTTCCGTCCAGCGTCCGGAGGACCGGCAGAGGGTTTGCCTTCTCGTGGTTGAGCAGTTCGAGTTCGAGGGCCTTCTGGCGGTCTTCGGGCAGCGTTTGGAAGCCCACGCGCCCTCGACACTTGGGGTACTTCGAACAGCTCAGCCACGGCCCCCGCTTCGAGCGGCGCAGGTACAGCGGCGTGCCGCACTTGGGGCAGGGCATGTCCACTTTCAGCGGCGGCAGCGCCGGCGGCTTGACGAAGCCGGACTTGTCCAGCTTCACCGCCCCCTTGCAGTCCGGATACGTCGAGCAGCTCAGGAACGAGCCGAAACGGCCTCGCCTCAGCACCATTGTCTTGCCGCACTCCGGACAGGCGACGTCCACCAGCTTGCGGTCGATCTTCTTCCCCTGCTCGTCCACCGGATGGGTCGTTCGGCACTCGGGATAGCCCGTGCAGGCCAGGTAGCGGCCGTTGCGGCTGAAGCGGTAGGCCATCGGCTGGCCGCAGTTCTCGCAGGTGTAGTCGCTCGGCTGCGACTCGGCCTTGGCCGGGACCATCTCCTCGGCGGCGTTCTGGAGCTTCTGGCGGAACGGCCCGTAGAACTCCTCCAGCAGGCGGACCCAGTCCTCGCGTTTCTCCTCGACCTGGTCGAGCTGGTCCTCCATGCGGGCCGTGAAGCGGACGTCGAAGACCTTCGGGAAGTGCTTGACGAGCTTGTCGGTGACGACCTTGCCCATGTCGGTCGGGCGGAACGTCCGGTCGAGAAGGCGAGCGTACTGGCGGTCCTGGATGGTCTGGATGATGCTGGCGTAGGTGCTGGGCCGGCCGATTCCCTCGGCCTCCAGGGCGCGAACCAGGGCCGCCTCGGTGTACCGCGGGGGGGCCTGCGTGAAGTGCTGCGTGGGGTCGATCTCCACCGGGGCGACGGGCTGGTGCTGCCGAAGCTCCGGCAGGATCTGGTCGCCGCTCTTGGGCATGCCGGCCACGCGGAGGAAGCCGTCGAAGCCGAGCGTGCGTCCCATGGCCTTGAAGACCGCCTCGCCCGCCGGCGTGCGGACGGTGATGGCCGCCTCGGTGACCTTCCAGATCGCCGGGGGCATCTGGCAGGCGACCATCCGCGTCCAGATCAGGCTGTACAGCCGGTACTGGTCGTGGGTGAGGGCCCCGCGCACGTCGTCCGGGCGGAGCGTCACCTCCGTCGGGCGGATGGCCTCGTGGGCCTCCTGGGCGCGCTGCCCGGAGGCGTAGACGTTGGGTTTCTCCGGCACGTACTGCGGGCCGAACTGCTGGCCGATGAACTCCCGCGTCTGCTGAACGGCCTCCTGCGAGAGGTGCCGGCTGTCGGTCCGCATGTAGGTGATCAGGCCGATCTGTCCCCGTCCGGGCACCTCGACGCCCTCGTAGAGCTGCTGGGCGATCCGCATCGTCCGCTGGGCGCTGAAGTGCAGCGTGGACGCCGCCGCCTGCTGCATCGACGACGTGATGAACGGCGCCGGCGGGCGGGTCTTGCTGTCCCGGTGGCTCAGGTCGGTGACGACGAACTCCGGCCGGTCGACGCGGACCTCGCCCCGCACGGTCACCACGTTGCGGGCCGGGCCTTTGGCCTCGGGGGCCTCCCGCCGCAGCACGTCGCCCACCGCCAGCCCGACGGCCCGGGCGATCTCGAGGGCCTTCTCCGCGCTGTCGGTCTTGAACCGCTCGCCGGCCCATTGGACCAGCTCGCCCCGGAAGCCGTCGTTCTCGGCGAGAACCTGCTGCTGGGCGTCGCGGGTCGGCGGGTTGCCCTTCTCGTCGGTCCGGGCCAGGAACTCCCGCCACAGCCGCGCGACCTCGGCCGCCGCCGCGCAGTCCGGCGTGAAGACCGCGCCGATCCGCCAGTACTCCTCGGGCGCGAAGGCCTCGATCTCGCGCTCGCGCTCGACGATCAGCCGCACCGCCACGGACTGCACGCGCCCGGCCGACAGGCCCGGGCCCACCTTCCGCCAGAGCAGGGGGGAGATCTCGTAGCCGACGATGCGGTCGAGGATCCGCCGCGCCTGCTGGGCGTTGACCTTGTCCATGTCGATCTGGCGGGGGTGGGCGAAGGCCTGCTGGATCGCGCCGCGGGTGATCTCGTTGAAGACCACGCGGCGGATGCGCTCCGGGGCCACGCCGAGGCACTCGGCCAGGTGCCAGGCGATCGCCTCGCCCTCGCGGTCGAGGTCGGTGGCCAGGAAGACCTCCGGGGCGCTGCGGGCGTACTTCTTCAACTCGCCGACGACCTTCTTCCGCCCGGCCAGCAGCTCGTAGTGCGGCGCGAAGCCGTTCTCGACGTCCACGCCGATCTTCTTCGCCGGCAGGTCGCGAACGTGACCCATCGACGCGCGGACCACGTACTCGCTGCCCAGATAGCGGTTGATCGTCTTCGCCTTCGCCGGGGACTCGACGATCACCAGCTTCTTCCCAGCCGGGCGCGCCTTGGCCGGCGGACGCTGTCGCGTGCCCGGCGCCGTCTCGGAAGTTGTCTTCGTGGTCTTGCCCATCGGTCCCGTTCGGCCGCCCTCTCGCCGCCTGCCCAACTCATTCTACCGACCGTCGCGGGTCGGAGGGGGGCAGACATCATTCGGGCGTCTGATTCGCTTTGTCAAGCGTGCGCCGATTATTTCGGCCGAGGGGGGGATGGGGTTTAGTCGGAAAGCAAAAGGCCGCCGGGCTCCGGGGGGGCCTTCGCCTCAGCCGTCCTTCTTGGGGGCGGGCCGGTCGGCCTTGGGCCTGGCCTGCTCGGCCCATTGCTTCTCCACGTCGGCGACGACGGCGTCCATCATCTTCCGCGAGACGACGACCTTCTTGACGTAGACCAGGTCTTCCAGCGTCTGGCCGTCGTTGCCCTTCATCCGCTCGTGAAGGACCCACGGGCCGTAGGCCTTCTCGTGGAACTCCACCCAGACGGGCTGGCCCTTCGTCGAGCCCTCCACCACGCTGCCGTCGATCAGCTTGAACCGCCAGTGCAGCCGGCGCAGCGGGTACTTCTCGCCGGTGTAGACCTTCTCCGGCTCGCCCATCCCCTTCCACCGCCAGCGGAGCTCCACCCGCTCCTCCTCGACCACCGCCGTGATGCTCAGCAGCGCGATGAAGGGGATCCGCCGCCAGCTCTTGGTGGCCTCGCTCCAGACGATCCACGGCTTCTCGACGGTGGTGTAGACCCCGCCGGGAAGCTGCTTGCCGTTGCTCAGCTCGATCACCCCCGGCAGGGCGTCGGGGCGGCGGAAGGCGTCCTTGCCCTCGCCGAACGGGCTGGTCGGCTCGGCCGGCGGCTCGGGGGCCTCACCCTTCGGCTCGACGGGCCGGGCCTGGTTCAGCCAGTAA
>Ga0307378_10010481_pt1 | contig 12029 bp, 8 predicted proteins | sample UN1MG_FD_202238 | JGI IMG/M metagenome (GOLD analysis project Ga0307378, IMG submission 202238) | Soil microbial communities from Risofladan, Vaasa, Finland - UN-1 | ecosystem: Environmental > Terrestrial > Soil > Coastal area > Acid sulfate soil | place: Finland: Risofladan, Vaasa | collected...
GTCATGCCCCTGGTCGAGGTCGTGATCACCAGGGCCAGCGGTCCGGTCATCGCCGACCGTGCCATCGAACTCATGACGACCTGGGGCAAGGTGCCCGTTCGTTGCGCCGATACGCCCGGGTTCATCGTCAACCGGGTCAACCGGCCATTCACGCTTGAAGCGCTGGCGATCCTTGCCGGTGGCGAAGCGTCCGTCCAGGTCATCGATGACGCCGTGCGTGCAGATGGTCTCCCGATGGGCCCGTTCGAGCTCATGGATCTCGTCGGGCTGGATATCAATCTTGCCGCGGCCCGTGGGGTCTTTGCACGGTTCGTTGCCGCCGGCGACCCGCTCGCGGAGCGTTTCCGCCCGTCGCCGATCCAGGAGGATCTGGTCGCCGCCGGGCAGCTCGGCCGCAAAACGAACAAGGGGTTCTATGCCTACGACGAGGGCGGAGCGCTGGTGGGTCCGGCGCCTGCATTCGCCGCTGGAGACGACCGCCCAGACCAAGCCTCTCACGCGGACATCGCACGGCGGATCATGCTGGCGGTCATCAACGAGGCTTATCGGGCGGCCGGCGACGGTATCGCGTCACGGTCCGATATCGACCTGGCGATGCGGCTTGGTGCTGGCCATCCGGTCGGTCCGTTCGAGCAAGTGGCCGGACAGGGCGGCCCGAACGCGATCCGCGATGAGCTTCGCGCCTACGCCGCTGCCGGACCCAGGTTCGATCCTGCCCGGGCCCTCCTCTTCGGGGCCTGAGTACCCCAGTCTGCGACGGGAGTACCCCAGTCTGCGACGGGAGTACCCCAGTCTGCGACAGGCCGGCCCGAGCCCTTGGGCCGTGCTGTATGCGCCCGGCGCGTATCTCGGCGGCTACGGGCCGGGCAAGCGGGCCCGGACCGCCCGTTTCGACACGATCCAAGCGTAGCGAGCCCGGGTCGAGCGTGGCCACTGCCCGTAGTCAGGGTCGAAGCGCCCCGCACAAGACTCGGGTGCATATTTCGACCAACAGGCGCTGGTTGGCCGGGACGCGGCACCAAAAGGCGCAATGGGCCGGGAGGAGGCGCCGGTTGGCCGGGAGGAGGCGCCAGGATAGAGGCACCGAGAGGCACCAAGACACGCCAGGAAAGGCATCGCGCCCCGGAAATGCGCCGCATCGCGCCCCGGAAATGCGCCGCTGAGCGACCGCCGCTGAGCGACCGCCGCTGAGCGACCGCCGCCGAACGACCCCGCCGCTGGGCGAGCGACGACCGGCCCACTCCGACCCCTCCCCGGCTACCATCAGCGCATGAGCCGCGATACGCAGCGAACCGTCCGCGAGGCCTGGATCGTCGAAGCCGTCCGCACACCGATCGGTCGCTATGGCGGCGCTCTCGCCGCCGTCCGGCCGGACGACCTCGCCGCCGCCGTCCTGCGCGCCGTCGTCGATCGGGCTGGCGTGGATCCGGCGGTCGTGGAGGACGTGATCCTTGGCTGCGCCAATCAGGCCGGCGAAGACAATCGCGACGTCGCCAGGATGGCTCTCCTCCTCGCCGATTTCCCGGTCGAGGTCGGTGGCCTGACGGTCAACCGACTGTGTGGTTCCGGTCTTCAGGCGATCAACTCGGCCGCCCATGCGATCGCGGTCGGTGATGGCGACGTGTTCATCGGGGGCGGGGTCGAATCGATGACCAGGGCGCCCTACGTCCAGCTCAAAGCCGCGGCTCCGTACGAGCGGGGAGACCGGGAGATGGCCGATACGACCCTCGGCTGGCGATTCCTGAACCCGAGACTCGCCGAACGCCACTATCCGTATTCGATGGGCGAGACCGCGGAGAACGTTGCTGAGAAGTGGGGCGTCTCCCGGGAGCGCCAGGACGCGTTCGCGCTCGACAGCCACCGTCGCGCAGTGGCCGCCATCGAGGCCGGTCGATTCACCGATCAGATCGTCCCGATCAGCGTCCCGCAGCGCAAGGGCGACCCCGTCATCATCGACCGAGACGAACACCCGCGGGCGGACACGACCATCGAAGCGCTCGCCCGACTCCGACCTGCGTTCCGGCCCGATGGCGGATCGGTCACGGCAGGCAGCAGCTCTGGCATCAACGATGGCGCGGCGGCGGTCCTGCTCGTCGAATCCGAGCGTGCCCGGGATCTCGGGCTTCGCCCGCTGGCGCGGGTCGTGGCCACGGCCGTCGCCGGTGTCGATCCGGCGGTCATGGGCATCGGCCCGGTGCCAGCTTCGCGGAAAGCACTCGAGCGGGCCGGCATCAGCGTCGACGACCTCGACCTCATCGAGCTCAACGAGGCGTTCGCGTCCCAGTCGCTCGTGTGTATCGATGAACTCGGACTCGATCCGGCTCGAGTCAACGTGAACGGCGGCGCCATCGCGCTCGGGCATCCCCTGGGCATGAGCGGTGGTCGGCTTATGACGATGCTCACCCACGAGCTGCGACGGACGGGAGGCCGGTACGGGCTCGCAACGATGTGTATCGGGGTCGGCCAGGGGATCGCCACCGTCATCGAGCGCATGGACGGCTGATCACGGGCTAGTACGAGAGTTTCGGCGCGGACGCTTGTCGAAACCCCTTGCGATGCGTACGATATGTGCGCACCGGTCCCCGGCGCTCAACCGCGAACCACGTCCCCCGGAGGGTGAAACCCGATGATCGATCAGCAGCCGACGACCCTGGTGTCGCTCACAGATGCCGCTGTCCTGAAGCTCAGCGAGCTCACCAAGGAAGAGACGAATCCCGAGGTCGGGCTTCGAGTCTATGTCTATTCGGGTGGCTGCTCCGGGTTCCGCTACGGGATGATGCTTGAGGACGCCCCGACACCCGAGGACAAGATCCTCGACGTCAGCGGGATCAAGGTCTACGTGGACGGGAAGTCCGTGGACCTCCTCAGCGGCTCGCAGATCGACTATGTCGACACGCTGATGGGCGCTGGCTTCACGGTCAACAACCCCAACGCGGTCTCGGCCTGCGGCTGCGGCTCCAGCTTCCGGACGGCCGACGATACCGGCTCGCCCAAGGGCTGCTCGCACTGACCTGACCGAGCGCGGGCCGGCCGGACCCCGGCCCGAACGTCCGTGGAGATCCCCCTTTTCCCGCTGCACACCGTCCTCTGTCCGGGCATCGTCCTGCCCCTCCATATCTTCGAAGACCGCTACCGTGCGCTCACTCGTCATTGCCTCGACACCGGGGCGCCGTTCGGCGTCGTGCTCATCCGCGACGGCCGTGAGGTCGGGGCGGGCGACACGCTCACGCTGGCCGGTGTCGGCGCGATGGTCGAGATCCGCAAGGCGGGTCGATATCCCGATGGACGCTTCGATCTGCTCGCGGCCGCGACCGGGCGCTTCGCCATCGATGCCGTCGACCCCGCCCGAGAGCCATACCTGATCGCCGACGTGACGCCGCTGGAAGACGAAGTCGGTGATGAGGCGCGGGCAGAGCGCCTGGCGGCGACGGCCGTCCGCAAGTTCATCCGCTACCTTGGGTTGATGCGGACACGCGACGGCGAGACGAACGAAACGCTCGATATCCAGGTCGAGATCGATGACGACCGCGACCCTGGCGAGGACATCACCGACGTGGGCGAGGTGACCGAGGTCGGCGACCACCGCGATTTGGCCATCCCGGACGACCCCACCGTGCTTTCCTATCTGTTGTCGGGGATCACCCAGATCGAGCTACCCCGACGACAGGCACTCCTGGAAGCGGCCACGACCACGGAGCGCCTCGAAGCCCTCATCAGCCTTCTCGACCGCGAGTTGTTCCTGCTGTCCAATCGACTGCGGTTGTTCGCGCCGGATCAAACCCAGATGCGCGGCTCGCGACGCAGCTGATCGATCCAGCCCGAGTTCGCGCTATTCACTGAAGCGTTCTTCCTGCCATGGGTCCGCGTCGTTGTGGTAGCCATAGCGCTCCCAGAAACCTGGCTGATCGTGATCGAGGAACTCCAGCCCGCGGATCCACTTACTGCTCTTCCAGAAGTACTTCTTCGGGACCAGCAGGCGGAGCGGGTAACCGTGTTCGACCTCGAGCGGTTCGCCGCCGAAGGTGTCGGCCAGGAGGACGTCATCGTCGTCCAGGACGCTCAAAGGCAGGTTGGCGGTGTAGCCCTGTTCAGCATGGGAAACGATGTGGGTCGCGCTCGGACGCACGCCGGCCAACTCCAGGATCGTCTGGATCGGGACGCCCTCCCAGGTCGTATCGAGCTTGGTCCAGCGGGTGACGCAATGGATATCCGTGGCCACGGTCTTGCGTGGCAGGCCCTTGAATTGCTGCCAGGTCAACGTGATAGGCGAGTCGACCTCTCCCCAGATCTTGAGGTCCCAGGTGGCCAGATCGATCCGCGGCACGGACCCGTAGTGGAGGACCGGAAATTTGTCGGTCTTGTACTGACCAGGTGGGATCCGATCACCGATCGCTGGATCCTGCTCCTTGGTGCCAAAGAGTCGCTCGTACATCGTGGGCTGCGTCCTCAAGACTGCGCTGCGCTGGCTGCCGGCTATCGTCTCACAGGCCGATGACGGCTCCGTGACCGGCTGGGGTACCCTTCCGCCGTGGCCACCCCGGAACCCGTGAGTCGAACGCCGCGCCTCGTGATCGTCATGCCGGCCTACAACGCCGCCCGGACCCTGGAGCGGACCTACGCCGATATCCCACACGACCTGGTCGAACGGATCATCCTCGTCGACGACGTGTCGGGCGACGAAACGGTCGAGATCGCCAGACAGCTCGGACTGCACGTGATCATCCACAGCCAGAACCGCGGCTACGGCGGGAACCAGAAAACGTGCTACGACGCGGCCCTGGAGGCCGGGGCCGAGATCGTCGTCATGCTCCACCCGGACTATCAGTACGACGCGACCCGGATCCCGGCGCTGATCGCCCCGATCGCGGACGGCACGCATGATCTCGTCCTTGGGAGTCGCTTCCTCGGGGATCCACTGGCCGGCGGCATGCCCCGCTGGAAGTACGTCAGTAACCGGTTCCTCACCATCGTCGAGAATGCCGTCTTTGGATTGAGCCTGTCCGAGTACCACACCGGGCTGCGGGCATACAGTCGAGAGCTGCTTGAGACCGTCCCATACGATCGCAATAGCGACGATTTCGTGTTCGATCAGGAGTTGATCGCCCAGGTCGTGGCCACCGGGATGCGACGACGGATCGGCGAGGTCGCGGTCCCGACCCGCTACTTCGAGGAGGCGTCCTCGGTCGGGTTCCGACGCAGCGTCGTCTATGGCCTGTCGACCCTGCGGGTGGTCGCTCGCTACATGCTCCACCGGCTTCGCATCAGGCTCTCCCCGAAACTCGCCGCCCGGCGCCGGCGGGACTGACCGCCCCGATGCGGATCGGACGCAACGCGCTGCTGCGCGGAGGCCTCGGGATCGCGATCAGCGTCTTTGCGCTGTGGATCCTGGTCGGATCAGTCGATATCGATGCCGCGCTGGGCGTGCTGCGCACCGCGTCACCAGCGTGGATCGCGGTCATGCTCGTGACGGCCACCATCGATGTGGGCGCCCGGGGCGCCCGATGGCGAGCTCTGCTCGCGCCGATCGCGCGGTTGCCGTATCGACGAGTCCTTGGCTACACCTACATCGGCTACCTCGCCAACAACGTGTTGCCGGCGCGCCTCGGCGAGCTCTACCGCAGCCACGCGCTCGGCGATCGTGAGGGGATCAGCCGAACGACCGTCCTGGGCACCGTCGTCGTGGAGCGGGTCGTCGACACGATCATGGTCGTCGCGATCGCCGCGGCCGCGGTCCTGATCCTGAGCATCCGCGGTGTCATGACCAGCGCGGTCCTGCTCGGACTGGCGTTCGTGACCTTGCTCATGATCGCATTGGGCCTGGGGATCGCCGCCCACCGGCTGCCCGGCGCCGACCGCGTGGCGCAGATCATCGCCCGCCGGCCTCGTCTTCTCGAGTTGGGTCGGCGACTCCGCGAGGGGTTGGCGGTGGCCGGCCGGCCGGGGACGGTCGCCGTGGCGCTGGTCTTCAGCGCGGTGGCCTGGACGGCCTCGACGATGACGTTCCTGATCGGTGGCCAGGCGGTCGGCGTCGAGCTGACGGTCGCCCAGGCTGCCCTGCTGACGAGCGGCGTCGCGCTCGTGACGATCGTGCCGTCCGGGCCAGGCTACGTCGGGACGTTCGAGTTGACGGTCGTCAGCATCGCGGCGGGTTTCGGGATCCCCCGGGATGCGGCCTTCGCGATGGGCCTGCTCGTCCACCTCGTGATCCTGGTGACCACGTCGATCGGCGGAGCCGTCGCGCTGGTGGCGGTCCGGCGCCGCCGGCCGGTCCCCGCGGTGCCCCCGGTCGCGATCGGATGACGGGCGAATTCCCGCACGTCTTCGAGCCGCTGACCGTGCGCCACAAGACGTTGGGCAGCCGGATCACCTTTGGCGCCCACACCGCGAACATGGCGGAAGACGGACTGCCCGGCGACCGTCACATCGGCTACTACCGGGAGCGTGCCCTCGGTGGCGCCGCGATGATCGTGGTCGAGCCGGTGCCGATCCACGCCACCGGCGTCCTGACCCGTGGCAACTTTCGCCACGACGACGACGCGATCATCCCGGCCTTCCAGCGGGTCGTCGAGGCGTGTCGCGAGGCGAACCCCGGCATCGTGATGATCCACCAGCTCTATCACGTCGGCCAGCACGGCGATGCCGACAACTCGTTCGCGCCGAATTGGTCGCCATCCGGCCTGCCTTCATATCACGATGCCGACGGCAGCCACGCGATGTCCGGCGCCGAGATCGAGGAACTCATCGATGGGTTCGTCGCGGCGGCGGCCCGGGCCCAGGCGAGCGGCTTCGATGGGGTCGAGATCTTCGCCGCGTATCACGCCGTGGTCGATCAGTTCTGGACGCCCTGGTCGAACCGGCGCACCGACAAGTGGGGTGGCTCGTTCGAGGGCCGGATGCGGTTCTCTTCGGAGATCCTGCGCCGCGTCCGCGAGCGCTGTGGCGAGGCCTTCATCATCGGCCTGGCGGTGAGCGCGGCCCCGGACTCACCGGCGATGCCGTCGGTCGCCGACCTGGTCGAGATCGTCGCCTGGCACGACGAGCGACGACTGATGGACTACGTCACCTGCGGGACGGGCTCCTATTTCGACTTCTACCAGATCATCCCGCCTTCGCTGTACGACCAACGCCTCGGGGAACCCTTCGCGGCGGCCCTCAAGGCAGTCGTCCGGCACGCCCTGGTCCAGGCCGAGAGCCACATCAGAACGCCGGCCGCCGCCGAGGCCGTGCTGGCCGCGGGCCATGCCGACATGGTTTCGATCGTCCGAGGCCAGATCGCCGACCCGCACCTTGTCGCGAAGACCCGATCGGGGCGGGCCGATGATGTTCGGCCGTGCATCTCGTGCAACCAACTGTGCTGGGCGCGCCGTTCCCGGGACTACTGGATCTCGTGCCTCGTCAACCCATCGGCCGGCCGCGAATGGCAATGGGAGGGCGACCGGTTCGAGCCGAGCCCGGATCCTCGCCACGTGCTCGTCATCGGGGGTGGTCCGGCCGGCCTGGAGGCGGCCCGGGTGGCCGCTGAGCGTGGCCATCGCGTGACCCTCCACGAGCGCGGCCCGATGCTGGGCGGCCAGTTCCGGCTGGCCGGCCTTCAGCCGTCGCGCAGCCAGATCACGGACCTGCTCGCCTGGTATGGCCGCCGACTCGACACGCTCGGTGTCGCCGTCCATCTCGACTCGCCGGTCGCGGCAGAGGACGTCATCGCCAGCGGCGCCGACGAGATCGTCGTGGCGACCGGGTCCCGACCACCGCTCAGCGGCTTCCAGCGCTCGTTGCCGATGGTCGATCGGCTGCCCGGGGCGGACGGGCCAAACGTCTGGTCGATCCAGGCCGTGCTCGATGGCAGCGCGACAACGGGACACCGGGTGCTCGTCCTCGACGACCTCGACGACTGGCGTGGGCTCGGGACCGCGCTGCACCTGGCAGAAAATGGGCACGACGTGACGATCCTGACCGCCTCCCCGGTCGTGGCCCGAGGTCTGTTCCACAGCGCAGCGGACGGCCCGCTCAGGGCGCGTTACGCGAGGGTCGGTGGTGCGTCGATGACTTCTGCGTGTCTGCTCGAATGGCAGGAGGGTGTTGCAACGGTTCGGTCGTTGAGCACCGGCGCCGTCACGACCATCGATGCCGACACATTGATCATCGCCGAGACCGCGGTCGCCGAGACGAGCCTGGCCGACGGATTGACCGCCGGGCAGGTCCCCTTCCACCAGATCGGGGACTGCGTCGCGCCGCGTCGGGCCAGTCTTGCGTTCTACGAGGCACGGGAGCTTGCCCGTCGATTGTGATGTTCTCGGGCGCCGTAAGATGAGGGTCAGGACGAGGGGATCACGATGACCGCACAGGATGTCGAACACCCAACGGTGCGACGCGGGCGGGCGGCTCGCCAATCGGAACGCCTCGCCCGATCGATGGAAACGCTCCCGTACCTGACCCGCAAACTCGCACCGGTCGAGGTCATCTCAGCCGAGGGGCTGGAGATCATCGAGCATAACGCCGACACGCTCCTCGAAGAGGTCGGGATCGAGATCGGCAACTTCCCCGAGGCCATCGAGATCTTCCGCGGGGCCGGCGCCGATGTGACCGGGACGCGCGTGCGGTTCGAGCGGGGGATGTGCCGCCGGATCATCACAGGATCGGCGCCTCGCGTCTTCACTCAGCGCGCCCGTAACCCGGCGCGCGACGTCATCATCGGCGATCCCCATGTCGTGCTCGTGCCGGCCTACGGCTCGCCGTTCATCCACAACCTCGACGACGGGCGCCGCTATGCGACGATCGAGGACTTCCGGAACTTCGTGAAGCTGACCTATATGAACCACACCCTCCATCACGGTGGTGGGACGCTGTGCGAGCCGGTCGACCTGCCCGTCAACAAACGGCATTTCGACATGGTCTACAGCCATATCCGGTACACGGACAAGGCGTTCATGGGCTCCGTCACGCACCCGAGCCGAGCCCAGGACTCGATCGACATGGTCAAGATCCTGTTTGGCGAGGACGCGCTCGAACACGACCACGTGATCATGGGTCTGGCCAATGCGAACTCGCCGATGTCCTGGGACTACAACATGCTCGGCTCGGCCAAGGTCTACGCCGAGAACAACCAGATCGTGCTCGTCACGCCATTCATCCTCGGTGGCGCGATGGCACCCGTGACCATCGCCGCTGCTGCGACCCAGACCCTCGCCGAGGCGCTGGCCGGGATGGCTTTCTGTCAGATCGTACGGCCCGGCGCACCGGTCATCTTCGGTTCGTTCGCCTCGTCGATGTCGATGCAGTCTGGTGCACCGACGTTCGGGACACCAGAGCCGCAACTCGTCCTGTTCGTCATGGCCGCGCTGGCCCGCAGACTTGGCGTGCCATTCCGGAGCGGGGGCAACTTCACGGCATCCAAGGTGCCCGACTATCAAGCGGCCTACGAGAGTGCGATCAGCTTCATGGCCACGATGCAGGCCGGGGTCAATTTCAACCTCCACACCGCGGGCTGGCTGGAGGGTGGCCTGGCCATCGGCTACGAGAAATTCATCCTCGACGCGGATCAGGCCTCGATGGCCGGCGCGTTCATGAACGGCGTCGATCTGAGCGAGAACGGCCTGGCCCTCCAGGCGATGATCGACAGCGGCCCCGGGCAGCACATGCTGGGCTCCCCGCACACCCTGGCCAACTTCGAGAACGCCTTCTGGCGCTCCGAAATGTCAAACAACGATAGCTTCGAGCAGTGGGAGGCGGAGGGCGGCCAGGATGCCGCTGTGCGCGCCAATGCCCGCTGGAAGCGGACGCTTGCCGAGTATCAGCGGCCGCCGCTTGACGAGGGCATCGACGAGGCGATCGTCGACTGGATCGACCGGCGAAAGGCGAGTTTCCCGGACTCCGACGTCTGATCCGCTGCGAGTCGCGCGGACCTGGCGGCGCAGCCTGTTTGGCACGGCGGACCTGGCAGCGCGGACCCGGCACGGCGGACCTGGCAGCGCGGACCTGGCTGGCGCGGAACTGCCTGTGCGGCGGACCTGGACGGCAGACCTGCCTGTGCGGCGGACCTGGACGGCAGACCTGGAAGCGCGGACCTGGTTAGCGCGGTCTGGCAGCACGGACCTGCCAGCGCGGACCTGGCAGCGCGGACCTGCCAGCGCGGACCTGCCAGCGCGGACCTGGCAGAACTGCCATGGATGGATCGTTACCGCAAGTTTGGCGCCATCCAGCCATGGACTGGCCAGGCCCCATGGCGCATCGCCACGCTCAGATCGTCGCGAAACCGGCGGCGCATCGCCCGCAAGATGCGCCTCCGAGGCCCTGCGACTGTCTTAGCGGTCTCTGGGTGAGAGTTCCGCCACATTGCTGTGGTCGACACGAGGCTCAGTCGGGGGCAGTCGTCGATCCGGGATCGGCTCGGGGCGCTTCGTCGGGCGCTGCCTCGAGCGCGGTGGCCGCTGTCGGGTCCGGGGCGGCAGGCGACGTTATCGCCGTCGAGGTCGTGTCGGCCTTCGTGTCGGCCTTCGTATCGGCCTGGACTCTTCGGAGCTCTTCGAGCGGGATGTGACAGCTCATCAAGTGCCCAGGTTCGACTTCGACCAGCGGCGGTTCAGTGACCTCACACAGACCGCGGATCACTCGATGGCAGCGCGTGTTGAACACACAGCCGGTCGGTGGGTCGGCCGGGCTCGGGATCTCACCCTCCAGCAGGATCCGGGTCCGGTCCTCCCCGTCGACGTTCGGGACTGCGGACAGCAGCGCCTCCGTGTACGGATGGTTCGGGCCGCGGAAGACGGTCTCGGAATCGCCGACCTCCATGATCCGCCCGAGGTACATGACGGCGATCCGGTCGGCCAGATATCGGACCACGCCGAGGTCGTGCGAGATCAGCAGGTAGCTCGTCTTGCTCTTGAGCTGGAGCTCGGAGAGGAGATTGAGAATGGCGGCCTGGACCGACACGTCGAGGGCGCTGGTCGGTTCGTCGGCAACGACGATCCTGGGATCACCGGCAAAGGCCCGGGCGATGGCGACCCGCTGTTTGAGACCGCCCGACAATTGGCGCGGCTTGAGGTCCAGGTGGCGCTGGGTCAGGCGCAAGTCGGCGGCCAGCTTGTCGACCCTTTGACCGACAGCTTTGCCTTTGAGCCCGGTCAGTTTGCTCACCGACCGCTCCAGGATGTGTCGGGAGGTCCAGCCCCGGTTCAGGGCCGAATCGGGGTTCTGGAAGACCATCTGGATCGAGCGCTTATCGTCGGTCGGACGGTCGCTGGAGGACGCAGCCAGGGTATGCGCATCCAGTTCCAGCGAGCCGCCCGGATCCGGCCTCTCGATCCCCAGGATGGTCTTGGCCATGGTGGATTTGCCGGAACCGGACTCACCAACCAAACCAAGCGTCTCGCCGTCGAATAGGGTCAGGTTCACGCCGACGAGTGCCGGGACGTCGGTCCCGCTCTGGTGGAACGTCTTCGACACGTTGTCCACCGATAGCGCCAATCCCCCGTGGACCGTGTCCGCACCGGCGATCGCCGCTGGCTCGACCAACTCGCCGAGACGATCGCGATGATGGCAACGCGTCCATTGCCCCTGTCCGATCTCGACGACTGGTGGCTCGACCGTCCTACAGAGTTCATCGGCGAGCGGGCAGCGGTCGACGAAGACGCAAGTTGGCAGATCCGTTCCGATCTGGGGCAGGTTGCCAGGGATCGTCGCCAACTGACGCTGCGACTTGCGGATGCCGCGACGTGGGAGCGAGCGAAGCAGCGCCAGGGTGTATGGGTGCTGCGGTGATTCGAAGACCGTCCTCGCGTCACCCTCCTCGACGATCTTGCCGGCGTACATGACCCCGACCCGATCGCACAGCGTCCGGATGACCCCGAGATTGTGGGCGATCAGCAGAACCGCCGCGTTGGTCTCGGCCTGGAGCTTGCGCACGAGGTCGAGGACGCTTGCCTCGACCGTGGCGTCCAGACCGGTCGTGGGCTCGTCGAGGACTAATAGCTGGGGATCCGACGCCAGCGCGATCGCGATGACGATGCGTTGCTGCATCCCGCCAGACAATT
>Ga0307378_10010484_pt1 | contig 12026 bp, 10 predicted proteins | sample UN1MG_FD_202238 | JGI IMG/M metagenome (GOLD analysis project Ga0307378, IMG submission 202238) | Soil microbial communities from Risofladan, Vaasa, Finland - UN-1 | ecosystem: Environmental > Terrestrial > Soil > Coastal area > Acid sulfate soil | place: Finland: Risofladan, Vaasa | collected...
ACCATGACCTACGGTGCCGGCGGCAAGGGTACGAAGATATTCGAAATTCTGATTAAGACAATCGTCAGTATGATAGTACTTTGCTTCATCGGTGTTGTCGCCAAGCTCAGCATCGAAGGGAAGATAATCTGGGGCGAAATTCTCAGCGGCCTGGTTCCCGACCTGAGCCTTTTCATGAAACCAACCGACAAAATCATGCCCCACATACTAAAAGTCGGCGAGCAGTTCCGGCCATTCTGGACCAATATGATCGTGGGTCAGCAGCGTGACGTGATGATCAGCGCCGCGGCAACCGCCGTCGGTATCAACATGACGTTTCTGCTTCCCTACTCGATGCTGCGGAAGGGCTGGGACAAGTATTTCCGCGGCCTGGCGATCTTCGACCTGTCAACAGGCCTGTTCATTCCCTTCATTATTGCAACCGGCTGCGTCGTCATAGCATCGAGCAGTCAGTTCCATTCCATACCTGCACAAGGTCTTGTTGCCGATGAGCCAGGCGGCACAATAACCGTCGAGCCTGCCGCGAACCTCGTCAAGCCTTACAACGGATTACTTGGCAGTCGTGTCCGCCACGAAACCGGTATGACAATGGAAGAGTGGGAGAATCTCCCGTCCGAACAGAAGAAGCAATACTGTGAAGCACTTCCGCATGCAGATAAAAAAATGGCTGCGATGCTGGTCAAACGCGACGCCTTCAACCTGGCCGATACACTGGCACCGCTGATAGGCCCTGTTTATGCTCAGTACGTCTTTGGTCTCGGTGTCATGGGCATGGCGATGGGTGCGGCGACGATGCTGATGACAATCAATGGTCTTTGCTTCTGCGAGCTTTTGGGAAGGCCGCCAAGGGGCTGGACACAGAGAATCGGAAGCCTGATGGTCTCGGTCGGGGCGCTCGGCCCGTTCTTCTGGAAAGAAGCCGCGCCATGGCTGGCCGTGCCGACATCGGTCTTCGCGATGGTGTTGCTGCCGATCGCATACTTCGCGTTCTTCCTGCTGATGAACCAGAAGACCTTCATGGGCAAAAACATGCCTACCGGAGGCAAACGCATCCTCTGGAACGTCCTTATGGCGCTGGCCGCAGGTGCAGCCGCATTCGGCAGTGTCTGGAGCCTCTGGTCGAAGCTGCAGTGGATCGGAATCGCACTGCTTGTCGGCTTTATCGTTCTGTGCATTATTGTTCATGTCTTCCGTAAAAAGCCCGAGACGGCATGAGGCCCGAGCATTGGAATAATTTGCTGGCCGTAATCAACGGCGAGTCGGTTGAGCCGTTGCCGGTCGGTTTTATTATCGACAGCCCCTGGCTTCCCGGCTGGGCCGGGGTTTCTGCGCTCGATTATTACTCCAGCGAACAAATGTGGTACGAGGCCAATCTCAAGGCCGTGCAGCAATTTGGCGATATCATTTTCCTGCCGGGCTTCTGGTCCGAATTCGGCATGTGCACCGAGCCGTCCGCGTTCGGCTCCAAATGCTCCTGGCAGCCAAACGAAATGCCTTACGCCGACAAGATCCTCACCGACATCAAGTCGGCCGGTTCGCTCTCCAAGCCGAATCCGAAGAAAGACGGCCTGCTGCCCTTCACGCTCAATCGCCTCAAGCATTACCAGGGCCAAATCGAACAGCAGGGCTACAGCATCAAATTCGCGGTCTCTCGCGGGCCTCAGAACATCGCTTCATTCCTCGCCGGAAGCACTGAATTTCTGATGGCCGTCCGCACCGACCCGGCCGAGGTCCATAAACTGCTCGGGACGATAACGGACTTCATTATCGAATGGCTCGAACTGCAAATCGAAACCTTCCCGTCCATCGACGGCGTCTTTATTCTCGACGACATCGTGGGCTTTCTGGGCGAGCAGGATTTTCAGCAGACGGCCCTGCCCTATCTGCAGCGGATTTTCAAGTCGTTCGATGTCGCCGTGAGATTCTTCCATAACGATGCCGCAGGGCTTATATGCGCCCCGTACCTGACTGAGATGGGCGTGAATCTTTTCAATTTCAGCTTCCAGCACACGCTGGCCGAGATGAAAGAGCTGACAAACAATGCCGTCACGCTGCTCGGCAACATCCCCACGCGGGATGTACTTGCAGCAGGCAGCCCCGACGACGTTCGCAACAGCGTCAAGGCCGCTCTCGATTCGGTTGAAGATAAGAGCCGCATCATCCTTTCGTGCGGCGGCGGCATGCCCCCCGATGTCCCGACAGAAAATATCGAAGCCTTCCTGTCGGCGGCAGGGCACAAATAATATCAAAAATTAAATATCAAAGTGTAAAATTAACTCTTGCCGGGCTTACCATTCCGGCGCTGCCAGCGCCTGTTTCGTGGGCAGGCTTCTGCACATTCTCTTTATGATGCGCTGCGCCCTCTCGGCGTCCTCGGGAGATAGAGGCTGGTCCGTTGAGCCTAAAACATCCCCCATAACAGGCCCTAATAATCCCTCATCCTTGCTGCCGCCGGACCTCGAGCGAAATATGGAGGACAAGCCTCCCCCGCCTCCACCGGTACCGGTGGCAAGCCACAGAATACTGTGGTCTTCAACGTCAATCATCGTCGCCGAGATCGATATTTCTTCGCCGAAGTGGGGTATTTTAATAGTAAGAACCACCGGTACATCGAGAGCCAGGCCGGCCTCAACCGCTCCTTCGGGCGTAGTCAGGTCTGTTATTTCGTCTTCGGCCTCCTGCTCGGCAAGCGACGCTCTGACCTGGGCCCGGCCCATCGGGGCATAGCCCCGTTCCAAAAGCTCGATCGAGAAGAAGTCGGCAATTTCATCCATGGCGACCTCGCTTGGCACTGCACCTTCGACGGCTACAATCGCAACCTTATTCACAGCGCTAAAATCATAACCGGCACGAAACGAGCTTTCCTGTTGCGAGCGGCAGCCGCCGATCAAAGGCAATATCAAAATGAAAAGTGCAAAATGCAAAATTGTAGAAGTCGTCCCGGAGGGACTCCATAATTTCGATTTTTGATTTTTAATATTTGCTTTTCCAATGATTTTCATGATTTATATCTCCGAATCAATAACCTGAATAATTGCCCATATTGCCCATGTTATCATTTTAACCACAAAACATGAAATCCTAAATTCAAGACTCAAAACGTTTAGGTCATTTGCACATTTGAATTTAGATATTGTTTAGAATTTAGCATTTAGTGCTTAGAGCTTCTTCCTTTTATATCGGGTTATAGCTGACATCTGTGTAGCCGGGCTGTTTATGCGGCCGATTCGGCCATTTCAAGGCGTCGAATATAAACTCGCTGGCCTGGCGTATCATTACCGCAGGCATGCACGGACTCATCTCGAACGAACCGACGATATCATTGTCGTATTTGCTCAAAATATCCAGCAGATAATCCCAATTTTCCCGGGGCAACCCGCCATGCAGGCCCGGCGGCACATGGTCGTCTATATGGCCGTAATTATCCGTCAGGTGCAGATGAGCCACGTTCGGGGCCAGTTCATCCACATATTGCCTGAATGAATATTCGCCGTCCACGTTGGCAAAACCGGTATCAAGGCAGAACCGAAGGGATTCGAACCTCTCGCGGGCATGTTTGAGCATCGGCAATGGGCCGCTTTCGAGGCATAATTTGACATTGTTCTGCTCAGCCAGCTTTACCACTTCGGCGGCAAATCCGCAGCCGTCCAGCTCCGGCTCATCCGGAATGCCAAGGCTATGTAAATTCGTTACTATACTGGCATTAAGAAGCTTGGCGCACTCGATCTGGTCGTTCCATTGCTCTACCGTCGGATTATCATCGCGAGAGCGCATCGCCACCAGCATATCCTGTGTCGCCGCGGCCAGCCTGGGCCAGTTACGCCTCTCGTACCGGCACTCGTGCTGGCCCTTGATATTGGGCCATAACTCGATCCCGAAGCCCAGAGACTGCAGGTACTGGCACTCCTGCTCGAAGGAAAGGGGGTGCTCGCGCCCCCAGAATATCATAGTTGAAACAACGTACCTGATTCGCATTATCACGTCTCCATAAGCTGCTACGACCTTCGCCGGGACGAGTCCGGCTGATAGACGCACTCTATAAAGCGTCAAACAACTATTATTATCGTTCAAAAGCAGTCCCATATTCACTCTTTGTTGAAAAATAGAGCATTTTTTAGCCGCCCCAGAGCCGCAAACAACTTCCCGGCGACCTTCTCTTTTTCCCGCTACCTTGCAGGGGATTTTGAAATTGGCTTTGTTTGGCTTTGAATTGGCTTTGTTTTTTCGAAGCCTCCAACCACTAAAATCTCCGTAAACCATTATCATTACTGACTTAGCGCCAATTCTATCCTCCGGCAAATTGGGTTTGTTTTTTCAAATGTACCCTTTCAACTCGTTTCGGGTTTCCGGTTTCCGGGACAACACCGGGCAACAGTCATCCGGACAAGGCACCGGAGTTGTCGTGCTTCGAGTTTCCGGCCAACGGCCTCCATAAAACCTGTCCGGCAATTCCTTCCTGACGGATTGGCTTTGTTTTTTCAAATTAACCACGAATTAACACGAATTAACACCAATGACCTACACAAGATTGGCTTCGATTGGGTTTGAATTGGCTTTGTTTTTTCGCCGTCTCAAAGCATGAAATTCTTCATAATCACCTTTCATCTAAATACTTAAGCTTATTTTCATCCACGAGAAATTGGCTTTGTTTTTTCAAATAGAGTCAAAGGTGCAGAGGCACAGAGAGTCAAAGGCACTGAGGAAAATAATGTGCAAAAGAGCAGCGGTCCAGAGCAGACTGTAATAACTTTGTACCTGTGTGCCTTTGCCACTTTGTGCCTATCTTAACCATTCTCCATTCTCCTTTCTCAATTCTCAATTCACAATTCGAAATACTACATACGAAACATGATTGACTATGAACTACGAAAAATGAACTGTCTACTATACCATTAGTTATGTACATATTATACTACATGACATGTTCTTTGTAAAGTTAAATATAAAAAATTCTCCGTGACTCGTATCGCTTAGAGCGGATAGCGTGAAGCATAATTACTGTGTGTCGTGTTGTCATGTCGAGCCCGTTCGGCTACGCTCAGGATAAACTGCGTCGAGACATCTGGATTCTGACTAAACTTGCTTTTCGTACGGAGCCAGATCCCTCCGCTCGGCTCCGCCTCGGCCGGGATGACAAAGCGTTTCGTAGAGCGAACAAAAATATGTACCCCCTATTGGGCAGGCGTAACCCTTTAATCCGGAAACAGGTAAACGTGCCTAATAATTCCTATAATTCTCTACCCGTCTTTTTTGTGGATGTGAATTATGGTACAGGCATATCCGCCCTTTTTAAGAAATCGTAAACCTACTTTAACACAATACAAAAAAAAGGATGAAAATGGCCATAACAGCATTTTCCGAACAATCGATTTATCCTCCAGCAATCTTTCCGCCATTTTTGCAGTCGACTCAGACGTAACATCCTCGTACACAACATCACAATTATATTTGTCGATTACATCTTTAATCTGACTCAAATTGGGGGCTTTCGGGCGGACAAGCATATGCATGACATATTTTTCGATTAAATTCTTAAAGGGCTTGTCAATGGTAAGAGTAAAAAGCGAAATGGTCCCGTTTGTTCTCAATACTTCATGGCATTGGTCAAATATTCTTGAGAAAGACTGGACAGTCACATCCTGGGTCACTTCTACCATGTATATTTTATGAAATTTTCGCGAGATAATTTTGGCAAATTTGGGATTTGAAGTAGATGTGAAAGACTCTGCATTCTCATAAAAGAAAAATGCTTTACCACTGACGGCATTCACTTTGTCTGCATGGCTAATATGAACCTCATTTAGATCGATACCCGTGATAGCTCCGATATGGGGGTACTTCTTTAGACAATAATTAGCTAACCCGCCAAGTCCGCATCCGATGTCTAAGGATGTTATCGCCGGCTTTTGGCGGAGCATGATTCAAAACAAGCTCAAGTTGTCTTACCGCCGGGGGCACACTGGGGTATTTATCCCAAATCCCCTGCACAATGAGATCGCCCGACTCCGGTACTAAAAGTTCATTTATATAATTCAACCACTCGTATGTTTTAACAAGAGTGTCGTTAACCGCGGTTCGTAGGAGAAGATATGTCCCTTTAATTCTATTCATTTTCTAATTTCCTTATACTTATCCTACAGTTTAGGTGATAGAGCCTGGTAATCTCATGAAAGACTGTCTCTGCCGGTACAAGAAGTTCCCGTTGCTTGTTCAAAACGCCATAGCGTCCGGCCCGTCAAACAACTCGCCGGGCGCCTTAAGGCACATAAATTCAAGTAATATCCACGCTCACGCTGTCCTCGCCTATAGTCCGTCGCACGGTCATTATCCATCAACCGCAGCCGTTAATCAAGCGAAACGATTATTTGAAATTTCAGATTGAAGATTGTTCTCTGTGCCTTTGTTCCTCTGCACCTTTGTGCCAAAATTCCTGCAAGGATGGACCTTTGAAGCTGCTTTCAGCCGACAATCGACTATTCACCAGCAACTATTAACTATTTACAGCGTATCTCAGGAGGTTCACCCCGTGAGATAACAAAAGCCATTTCTATAATAATGGCGTATCTCACGGGGTAAATGTTGATAATAAATCTTGAAAAAAAGAAAAGAAGTAAAAAAACTCGTATTGTGTGGAATTTTCGTGACCGGGGGGGGATTTTCTGCCTTTAATAGGTAGAATAGAAACCCCTGCTTTCGCAGGGGCAAGCTTATCCCCTTAAAAAGGGGATTTAACGCCGAAGAAAGGAGGCGTATGATGCTGAATGGAAAAATTAAAAATCAAAGATCAAAAATCAAAAGTTCAAAATCCCTTCGGGATGGCTCGCTTTTCCTTGTTTCCTGCATTCTATTGGCTCTTTTATTGTTTTCCGAGCCGGTTATAGCGGCTAAAACGCGGTCCAGCAGCAGCAAATCCAGCAGCTCCAGTAAACAAACCCAGCAGGCTTCGAAGCCGGCCCCTGCGCCTAAGGCAACATCCAGATCGACCTCTTCGAGCAGTTCCAGGAGCGTTTCATCCAGCCGGACGCCAAGCAGAAGCACTTCCAGCAGAGCTATAACCAGCAGGGCGCCCAGTAGCAACAGCTCCAGCAGGGCTATAACCAGCCGGGCACCCAGTAGCAGCACATCCAGCAGGGCTATAACGAGCCGGACGCCAAGCAGCAGCACATCAATCAGGGCGATAACCAGCCGGGCACCCAGTAGCAGCATCTCCAGCAGAGCCATAACCAGCCGGGCTCCCAGTAGCAGCATCTCCAGCAGAGCCATAACCAGCAGGGCACCAAGCAGCAGCATATCCAGCAGATCCATAACCAACCGTACGCCCAGTACAAGCACATCCAGCCGGTCGATAAGTTCCCGGTCGACGGCTCCGAGCACGAGCAGCCGCATCAGTCCGAGCATATCATCGCGTATCGGCAGTTCTATCAGCCCGAGCAGTACACGAACCACTACCACAAACAGGCCGGCGACGAGCACTCGCAGCAACACTTCGACTTCGCTCAGCACGAGCAGCCGGATCAGCCCGAGCATAACCTCGCGTATCGGCAGTACAATCAAGACAACAAGGCCGTCTGTTCCCAACGGAGCCAATCAGCCGGCTGCACGCTCAAGCGGAGCTTCGCGTATAGGCAGTTCGAGCAGTCTCAGAACGCCGCCAGCCTCGAATGCGAAGAAGCAGCCGACGACAAGCCCACGCTCGCGTATCGGCAGTTCGATCGGCACACGAAGCTCCTCAGCTCCCACAGGAGCAAAGCAGCCGGCTGTAAGCTCAACCAGGCCTTCGACTTCGCCCAATGTAAACAGCAGCCAGTCGTCGCTCCGTACCGAGCGCAGCCGAAACATCGGCAGTATAATCGGCAAAAAAGAGCCTTCGGCCTCGATAACGAACAAGCAGTCGGCCGCGGACCAGCGTTCTCTTACAGTGAAATCCACCTCGCGTATCGGACGGACGATCGGCACGAGAAGCACTACCAGCGGGCCGGCGGAAAAAGTCGCCGGCGTTCGCGAGCCTAAGGCCGCGACCCGCGAAACCGTCGGCAGCGCCGCCGGCAGGACAATCGGACGACCGGCAGGCCGGGACACACGCATCGGAACGGAACAGACGCGAACCGATATCAGCACCGGGCGCAAAGATTTGAGCCTAAGAGACACAAGCGTCGCTCCCTTGAGGGGAAGTTCAAGACCGTCGAGGGTAATCCTGCCGCAGGATCGGAATCGGACGACCTTAGCCGGAGGTCGTACAGCCGGCAGTTTAAGAACAGCCTCGACGAGTCTGCACACTTACGATACGCTCAGGCCCTCTCGCGTACTCTATTACGACCGGCCGCATTTGATCAGCCACTCTTATCACAATGACTACGTTTACAGAGACTACTACGACCGTATCCGCAGCAGGACCATCTGGCCGAGATTTCGCTTCGCGGTTCATTATGATTGCGGGCCATGGTTCACATTCCGGTATGTATATCCGTATTATCATCGCAAGTACATGTTCATCAGCCTGGGCGGCTACTGGCCTCTCGGTTACAGATATACCCGCTACTACTGGTACGGCTGCCATCCCTATAACTGGTACGGCTACTATCCCATCGCCCGCGAGGTCCGCGGCACGAATTACAATTACTATACGTACAACTACTACACCGACGGGGACGGCGGCTACCAGCCGGCACAGACGGTCAACTCCGAGATTTTCGAGAACATGGCAGAGCAAACCGCCGAGCCCCAGGAAGCCACTCTGGCGGACGTTTACTTCGAAGAGGCCGTCAAGGCTTTCGAAGTCGCTCAGTATAATACCGCCGCTTTGAAGTTCGCCAAGGCCGTGGAGCTGGCGCCGGAAGATATGATTCTTCCCTTCGCCTACGCCCAGGCGCTTCTGGCAAGCCAGCAATACTCAAAAGCCGCCGAGGTTCTTCGCGGGGCACTGGCAAAAGTCAGCCCGGAAAAGGAAGGCGTTTTCTTCCCTCGCGGTTTGTATCCCGATGAGGAATCGCTTCTCAAGCAGATAGACCGGCTGGCCGAACGGGCCGCGCAGTTCAGCTTCGACGCGGATCTGCAACTGCTGTTAGGCTATCAGTTGCTTGGGATAGGCCAGCATGACAGGGCGGTCGAGCCGCTGATGAACGCCGGCAACGATCTGGAAAATGCGAAAGCCGCCGCGGTACTCATGGAGCTTCTGGAGAAAATCAAAACGACTAACACTGAACCTGAAACTCCCGCACCGGCTGAAATTCCAGCGCCGGCACCGATCAAAACTCCTGCTCCGGCACCGGCACCAATCCAATCTCCGGTTCCGACGCCGAATGAAGCTATCGTTCCGAGCACGGCACCGGCTCCGGTACAAAGCAAGGCATCGATTATAAACCGCTCCAGAGCATTGGGCGGGGCGATGCTTGTCACGAGCCTGTGCGCCCTGGGCACGAGCGTCGGCATCGGGCATTTCGTCCGGGGCTGATTCGCCGGCGGCAAGTAAGGGCGGTTCGCGAACCGCCCCTACAGCAACAGGAGGTGCAACGATGAAATCGCTCACACGGAAAGAAAAATCAAAAATTAAAAATCAAATATCAAAGTTGCGGAATCATCGCTCTGCGATGATGAATTCCTCGATTTTGATTTTCCTCACGTTGCTATTGATCCTTTTTGTAATGCCGGCGCCTGTTTCTGCCCTGGCTGCCGAGAGTTGGAAGGAATTTGCCGTCTGGCCGACGACCGACGATCAGGAGTCCCCCGACATAGACGGTGACATTGTCGTCTGGCAGCAATTCGTCGAAGAATACCAGGACTATGACATTTACGTTGCGGATATGAATAATCCGGACGATTCGCTGGCTGTTATCATCGGCGACGCCAACGACCAGATGAGTCCGGCGGTCTTTGCCCCCTTCGACTCCGCTCAGGGTGAAGGCCTTCATGCCGAGCGAAGACGAGGCATCGTCGTCTGGCAGGACTACGTCATCTGGGAAGGCTCGGGCGACTGGGACATTCGAGCAAGTGACCTTTCGACTTCGCTCAAGGCAGGCGATAGCGAGCGGGAGCAGCCTGTAATGTTCGCCGTCTCAAACATCTTCGGCAACGACGAGCAGTCGCCGGCCATTCACGGCAACATTGTCGTCTGGCAGGATGGCGCCGAGGGAGATTACAACATATTCGGCGCCGACATTACCCACTTAGAAAGCCCGGCGGAATTTGCCGTCGCCGATTTCGAACGTGACCAGCAGAGGCCCGCCGTCTATCGAAATACGGTTGTCTGGCAGGATTCCTATTTCGGCGATGAGGACATTCTCGCCGCCGATATCTGGCAGCGAAACAAGCCCGCCGAATTCGGCGTTTCGCTGGACGAATTTGACCAGCAACATCCGGCCGTCTGGGGCGACATCGTCGTCTGGGCGGACAATTACTTCGGTGACACGGACATTTACGCCGCAAAGTGGCACGGGCTTCCAGCCCGTGGAATACATGGCCAAGATGGCCATGCCACGGGGATGGACATGCCACTTCCCGTCGAGTTCGCCGTCACGGCAAACGAATCGGAGCAGACAAATCCCGATATCGACCGCAACATCGTCGTCTGGCAGGACAAGAGAAACGGCGACTGGGACATATACGGCTACAACCTGACCACCCGGCGTGAATTTCAAATCACCGATGAGCCGCACGACCAGACCAACCCGGCCATCAGCGGCAATACGGTCGTCTGGGAGGACAACCGCGATGGAAACTTACAGATATTCGCAATCGTCCTCGACGGCCCCGAAGTAGCACGATGCACATCCAAACTAATGGGCGACGTAAACGGCGACTGCAAAGTCGACTTTATCGACTATACCCTCATGGCCTCACAATGGCTCGAATGCAACCTCGAACCAGAAGAAGCCTGCCTGCCATTTTAGAAACCCTGCAAAAGTCCCTGCCCGATTGCAAAAACATCAACCCGGCCATATCCAATAATCAATCCTCAACGTGGTGTAATTCTCACGGATTTCCCCCTGCTGATTTTCTCAAGAGCGGCAAACTCCGCGCCTTACTGTTGATCCTAAATTAGCCAGCCTGATTGCCAGGAACAAAAGACGGACTCAAGGCCAAAAACCTTGATTAGGAGCCAAATCGACGACCTCGGCCGGGGCCGTACTATGAAGCTCAAAAATTGATTGATATGACCTACGCAATATCTTATTTTTACTTGATTTAGAAGTAGTAAAAGAGTATCATAGTATTTTGTAACGAGTACGTGTTTAGGGTATTAGGAGAGAATATGAGTGGCCAAGCTTTAAAAAATCCTCCGATTGTAGAAGCGTTTGTTGAAATTAGATGGGAGCTTAAAGAAACGACACCCCTTGGGAAGTATGACCCCCATTATCAATTTCTATTAGGTGTATTTCATAACAAAATTAAATCAGAGTACCCTCATCATGAAGAGTTACCAGCATCTAAAATACCTGATGATATGTCCGGTCATGTGGTCAAACATCGTTTTAGAACGAGTGAAGATGATTGGCCCTTAGTCCAAATCGGACCCGGAATAATGACTGTAAACGAAACGAAGAAATATGATACATTTGATTCCTTCAAACCTAAAGCAATTAGTGCAATGAATATTCTGTTTGATTCCTATCCTAAAAGGGAAGAATTGAACATAACCACTTTAAGGCTCCGGTACATTAATGCTCATGAATTCGACTTTTCTGCACAAAAAGTACAAGAGTTTATTTCCAACGAGATGCACATAAAAACAGAAATACCAAATTTCTTTCTGGTAAAAAATAAAATAGAAGAACTTCCCATAAGTTATTCGCTGAAAACTTCATTGAGGTGTAATGAACCTCCAGGTATTGTATCATTTTATGTTGATACCGGACATAAACTTAAAAAACGAGCAATACTATGGAATCACATATTTGAATCTACAAAAGAAGATATACCTAATATGCCAGATAATTTTGAAGAATGGCTTCAAGCAGCCCATGATGTGATTCACATTTGGTTTGGTGGTGTAATTGATGGGAATTTAATAGCTGAGTTTAACAAATGAT
>Ga0307378_10010487_pt1 | contig 12025 bp, 11 predicted proteins | sample UN1MG_FD_202238 | JGI IMG/M metagenome (GOLD analysis project Ga0307378, IMG submission 202238) | Soil microbial communities from Risofladan, Vaasa, Finland - UN-1 | ecosystem: Environmental > Terrestrial > Soil > Coastal area > Acid sulfate soil | place: Finland: Risofladan, Vaasa | collected...
GCCTTCAATAAATGTCTCGTCCAGAATCTGGTAGATATAGTCAAAGGTCTCGGCGTCGGACGGGTACGCCTTGAAGTTGCCGCTCCGGGCCGGCAAATCGCCATCCCAGTAACGGTAATCAATATAGGCGCCGTCGCCGGGGCCATAATCACTTTTCCACGCCCCGGTATAACCACTGTCGCCAATATATACCCAACCACCCACATTATTCAGAACGTGGTTATCAAAGCCCGCATCCGGGACAGTGATGATTTGATCGTTCGCCGACGCAGGCCAGATCGGCAGACACATTGCCGTAACAATTCCCACTATTGCATAAATTAATGACTTCTTCATTGTGGTACCTCCTACAAAGTGGAATTCTGAAAAATTCTTAACATCACGTTCTTTCAAAAAAACTGTAGCTATTCATAGGTATTTCGACGGCACTGAGCAACACACCTAACATCAAATCGGCTAAAGCGGCATTTACTCCTCGGCAGCAGTTCTCGTCCTGTACAGCCGGATGTCGTCAAGGAACATCTTACCCGCACCGCCCGGCGTCGTCATGTTGCCTTTGGTGCCCAGGCCGATCGCAATCCTGTCAACATTGTTAAGGCTTATGCCCTGATCCGCTAATGTTTGCAGGGGGATTACCCACTCCGTCCAGGTGTCAATCAATGCTGCATCAGGATTATCATGGACTACTACGACAGGATTGCCGGCGCTGTTAGCCAAAGCCACATACAACGGCTCGGCATTATTGCTTTGTATGCCGATATCCTGGTTGGCCCATAGCGAGCCGGCGTTACCGGTAATCGTGACGTTGGAGAATTTGGCCTCGCATGTCAGGCCGGCATTGTGAGCAGTCACAGCCAAACCGATATAGGCATTCGAGCCCATCTGGAAGGGTATCGGCTGGCCCAGCATCTGCCACGTAGAACCGTTGGCCGAACTGTACGCCGTTAAATTACCGGCCAGGTCACGCTCTATCTTCACCCAGTACGGAGCGATGATACCGGTTTGTGAACCCGTCTGCTGGGAATTTTCGCCCGTCTCAGCTCGATACTCGGCGATTACGCCGCTGCCAGGTGTGACAGCTACAAGAGAGTACTTGGAATCCGGAGCCAGCGTCTCGCGAATCATCACTGCCGCTTTGGCAGAGGAGTTAGTATTGGTCAGGCTTTCGACTCTTGCTACAATTGAACCGGTGCCGGTGAGGGTTCTGGAAGCATAGTGGAACTGGTCGGACTGATTCCAGATATCGGCGCCGGAGCCTGTCATCGTGTAGGTACCGGCCGGGCCCTCGACGAAGCTGCCGACGGATGCCGGGTAGCCTCTGAACCACAGCGACAATTCCGTCACACCTTCATCCGTCCAGTCACGCGGAGTCGTCAAGGTCAGCTCTGTTTCCGAATACCTGGCGTAACCCTGCTTGTTGTTGTCATAGTAGAACGGCAATGATCGGCCGCCACTATGAACAATTGATTCCTCCATATAAGAACGGGTGGTTTCGTCGCCTACCGCCGCACCTGTACCGTTGCCGGCAAAGTAAGGCTCGGTTCCCGGAGCACCATAGCCAAGCCCATCGTGCCACGAGTACCATATCTGGTTGTCATTAGCATCGTAGGACTCAAAATCGTCCACAAGAATGAAATCAGCTACGGTAAAGCTCCAGACTCTGCCTCTGCTTATCGTGCCGTCGGCATTAAACTCATCGATTCGCCAGTAATAAGGCCCGCCGCCCCATTCAACTCCTTCGGGCGGAGTGTAGCTGGTTGCAGCCTGGCGCCCTCGATATATCTCCGGCGTAGAGGTATCGGCATTATCGACAGCATCCGCGTCGTTGCCGAAATATACATCGTGCTGGGATGCCTTTTCTCCCGCCGACCAGCTAAGAGGCAATGCCACTCCAATATCCGGGGTTGTGCCATCCGCCGGTTTCGCATTCCATGCCAGCAGCGGATCGCCCCTCATCGTCTTGACAATCTCATCTGCCGACATTGCATAGTCGTAGATTCGGAAATCGTCCAGGGAACCGTTAAAGTATCCGTCAGCGGCGTATTGCGACCTGCCAAGCCAGTTGCTGCTTGTCTGGCCGAGTTCGCTCGGAACAACCAATGTGGAACCGCTTGTAGCCATTACACCGTCAAGGTAAAGCTGCATATTTCCAGAGCTTATGACCACGGCTATATGGTGCCAGCCGCTGGGAAGTGTGTCGGTTGTTTCTATCAGAGACTCCTCTCCTGCAGCATTCCCGCCGATCGTAATTGCCAGTCGCATTGGCCCGCCCGTACCAGAGCGGGGACAAAGGAATATATAGGTTCCCGTACCGCTGCCGAAATCGAAAATCCGCTGCCATGCACCGCCGATGTTGGAGAAATTCACCCACGTCGTGAAAGTCGCACTCGACAGCGAACTGATGACCGAACCGATGGGCAGTACTGCGTAGTCGTCGGTACCGTCGAGTTTCAGTGCATCGCCGTCATAGCCGGCCGTCCACGTGGGGCCTCCCATAAGCCTGGCATGGTTGCCTTGACCCGACCAGTCCAGGGCGGTCGCACCGGCGCCTTCGTCGAACTTCCACCAGCCCATGAGATTCGGATCGGTTATTGGAATTACGGGTATCGTTTTGAAACTCCAGACATCGCCTGTATACGTGTTAACGCCATCGAGCTCATCAACCCGCCAATAATAAACCTTGCCTAACTCGAGTTCACCGGGAGTATAGGTTGTAGGTACTCCTGAAGTACCGCCGACGGCATTGCTTACCGTATCGAATTCCTCGCCGAAGTATACGGCATGCATTTTCGCGCCATATCCCGGTGTCCAGCTAAGAGTCACATTTGTATCTATATATTTTACATCGTCAGACGGGACAGGATTATAAGCCTTCTTTGGCGGGACAGTAAAACTCCAAACATCACCTCGCCACGGACTGTCCGGATGCAGGTCATTGACTTCGTCGATCCGCCAGTAGTAGGTTGTTCCCGGAACAAGACCATCCGCAAAGGGATATCCGGTAAAGCCGACAACAAAATACGACAAACCCTGGTTGCCCCGGAATGCGTCTCCTGTTCCGGCGTCCACATCCTCATAATTATCGTCGAAGTAAACATCATGTGAAAATGCAAAACCTCCCGGCGACCATCCCAGGCTCGCCCATAAATCCGTATGGAGAGCGCCATCGGCCGGATTCGGATTCCAGGCCTTGATCCGCCCCATTTTGAAGTTTCTCTGAATATCCGCGGGACTCAGAACACCGTCATGAATTCGCACGGCGGCAATGCTGCCGGTAAAATTGAATGCAGTATCCGCGTTCGCACCGGTTCCGTCAGCCTGAGTGGCCACCCTGATAGGAGTTCCACCATAGGTGTCCAAAACAATCGGGTCCCGGACACTCTCCTGCTCGCCGTTTACATAGACACGGGCGGCGGTACCATCAAAAGTATAAACAAGGTACCACCACGTATTGGCGGCAGGTGCGGGTGAGTGGTCGCCCCACCAGCCCATGTCATGCGTAGCGCCTTCCCAATGCCCGACCGAACCCCACATAGCATTATTGCCGTAGTTGAATGACATATTAGTACCTGCCGGACCACCACGATGAGCCCAGGAGACCATTGTTTCTTCCCCCGGTATTGCCGGATTGTACACCCATACTTCGATCGTCCGCGTACCGGCGCCTTCAATACCTGCCGTAGATGTCGGCCCGTTGAACCAACTGCCGCCGTCGAATGTCACGGCTTTCATGCCGGCAACGTCTTCAACGATGGGGGAACCATTTGCCGTAAAGTCCCCGAGCGAACCGTGGTTGGTCCAGGTTGTCACTCCTTCGCCATACGGAAGATCCTCGGCCCTCAAATCGACCAGCAAATCTTCGGCAATGGTCACGTCAGCCCGGACAACGCCGCACATCAAGACGAGCACCAAAATAAATGAAACTGAATAGATGGATTTTCTACACATAATGGTCCTCCTTAAAAAAGATTACAATAACCGACATTTGTCTCGAAACACGATATGATAACTTCTAAAACATTCATATCGACCGAGAATTATTATCTGTATAATATAATGTTTAAGGAATTGGCTTTGACTCTTTTGACGTAGCGCCAATTCATTAAAATCGGCCACAAGAATAAGAATAAAACCCAAAAGCTCCGATAACCTATAAACTATCAAATTCTCCCTCAATCTGTCAAGATAAATCCGCCAAAACAAGGACTTATTCCGGGAACAGATCAAAAGCACAAAATATTCCCTTTTTCGTTCAAAAATATATACTCCTCCAAATATCAAATACAGAAAAGTAATTTAAATTGTCGGTTTTTATGCAGGCGGATTGGTAAAACGAGAGCCTATAAGAACGCAGGAGCCCTAATAAAGACTCATCGGCTGGGATTTTCGGCTGTGCTGGCGATAAACCGTAACTCCTTTACAGCCCTGTTCATAGGCCAATTTATATGCCTTATCGACGGCGGAAACCGTCGCTTTTTCGCTGAAGTTTATAGTCTTGCTGACCGCGGCATCGCAATGCTGCTGAAAAACCGCCTGCATTCGAATGTGCCATTGAGGTTTGATATCGTACGCCCCCCGGAAGATCCTGCGCAAACCGGCGGGAATTCCGGCCATTTTTTGAATACTGCCGGTCCTGGCGATTTGTTTCTCAAGCTTTTCGCTGTAAATCCCTCGTTTTTCAGCCATTCGTTTGAAAACCGGATCTATCTGAAGCATTTTCGAGTCATCCAATACCTGGCGGTAAAACACCAGCGAATAGACCGGTTCTATGCCGGAAGAACAATCGGCGATAATGCTTATTGTGCCGGTCGGAGCTATGCATGTAATAGATGCGTTGCGAATCTCCGGAGTTTTGCCCGTATGCCAGGTACTGCTATTGAAGTTGGGAAACGGCCCGCGCTGACCGGCAAGCTCGGCGCTGGCCTCGTGCGCTTTTTCGTTAAAGAATTTCATCAGCTCGGCCCCGAACTCGACGCCCTGCTTCGAATCGTACGGGATTCCCAGGGCAAAAAGGCAATCCGCAAAACCCATGACGCCAAGGCCGATTTTGCGATTGCCGTGCGCCAGGCGGACAGTATCTTTTACGGGATAATCGCAGACATCGACAATATTATCCAGAAAACGCACGGCCATTTTGACAGTCTCGGCCAGCCCCGGCCAATCCATTTGGGCCGCCGTCTCAGTGACGCTAACAAATTTAGCAACATTGATACTGCCCAGCGTACATGCCTCAAAGGGGAGTAAGGGCTGTTCGCCACAGGGATTGGTGGCTTCTATCGGCCCGAGCGATGGAGTCGGATTGTCACGGTTGATCCGGTCGATAAAAGCGACGCCGGGCTCGCCGGTTTTATGCGCGCACTTGACGATCATTCTCCAGATGTCACTGACGGCGTAGAACCTGCCGGCCCCTTTCGAAGCAGGCTTGCCTTTGCCGGAGAGTTTATGAAGGTCGCTAATCGTGTAGTTCGCTATATCGATTCGGCGCGGCAGTAAAAACCTCTTGCCCGTGCGAGGATTTTTCACGATGTGCAGAGTCTTGCCGGACTCGAGGACCTTCTTCATCCAGCTATCGGTTATCTTGACGGAAATATTAAAATTGGTAAAGGCCTCCAGGTTCTGCTTGGCGTACAGGAATTTCAGTATGTCCGGGTGCTCGACGCTCATCATTCCCATATTGGCGCCGCGGCGAAAAGCGCCCTGCTGAATCGCTTTCGTAGTCTCGGAAAAGACTCGCCAGAAACTGATGGGCCCCGACGTTGTACCGCCGCTGGAGGCGACGCGGTCGCCGGTCGGCCTTAACTTGTCGAAGGAAAATCCCGTGCCGCCGCCGGCCTGCTGAATGAGAGCCGTCTGCTTGACCGCTTCGAATATCCCCTCGATACTGTCCTCGATCGGCAGCACAAAACAGGCGCTGAGCATCCCTCGCCGTCCCGCGTTCATAAGGGCGGGTGAGTTGGGCAGGAACCTCAGCGATGCCATCAAGTCATAGTATTTTTTATGCCACCGTTTGATTTCGCCGCTGCTCGCCCCGTATTTGGCTTCGGCCCCGGCTATCAGTGACGCGACCCTGTCGAAAAGCTGAGCTGGCGTCTCGATGCACCTGCCCTGTACGTCCCTGATCAGGTATCGGCTTTGCAGGACCTTGACGGCATTGGCACTGAGTACGGGATGGATATGAGAATCCGTCATAAAAAGCTCCGATCCTTAAAACCGCTCAATGGTGGTCTCTACTAAAAGTACTGCCCTATTCGCAAGAATGAGATTCATCGCTTCGCCCGGAATTACGATCCCGGCGAGTGTCAGTTTTATCGGCTATTTTGAGCCATCTGAATCGAAAGACATCACGAATCTTTTCACTGAATCGAACTCCCAGATGCTGCGTGCTGGTCTTGAAATCCGCCCGCTTCAAATCGTCAACCACAGGCTTCGGGGGCGATTTGCCAAATAGCGACAACAGCCCTCCGGCAAGTAACCCAAGGAATGAATTGATCTTAGAGCAAAATCGCATACTCATGACTTTCGGATGGCCGGTCGCCCACGGCTCGATTTACCGTTACTTGCCGGTTATCTCTGGACCGCCATTTTCAGAGAAGTCAGCAGCTCACGTCCGGTCCTGCTTATCGCTTCCGATTGGCCGAACAATTGATGCCTGTCCAGAATCTCCGACTGGCGGTCATAATAAATCTGCACCGCTCCGACACCGCCTTCGGCCGCCCCGCCGGTCCTGTACTCGCCGTCTAGAAGCCAGGAACTGAACTCGCCGTCGTACTCAGCGGGATAAATCAACGCTACTACAAGTTTATCATCCCCGTACTTAGCCAGGTGCACCTTTGCTCGACAAGGCGGCGAGCTTTTGACGGCCAGGTTAACCAGCCCCTTGAAATCCCGCCGGGCGGTTTCCAGCTCGCTCGAATAAAAGAACATCCCGGCCTCAAGCTGGAACGTCTCGCTCGGCACGCCTTTTAGTTCGAGCCGGCCGTCCGGATAAGCTTTGTGTATCTTGTAGACCTTGCCGTGCTTGTACTTTTCGCTCTCCAGAAGCTCCGCGACTTCCTCGGCCGTAAAGCCCACGCCGGTGTGATCGCCGAAATCGAAGATATACAAGCCAACATATTTTTCAGGTTTTTCTAATTCTGGCAGTTTCATAAGTCTGTATTATAAACGCGGACACCGTGTATTGCACGTACTTTTTAGCTCATTGTATCAATAAACAAATTTCTAATTTCTCTGAAAGCCTTTGCGTGAAATATAGAGCATTAGATTAATAGAAATAATTTGACAACAAAAGCGAAATTTTAATTGACATGTATGCATAAATTATGCATACTTATATGTATGAGAACAACACTAAATATAGACGATGAGATGCTAAACAAAGCATCCAGATTAACAGGCATAGAGGAAAAAACATCTCTGGTGAGACTTGGTTTACAGGCCCTGATAGCCCAGGAAAGCAGTAAAAGACTATCTAAACTGGGAGGCACCGAAAAAAAACTTCACGTTATTCCACGAAGGCGCATACGGAGTAAATAATGGTCATTGTCGATACCTCGGTATGGGTTTCCCACTTAAGGCATGGCAATTCCAGGTTGCAGAAGCTGTTACAGGAGGGCAAAGTCGTAAGCCACCCTTTTATTATTGGCGAACTGGCCTGCAGTAATATTAATAACAGAAGCGAAATCATTTCTTTAATGCAGGCACTTCCCATGCTGGATGTAGTTGAACACGAGGAATTGCTTCTGTTCATCGAACATAATAAAATGATGGGTACAGGACTTGGTTTCGTGGATGTTCATCTTTTAGCTGCCGCGATGCTCGCAGGTATTCCATTATGGACTCAAGATAAAAAACTTAAGCAGGCCTGCTCCCGGCTGAGCATCGATTTTTTGACGCATTAAAATAAGAATTTTTTGAAATATTCAGGTTAGGCGGCATCATATTTAAAAAGGGATATACGTTAGGATTGATAGAAAGAGTTTGTTGATAAGGAGCCTGATATGACTAACGGAGCAGCAGGAGGCGCCGCGGCAGCAGCGGCAATCGCGCAGGCGATCAAGGCCTCCGGCGCGATTGTCAGCGTGGAATCGACCGACTTTATGACGATACTCGATAAAGTGGATCGTCCTTTGGTGGTATGTTCCGAGAGCAAGTTTATCTCAACAAAGTATCACTATCTGACCGCATATAAAGGGCTTATATTCTATACCAAATCGCTCAGTCCCCTGATGCTGAGGCCAAGCGTCGAAATCGTCCGGGCAAAAAAGATATGGATTCCGGCGTAATTATGAATGGACCGACCAAAATACCACCGGCTAACTATTGACTTTTAGCCGAGCGAATTTTCTTTTGCCAACACGGATAACCGCTCCGTCTTTCGGGGTGATTGCGGCGTTCGGATCGTTCAGTTTTTCGCCGTCGATACTTGCCGCCGATTGTTTTATCATTCGTTTTGCTTCGCCGCCGCTCGATACGAGTTTGCAGGCAAGTAAAAGTTTGCTGGCGGCGATCGGTTCAGCGGGTATTTCAACTTCCGGGATTTCCTCGGGCAATTGGCCCCGGGCAAAGACTTTCTCGAATTCAGCGGCGGCGGCTTCGGCGGCCTCTTCGCCGTAGAACTGACTAACAATCATCTTGCCCAGCAGGACCTTCGCCTCTTTCGGGTGTGTTTTTCCGGAATCGACGAGTTCGGCGATTCTCTCGGCCGGCAGATCAGTCAGCAGCGTAAAATAATTCTCCATCATATCATCGGATATACTCATCACCTTGCCGAACATTTCGTTAGGCTGGTCGGTAACGCCGATGTAATTACCTTTGGATTTGCTCATTTTTTCCTTGCCGTCTAAGCCCACGAGGATCGGCATAGTGATTACAATCTGCGGTTGCTGGCCGTATCCCTTTTGAATATCACGTCCGACGAGATTATTGAAGGTCTGGTCGGTACCGCCAAGCTCTACGTCGCTTTCTATCATAACCGAATCGTAACCCTGCATCAGCGGATAAAGAAATTCGTGAGTGTATACATCCTCATCAGCCTGCAAACGTTTCTTGAACGTATCACGCTGGAGCATCTGGGCGACCGTTTTCTTTGCCGCTATCTGAATCAGCTCCATCAAAGTGAGCTTCTCCAGCCACTCGCCGTTGTACCTGACCTCGAGTTTTTCAGCCGATGTATCGAGAATTTTGCCGGCCTGCACGAAATAAGTCTTTGCATTTTGCTCGATCTGCTCCGGCGAGAGCACCGGCCGGGTTGTGTTCTGGCCGGAAGGATCGCCAATCCGCGCGGTGTAGTCCCCGATGATAAGAATCGCCTTATGGCCGAGATCCTGAAACTGGCGCATTTTCCGCAATACAACCGTATGGCCGAGATGGATATCCGGACTGGTCGGATCCAGGCCCAGCTTGATTCGCAACTGCCTGCCCGTCCTGGACGCCTCCGTAAGCTTCTGTGCCAATTCCGCCTCGGTGAAGATTTCAACTGTGCCGCGTTTTAACAACTGGATTTGTTCTGCAATTATCTCTGACATAAATCTGGTTCCACAAATAACAAAGCTTAATAATCACTTTCAGGAGGCACAATTATAAGGGGCAAGCGGAAAATATGCAAGTATCACTCATCGCCTCTGACCCAATTCCTTCGAAATACGGTCACGGTTAATATGTATAAAACAAAAGCTGCGATAAGAAATAACATGCATATCGTTTCTATTTGTTCTTTACTGATGTGCTCGTGCAACATTCGCCACAGCCACGATGTTTTGCTGGGCCACAACATTTTTACGTCGAAGTGATAGGATCCATCAATCAAAACATGCAGCCAAACACCCAGGATACCGGAAATGACCATTTTTCGTAAACTTGTCTGATAAGGGATGTAGAATATTTTCATTACGCCCCGGAATATATTCCGCATCGGATATGCCGCGATGCCCCAGAGCGCGCCGACCACTGCGCCAATCAACAGGGTATGACAATATCGGTGTATCGGCCATCCGAGCCCAAATAACCCTACGACCAGAACCTCAACGTCGACAATGACATTGGCGAGGACAAACACCGGTATGTCAATCCATTTTCTAAAGACAAGCCCAATAAACCCGCTGGGCCCAAAATGATACGGCGTAAAAGGCATTTGAATATTGCTTCAGCAGGCAATTGCTAAGTTCCGGTCAGATACAGATCTTTTTCGAGATAATTTTGGGTATAATCCCTGATCGCATCTTCGAGCGGCGTTGTCTGTTTACTGTAACCGGCTCTGCGAAGTTTGGACAGGTCGGCCTGTGTGAAGTATTGATATTGATTGCGGATTGAAGCGGGCATTTCGATATACTCGATGTTCGGTTTCCTCCCCATTCCCACAAAAACAGCGATGACTAAATCATTCCATGTGCGGGTTTCGCCGGTGCCGATATTAAAAATTCCATTGATATACGGGTTGTCGAAAAAGAACAGCGTCATATTGACCGCATCTTTAACATACAGAAAATCCCGCACCTGCTCACCGTCGGCATATTCCGGCTGGTAAGACTTGAACAGGCGGACTTTGCCGGTCGTTTTGATCTGCTCGAAGGCCTTGACAACAAAACTCATCATATCACCCTTGTGATACTCGTTCGGCCCGAAGACGTTAAAGTATTTCAGGCCTGCAGTCTTGCTTAACAGCCCGGCCCGGCGGGCCCACATATCAAACAAGTGCTTGGAATAGCCATACATATTCAAAGGCCTTAAGACCTCAATCTTCTCTTCATCGTCGCTGAAGCCGACGGAACCGTCCCCATAGGTCGCCGCGCTTGAGGCGTAGATAAAACGAATATTGGCGTCCGTCGCCCATTGGGCCAACAGCTTGCTGTATTCATAGTTGTTTTTAACGAGGTAGGAAGCGTTTGTTTCCGTGGTGTCCGAGCAGGCGCCGAGATGAAAGACGACATCAACAGGACTATCGAGCTTGTCTTCAATCACCATTTCCAGAAAATCGTCTTTCTCGACATAATCGGCAAAAGACAGATTCCGCAGATTCCTCCACTTCTGGTCCGTGCCAAGTTCGTCAACGACAAGGATATCGCTAATTTGTCTTCTGTTTAACTCGGCAATCAGTGCCGAACCAATAAAGCCGGCACCCCCGGTGACTATAATCATTATGCAATTCCCTTATTGTCCAGTTTGAGTTTCCATGAGCTTAATTTCCCATCTCGAATATGTCAATTGTTTATGCCCTCCGGGCGCATAAAAAAAGCCGCTCAGAGATAAGCGGCCGCAAAAAATCAATAATCCGATGGATATTCAGCACAAAGCGATATAGCTTGCAATTGCCAGAATCAAAATCCGCCTCTTGTTAAATGCAAATGGAAGCCAGGTTTCATAATAAAACTTTTTCATCGAGCACCCAGGAAAACAGTACGTTCAAATAATTTATTTTCTTACGATGTTATTATCATAACCGAAAGGGGTAATAAAAGCAAGAAAAAAAGCCATACTAAGAGTGTAAACACTTAATAGCAATGCACTTATGCCCTAAAAAAAAGACATTTTTTTGCGGCTTATCAAATCCGGCACAAATATGAAAATCTCATTCCGGCACTCTTACTCTACCTGCCTTTGCTGCCAAAGCGCCAAGACCGATAAGAAGGAGAATATCAAATATAAAGAAGCTAATAATAGAGATTACAGATGTTTATTCCAGCATGGAGACCGAACCTGTGGCCGGTTACAACAAAAATCCGCTCTATTTGAAATCTGCCGATGAACAATTGTATCACATCACACATAATAATATTAATAAGAATATTTCTAAAAGAGTTTACTTGACCTCGAAACCAAGACGGATTAAATTGTCCGACTCTTGTCTGTGTAAAAAGTATTTGAAGAAATGTATAGTTGACAATGCAATTCATACTGCGTTATAATATCGCGATTGAATTATAAGGAGACTTAAAATGACTGAATATATGCAATATTTGGGCTTTTGGACACCCGGGCCCGTTGAGCTTATCATTATTCTTGTTATCGCGGTGCTTCTATTCGGCAGACG
>Ga0307378_10010488_pt1 | contig 12021 bp, 12 predicted proteins | sample UN1MG_FD_202238 | JGI IMG/M metagenome (GOLD analysis project Ga0307378, IMG submission 202238) | Soil microbial communities from Risofladan, Vaasa, Finland - UN-1 | ecosystem: Environmental > Terrestrial > Soil > Coastal area > Acid sulfate soil | place: Finland: Risofladan, Vaasa | collected...
CAAGGCCGCAACAGCTAAAGGTTGCCTTGTTCAAGGGCTGGATGCCGGGCAACAGTTCGGCTATCTGGCCGATAGTGTCGCCGAGAGCCTGCGGGCACTGCTGACACCATATAATTGGAATGTCGAGGATTTTTGCGGCTTTTATAAGGATTTGAATGTTCTTAAACAAGGTGTGTTTATCGTACATCAACTGGGCCAGCCTGCCCTGAACGTCCACAACCACCAGACAGCAATCCTGTATCTGAAGCATCCTTACCCCTGTCAATTCCGTTTTTACAGCAGCGATTGAAACACTTTCAGGACATTATTGCCCGGGCCCGGTACCGGTAAGCACAATAGTAAAGCCGAACATCCGGTCGGCAGGCGCCTTATCGGAGGCATTTTTAACCGTTTCGGCAGCGGAAGTCAAGGCAGGTCTTGGTATTGTTGTTGTGTCTGAGTCCTTGCCGGCATCGTAGGCGGTTTGTTTGTCGGACATAGCAGCAATACTGTTCATTACGGCAAAATACTTCGCGGCCTTGAGAGACCCTTCGAGGCTGTGCTGGTCGGCGATTTCAGAAATCTGCCGGGCAGTGACATTCTGCACGAGTATGCGCTGGTGCGGCGGTGCGGTATCGACAAGCAGCGCAGCTGAATCGAACCGGGGCCAGATATTCTGTAAAGAGCTCAGCAGGCAGTTTACCTGCTGTCTGCTGCAGTTAAGCGAGTAGCTTGCCTTATTGTCAAGTGTCGACAGATTCTCAGCGGCATCGAGGACCTGGCAGTTTTTGATTGCGGCCAATACCAATTCGTCAGCGGCTGCCAAATCAAGGGTTCTCAGCTCAAGGGTGACCCGGAAGTCGGGTGCAATCAAGACGGTCCGGGGTTCTGGCGCGTGGACGGCGGCGATTTTTTCGGCTCCGGTGTCAGGAGGGGCCGGCTGGGGCCAGTCTGTGGCCGTAAGCGGTATTTGCGGGCCCTGCCGGGGTGCAATAATCGAGTAAACCAGGGCAGCCAGAACAGCAATTAATGCGACCATTGCCGCCACAGCGGCCATTTTCCGCATCAATAATTGCCTGCGGCCCCTGCTGTAGTCGGAATGGTCGGCTTCGGCAGCCAGCAGCGACCTTTTCTCCAGTGCGGCCTTTATATCCTCAAGCATACCGGGCGGCGCATCCGTATGCGGCAGGGCAGCAACCAGCATTTTGGTCTTGTGCAACTGCCGTAATCTTTGCGCCAGTTGTGGGTCATGGGCGATAAGTCTTTGAACCTCGGTGTGCTGACGGACATCAAGCTGGCCGTCAATAAAGTCGTTGAGCAATTCGTTAATATCGTTATTTTCTTTCATTCCACAAGGGCCTCCATAATGTCTGCAAGAGAGCTTCTGGCCCTGCTTAGCCTGCTTTTTACAGTTCCAAGCGGCATATTGAGCACGTCCGCAATCTGGTCGTAATGCATACCTTCGATATCACGCAGCACAATCACCGCTCTATGGTCGTCGTCCAGCTTCATTAAGCCCTTTTGAACAAGTTCGCATAATTCAGCCGTTTGGGCGATAATGGCCGGGTCAGGCGAGCTTTTATCGGCCAAAATCTCTTTCAGCTGCACAGCACCATCGCCGGCATCGGCCTGGTCGGCATCTATGGAGCTGAAAGTCAGCCTGCGGGCCCTTTTGCAGTGATTCAAGGTTAAATTTACGGCTATTCTGAAGGCCCAGGTGTAAAAGCCGCTTCTGGCCTGGAAGTTATCCAGGTTTTCTATTATTTTGACAAACGTATCCTGTGTAAGTTCCGCGGCATCATCGGGATTTTGGCAGATTTTTAATATAAGGTTGTGAATACGGTCCTGGTATTTAAGGATGAGGCGCTCCATAGCAGCGGCATCGCCGCTGCGGCACTGCCGAACCAGAACGGTATCATCGATACAGATGTTTTCGACCTCAGTCACGTTTAACTCCTGTAAGGGGGATGTTCAGCCGCAAATTCTGCCCCAGCAAGCACAATAAGAAACCGGGCCAGGGCAAATTATATATAATCGCAAATCAGGCGGGTTTGGTCAATCTTAAATTCAGTTCGGGCTTTCAGGAAGGTCGTTGTTTATAAAAACAACCGGGGCCTGTACCGAAGTACAGGCCCCGGACAGAAGCATAAATCAAATTTGCCGCTTCGGGACGATTAGCTGCGCTTCCTCAGCAGCGCCAATGCACCCAGTCCAAGCAGAGCGATTGTTGCCGGCTCAGGAATGTCGTGAGCAGCAATGCCTTCAAGACCTTCGGCATATACCTGAGCAATGAGCGCAGGACTAAGGGCACCTTCATAAATCGCAAAGTCGTCAACGGTTATGCCGTCGGCGGCCTCATAGTTGGTGAAGTCGTCAAACTGATAGGCACCGATGTTGGCACCGACGGGGTAATCCCAGTAGGCGCTGTATCTATACTGGTCGCTGGCCCTGATAGTTAGGCCTGACCCAACCATAACACCGTCAAGATACGCGGTTGCCCGGCAGTTTGAGCCTTCCACGCCGTCAACATTCATAAGCCTTAAAACCGCATGGTGCCATTCACCAAGAGCAAGGTCTATGTTGCCCAGGTCCGGGGTATTGTATTGTACGTTGCTAATGCTCCTGCCGCCGGCCCTGAATACTAACTTGTCGGGGCCTACGAAAGGATCCGTGGCACTCGGCAAAATCATCATCATCATACGTGTCTTCGGACCGTAAGTGGCAAAGATATAGTTGAGGTCGCTGGTCCACAGACCATCATGGTTATCGGGGTTAATCGGCAGGTCCTGCTTGAACCATATAGAGATGGTCTTGTCCTCAAAGGGTCTCCACAAAGGATCCGTTTCGGTAGTCGTCTCAATGTCGACGGTGTCGCACAGTTCGTTGTTAACTACCGCAGGGTCATGGCCGGTCGCCGGGCCGTCATTGGTCAGCACCATACCCTCGCCCATCAGGCTGGGTGTATACTGATAGCCATCAGCTGACTGGGACACTATCTCACCCATAGCCAGCTCTCCCAGACCTCCGCCGACTGGAAGTTCGCCTTCGGGAATGCTGTTGTTAACCATTCCGCCCAAATCATCCGCGACATCAAAGGTGTAATGCAGGTACAGATGACCAAGCGGTTCAACAGCGCCAGCAGCAGCAACAAATCCCAAAACCAAAAGTACAGCAAACAATTTGTTACACATAATACTCCTCCTTCTTCTTCTTAATGAGTCAATTCGCTTTGGCTACGAGCCAAAACCTCGTTGTCTGTACCAGGTATTCGCAGGCCCTGCACAAGCAAAAGCCGCCTTTAGGTGCCCGCTAATACGACTGTTCAAACAACGAAAAACAAGCAACATAGACTTTCACCAACACTTTACTTTGTGCTTGTCTGAAGGGAGTTTCATCAAAAGGCCAGAATAGGTCCTCCTCCTTTCGCAATGGCCAGGTCAGTCAATCACCCTCGAAGGCCCATAATTTAAGTCCTCTCTCCGACTCTCTGGGCCTAACGACTCATATTATTTATACCAAAATAAGGAGCAGGTCGTCAAGAGAAATTTTCCAACATCGCTAAAAATTACCTGTCATCACTATTAAGAACTATAAGTGTTTTAGCTGCAAAGGGTTATATGATATGGAAAAATGGGCAAATTGAAATTTATTGGCAAATTTCTCCTATACGGTAAAATTTTTTACAGGCGAAGCCTAAATATCACGACAAATCTGCGCACCGATACCGTAATCACGTCTGTCCGGCATAAAACCGAGCTTGAGGTTTGCGTCCATGGTATCCAATCCCTGCTCCTGCAGCTTGTGAGCCTTCAGTTTGTTTGCCAGGCCGATGCCCCTTGCCCTCCTGCCGCAGGTAGATTAAAGCCCCCTTCCCCCGGTCCTGAATCATCTTCATGGCGGTAATCAATTGATAGCCGCATTCGCATCGCTGGGAATGAAACAAATCGCCGGTCATACACTCGGAATGGACCCTGACCAGGACAGGATTTTTGTGCTCGATAACATTACCATTTTCATCAAGGTCGCCAATGCCGCCTTTTGCCAGAACAAGATGCGGCTGGGCGGAGGTACAAAACCCGGACAGAAGGATAAATCAAATTTGCCGGTTCGGGACGATTAGCTGCGCTTCCTCCGCAGCCCCAATGCACCCAGTCCAAGCAGAGCAATTGTTGCCGGCTCAGGCCAACCACTGGCATCAATTCCTACGAGACCATTTGTATATACCAGACTGATGTGCGAGTCCGAGAGGGCGCCTTCAAAAATCGCAAAGTCGTCAAGGGTTGCGCCGTCAAGACTCTCATAGTTAGTGGCCTCGTCAAACTGATAGGCACCGATGTTGGCACCGACCGGGTAATCCCAGTATTCGCTAAATCTATACTGGTCGCTGGCCCTGATAGTCAGGGCTGACCCAACCAAGACGCCGTCAAGATACGCGCTTGCCAGGCAGTTTGAGCCTTCCACGCCGTCAACATTCCTAAGGGTTAAAACCGCATGGTGCCATTCACCAAGAGTAATCTCTATGTTGCCCAGGTCCGGGGTATTGTATTGCACGTTGCTAATGCTCCTGCCGCCGGCCCTGAATACTAACTTGTCGGGGCCTACGAAAGGCTCCGCTTCATTCGGCAGAAGCATAATCATCATACGTGTCTTCGGACCGTAAGTGGCAAAGATATAGTTGAGGTCGCTGGTCCACAGACCATTATGGTTCTCGGGGTTAATCGGCAGGTCCTGCCTGAACCATATAGAGATGGTCTTGTCCTCAAAGGGTCTCCACAAAGGATCCGTTTCGGTAGTCGTCTCAATGTCGATGGTGTCGCCCATTTCGTTGTTAACGGTCGTTTCGTCTGTGCCGGGAAGTGGGCCGTCATTATTAAGGACTATACCTTGGCCCATCAGGCTGGGGGTATAGCTATAGCCATCAGCTGAGTTGGCCACGACCTCACCCATAGCCAGCTCTCCCAGGGCTCCGCCGCTGTTGGCAACCATTCCACCATAATCGTCCGCGGCATTAAACGTGTAATGAAGATACAAGTTACCATGGACTACAGCACCAGCAACAGCAACAAGTCCCAGAACCAAAAGTACAGCAAACAATTTGTTACACATAATACTCCTCCTTCTTCTTCTTAATGAGTCAATTCGCTTTGGCTACGAGCCAAAATCTCCTTGTCTGCATCAGGTATTTACAGGCCCTGCACAAGCAAAAGCCGCCTACAGGTGCCTGATAATACAACTGTTCAAACAGCGAATAACAAGCAACAGAGACTTTGACTTTCACCAATACCCTACTTTGTGTTTTTATAGGGGCAGTTTTATCAAAAGGCCAGAATAAGTCCTCCTCCTTTCGCAAAGACCAGGTCCGTCAATCACCCTCTCAGGCCCGTAATTTAGAGCCCTCTCTCCGACTCTGTGGGCCTGACAACTCATATTATTTATACCAAAATAAGGACTGGGTCGCCAAAAGAAATCCTTCGAGAGCGTTAAAAATTATCTGCCGCCGTCATTAGGAACTATAAGTGCCTTAGTTGCAACGGCTTACATGAGAGTGTAAAATGGGCAAATTAAAATGTATTGGGTACATTTCTCCTATAAGGTAAAATTTTTTATAGCTAAAACGTCTATTTCTGGCTGTCGGAGATGATATTGGTGGAATCCTTTTCAAGAGAAGCGCAATTATTTTGCATACTTGAGCAGAAAGTCGGCAGGCAGACGTCTGCCGAGAGGGCAAAGAAACGTTACCTGCAATATGTAATCGCGGTCTTTAGGAGGGTCAAAACTCAAATCGAAGCTATAAGCCCTTAAAAAGTCCCGCCAATAGCGGTTATTCATATCAGGGGCGGTCAAGTCGATGTCGGGCCAGATTTTTATTCTTTTGCCCTTGGGGTCGGCGGAACGCAGAAGCCTTTCATAAAGCTCGAAACGGAATTTTCCGGGTGACTTTATCTGACAGCCAAAGGCATCGAGCAAACCAAGGTAAACCCTTAATTGCGCTGCGTTTTCGGTGTCACCGTGGCCGGTAAATTCGGTCAGGGGCATAATCTCCACTTTTACCGGGGTATAATCGGCATAAACTGCAAGTTCGTGCTCGCCGCCTGAGCGGTCCGGCAAACTATGAACGGGCGCGGAATTACAACCGGTCTGAAATAAACACAGACCCGGTAAAACAACCAGCGATAGGGCAAAAAAGAACTTCATAAATTATAAATCATCATCGAGCATATGACCAAGGCGGTGTTTTTTGGCCCTAAGGTAATCAATGTTGTGCTTTGTGGGCTTAGCCCTCAGGGGTATCTGCTCGACGATTTTTATTCCATAAACCTCAAGTCGGCTAATTTTTTTGGGGTTGTTGGTCAATATTCTTATTTTTTTAAGGCCTAAATCACGACAAATCTGCGCGCCGATACCATAATCGCGTCTGTCCGCCATAAAACCGAGCTTGAGGTTTGCGTCCACGGTATCCAATCCCTGCTCCTGCAGCCTGTAAGCCTTCAGTTTGTTCGCCAGGCCGATTCCTCTGCCCTCCTGTCGCAGGTAGATTAAGGCGCCGGTTCCACGGTCCTGAATCATCTTCATGGCGGTAATCAATTGATAGCCGCATTCGCATCGCTGGGAATGAAACAAATCGCCGGTCATACACTCGGAATGAACCCTGACCAGGACGGGCTGTTTGTGCTCGATAACATTACCATTTTCATCAAGGTCGCCAATGCCCCCCTTTGCCAGGACAAGATGCGGCTGGGCGGAAGTGATACTCTGGTATGCGATAAGCTTAAACTCGCCGTAGTCCGTAGGCAGGCTGACACAATCAAGTCTTTTAATCTGACTTTCTCTCTGCAAACGATATTCTATAAGCTTTGCGATGGTGACAATTCTAATACGGTGCTTTTGACAGAATTTCAGCAGCTGAGGTACCCTTGCCATAGAGCCGTCTTCGTTCATGATTTGACATATAACACCGGCGGGCTTCAGGCCGGCAAGGCGCATTAAATCGACACAACCTTCGGTCTGTCCTGCCCGTACAAGCACGCCGCCGGGCTTTGCGCGAAGGGGGAAGATATGGCCGGGCCGGGCCAGGTCACCGGGTCTGGCATTGTCGGCGATAGCAGCGGCAACGGTCTTTGCCCTGTCTGCAGCACTGATGCCGGTGGTTATTCCCTCAGCGGCATCTATACTGACGGTAAATGCAGTTCCGAAGCGCGCGGTGTTGTCGAGTGTCTGCGGATACAGGGCCAGGGCGTCACATTTTTCAGCTGTCAACGGCAGACAAATAAGTCCCCGAGCATGGCGGGCCATAAAATTAATAATCTCCGGTGTTACTTTTTCGCCGGCACAGCTTAAGTCACCTTCGTTTTCACGGTCCTGGGCATCCACAAGGACAACCATTCTGCCCTTTTGCAACTGCTTGAGGACTTCCGGTATTTCGCTGAATTTCACGGGCATAAGTTTATCTGCATAACAAAACACAAATCGGCGGACCATGTCAGGGCTTTGGCTGGACAAGGTCCTGCTCAAATTTCCCAATATAGCGGATTCCGCGCCGGATGTAAATCAGGGTTGCCAAAACAGCCGTTACTGCAGCCGACCACCACAGCAACCGCAGGAACCAGACCCAGCCGGGCAAAACACCTGAGATTTCAGGAGCAATCAGTATAGCGGCTATCATGGACAACTGCAATGCGGTGGCAATTTTTCCGATGAGCACGGGAACAATAAAAATCCGGGAGGTGATAAAATATATGATAACAAACCCGATAAGCAGGAACGCATCCTTTCCTACAATCAAGACCACGACAGTGGGCGGTAATAAGAAACCGTCCACACCTGTGCGGCCGGAAGCCATCAGTACACAGGCACAGGTCATAAGCAATTTGTCGGCGGTGGGGTCCAGGAATGCGCCGAGCCTTGTGGCCTGGCCCCTGCTTCGTGCCAGATACCCGTCGAGACCGTCACTGGCCGCCATGACAACAAAAACAAAAATCGACGCATAGCGCATCAGGTCGCGCATCTGCTGACCAATCGCAGGGTCGTTTGTCTTGAGCATGAAGCTGACAAAAGGGATTATCAGCACAATCCGCAGGATGGTAATTCGACAAGCCCAGTTAAGTTTCATAACCATATAAATTCAGATACAGCGTCCGCCGTCAACATTCAAGACCTGGCCTGTTATGTAATCGTTTTTCAGCAGAAAGATTACCGCGTCGGCAACTTCAGCGGGGTCAGCGGTTCTTTTCAGCGGTATAAACGAGAGTTGCCGATTTCTCTGCGTCTGGTCGAAATTCTCAGGCCAGGTAACTATTCCGGGCGCTACGGCATTTACACATACCGAAGGCGCCAGTTCCTTGGCAAGGGCCTTTGTAGCGGCAATAAGGCCTGCCTTCGATGAGCAGTAAAGGCAGTGTTGGGCCCAGGGACGAATTGCACCGATATCGGCGATATTGATTATCTTGCCGACAGCATAAGAGGTCCGGCCAAACTGCCGCTGGAGTTTTTCGGCAAAGAATCTGGCGGTCAAAATCGGCGCGGTTAAATTGAGGCTGAAAACCCGCTGGGCCTGCTGGAAAGTCACCTCCGCCAAGGACTGTGTTGAAAAAACAGCGGCGGAGTTTATCAAGACCTGCGGCGTACCAAGTTCAGCGGCCCGGGTAAACAACTGCTCGATTTGTTCGGGTTCGGTAAGGTCGGCTGCGACAGCACAGGCTTTGCACTGCATGTTCATTATCTGTTCTGTAAGCTGGGCGGCGCGTTGTTTGTTGGTGTTGTAATGACAAATGCAATTGCAGCCGGCTGCTGCAAGGGCCTTGGCAATGCTAAAACCAACCCGGCCGGTAGAGCCTGTAACCAGGGCGGTAACCTGCTTTAGTTCCATAGGTATCATATTAAGCGGGTAAATTAAGTTTGGCAATAGGATACATTCTGCTTAATTTGCTTGATAGCGACCCCAATTGGTATATAATTGCGACCGGTTGCAGGAAAAAAAATGACGAAACTCAGCGTCAATTTAAATAGAATCGCGCTGCTGCGAAATACTCGCAATATAGACTTGCCTAATGTTGTGAATGCGGCCAAGACTGTACTGGCAGCCGGGGCATACGGGATTACGGTACATCCCAGACCGGACCAGCGGCATATTAAATACAGCGACGTTTACGAGCTGTCGCAAATGCTGACAGTAGAATTCAATATAGAGGGCAACCCTTTTACCGGCAGATATATGGAAGTTGTGCTTGAGCTCAGACCCGACCAGGCTACATTAGTGCCCGATGAGCCGGCGGCAACAACCTCAGACCACGGCTGGGACCTGGAAAAGAACAAGGAACGACTAAGGCCGGTGATAGAAAAGCTCAGGGACGCCGGAATACGCGTGAGTTTATTCATGGACGCAGATATAGACGGTATCAGGCCCGCGAAGGCACTGGCGGCCGACCGTATAGAACTTTACACCGAACCTTATGCAAGCGCGTTTCGAACCGGTCAGAACCTGGAAGAAACACTAAAACAATACGCCGCTGCAGCAAAATTCGCGCAGGACAACGGCCTGGGAGTAAACGCAGGACATGATTTAAACCTGAAGAACCTGGGAAAGTTCTGCACAACAGTCAAAGGCATACTTGAGGTCAGCATCGGACACGCTCTAATTGCAGAAGCGCTCGATATGGGGCTTTATAATACGGTAAAAGAGTATTTGAAAATCCTCAGTCAAACCTGATTTGGAAACGGGTATAACATAATTGGCTGTGGTCAGACAATTAAACAGGAGAGTTAAATGTTTACAGGGGCATTGGTGGCGTTAGTAACACCATTTGAAAACGGCCAAATAGACTGGCGAACACTTGATGAGCTGCTCGATTTCCAGATGGAAAACGGTATAGACGGGATAGTTCCGGTCGGCACAACAGGTGAATCACCCACTTTAAGTCACGAAGAACACAAGAAAGTGATTGAAAGAGTGGTTAAAGCCGTAGGCGGCAAAGTACCCGTAATCGCCGGTGCGGGGTCGAACTCGACGGCTGAGGCCATCGAATTGGGTTCCTATGCAAAAAAGGTCGGTGCAGACGCCACACTCCAGGTTGACCCATACTATAACAAGCCGACCCAGGAAGGGTTCTACCGTCATTTCAAAACCATAGCCGAAGAGGTGGACCTGCCAATGGTGTTGTACGACATACCCAGCCGATGCGGTGCGGGAATGACAGCAGAAACCATTATTCGTCTGTCTGAAATAGAAAACATAGTTGCGATAAAAGACGCCACGGGCAAGCTTGACCACGTAAGTGAAATCGCCATCGGCTGCGACCTGACAATACTGTCGGGCGATGATTCGTTGACACTGCCGATAGCTTCCGTGGGCGGTAAGGGGGTAATCAGCGTGGTCGCAAACATTGTGCCGGCAGATGTCAAGGCGATGACGGATTTAATACTCGAAGGCGACCTCGTATCGGCCCGCCGATGGCATAATAAGCTGTTTAGCCTGAGCAGAAACCTTCTGAGCCTTTCGACCAACCCGATACCGATAAAGGCGGCAATGTCAATGCTGAATCTGTGCAGCGAGGAGCTGCGTCTGCCGCTTGTACCGCTGGAAGAAAGCAAAAAAGCCCCTCTCAGAGAGACACTAAGCGGATACGGTCTGCTGGGCTGAAGCTGCTGAAAGAAGCCGCCTTACTGTGTGGTACGCCCTGAAGTCCGCAGGAAAAGCCGGTCTCAAACTTTGGGTGTGTCGCCAAGCTGGGTATATACAGCCAGAAAAGCGGCAACCATTTTACTTACAGTGTGGTTTTCTCTGATATACTGCTGAGCACCGCGCGCAATCCGGCGGGCAAAGTCCCTGTTATCCAATAGCTGTTTCAGACATGCCTTCACGCTGAGAGGGTCGTTCGGGTCGAAAACAACCGCAGTTTTTCCGTCAATAATCAAATCGTCAACACCACCCTTACAAGCTGCAATTGCAGCACCAACACCCATGGCCTCCAGCAGCAAGGGGTTGAAAGCACGGGTAGCAACAGGCTGGACAAAAATATCGCCTGCGGTGATAACGGCGATTAAGGGTCTTAATCGTGGTACAATAACAACAACATTCAACAGTGCCAAATCAGCAACCAGCCGGCGTAACTGTCGTTCGGCGCGTCCTCCGCCCGTAACGGCCAGCATAAACTCATAGCCGTCAACACTCAAATGCTTGACAGCAGTAAGTAAGTTTTTAAAGTCATCGATATTGTTCAAAGGGTGAGTAGTTACCATGGCAGGGATGCGGTCCAGCCGCTGGAAACAAACAATTGTCTCACTGGCAAAAGTACCGGGATTTACGCGCTCAATTCGTTCAGCAAACGGGCGGTAAGCACAGGCAAGGCCGGCTGCAATACTCTCGGCGGGTACTATAATCTTTGCACAGCGGCGCCGGGAAACAGTGAATCGGGACCACCATTTTCGAAAGGCGTTAATCATTAAGATATAAGGCAAATCCAACCGTTTGGCTAAGCGTCTTGTAAGCAGGGCCCTGGTTTCGCATAAACAATGTAAACAAGTCGGCTTGAAATTATTAACACGCTCGGCAAGAATGTTCATGTTGTGAAAGTCCATCAGCGATATATCAAAAACCGGATGTTTGATAAGCTCGACAGTGTGAGGAATAACAAAGTCCGGGCTGATTCCGGCAGGATATACCAAAGCCACCGGAACAGACTGTGCAGTCAGGCCCACCAATAAGTGTTCAAGCAATGCCGAATACTCCGAAACAGTGCGCTCGGATACGACTAAAACCGGCCGCGGCAGCTTGGCAGCAGTTTTTTCCTGTGTTGAATTTTCCTGTTCTTCGCCCATTGCTCCATATCCACAAGTTTAAACCATAAACACGTTATACTAACTGAGAACTGCCGACAAAACAACAGACAACATATTACCGGAAAATTAGTTACTCATCTATAACAAAAATTATAGACAGTATCGGCCAAGGTCGCTGTTAAAACAACCAGGCCTGCACCATTCGGTGCAGGCCTGGGTCTGATACAAACAGTACTTTCAACAACAGCTCATTACGGCCATAACTGC
>Ga0307378_10010491_pt1 | contig 12020 bp, 12 predicted proteins | sample UN1MG_FD_202238 | JGI IMG/M metagenome (GOLD analysis project Ga0307378, IMG submission 202238) | Soil microbial communities from Risofladan, Vaasa, Finland - UN-1 | ecosystem: Environmental > Terrestrial > Soil > Coastal area > Acid sulfate soil | place: Finland: Risofladan, Vaasa | collected...
GGCGGGAACGGCGTGGAGATTGGCCTTGTCGAGCTTTACGAGCGAATGACGACCGGCCGACTCAAGGTATTCAGCAATCTCTCAGACTGGTTTGAGGAAAAACTGAACTACCATAGGGACGAATCTGGCAATATAGTTAAAATCAATGACGACCTGCTTTCAGCAACAAGATATGCATACATGATGCGTAGGTATGCGAAACAGAAGAAGGACATAACAGGTGTCGCTGTCGTCGCGCACATTCCACGTCCGATCCGGCCAATGGGCAGATAAAATGCTGACACTCAAAAAGCTACAGGAATTGCAGGGCAAAGCGTATTGCCACGGCCAGGACACACGCCTCAAAGCGTCTGACGATATGCTGTTCTATCACGTCAGCCAATGGGACTCGGCAATCCTTGGTGAAACCACGCTGCAATACCGTGGCGAGTTCAACATTCTGCGCAAGGCTGGCCGTCAGATCATGGCCGACCTTCGGGCCAACCCGGTTCAGGTGAACTTCAAGCCTAAGAGCGATACGCGCGAAGATGGCGCGGATATCATCGACGGCCTGTACCTGTCAGACGACCGCACAAACACATCGCTTGAGGCTTACGACAACGCCGTAGGTGAGGCGGTGGTGTGCGGGGTGGGGGCATGGGAGCTTTACACAGAGTACGCCAGCAACAGGGCGGGCGTAGACAATCAGGTTATCCGTCGCCGCCCAGTGTATGAGGCCAACAACAACTGCTTTTGGGACCCGAACGCCAAGCGCCTGGACAAGTCGGACGCGATGTACGTGTCTATCCTTGAGGCGTATTCCCCGGGAGGATACGAACAGCTCAAGCGTGACCTTGGCCGCGATACTGACGACTACGACGAAGAGGAAGGCGACGACGAAGAGTGTGACGACCATCCGGCAGACTTCGCATTTCCTGAGCAGTCGTATGGCTTCCCATGGCGCAGCAGCGGCAATGACATAATCTACATCGCTCGCTTCTACCATCGCCGCAAAGTCAAGGACAAGGTCATTACCTTGATGGACCCGCTTGGCCAGCCGCTAGTGCTGCGCGAGTCCGATCTAGCCGAAGTGATGGATGAGCTGATCGACGGCGGATACAAGATAGAAAGCGAGCGCGAGTTTAAGCGCTGGGAAGTTCGGCTCTACATCGCATCCGGCGAGGAAATCCTTAACGGCAAGGAAGGCCCGAACGGTGAGCGCGAGGGCGAAGTCATTGCCGGCGAGAATCTGCCTGTCGTGCCGACCTATGGCGAGCGCGCGTTTGTCGAAGGCGAAGAGTGCTATGAAGGGATCACCCGCCTAGCCAAAGACCCGCAGCGCCTGCGCAACTTCCAAATGAGTTATCTGGCCGATATTGTCAGCCGCTCGCCACGGCCTAAGCCGATCTTTACCCCTGAGCAATTGCAGGGCTTTGAGTTCATGTATGAAGAGACTGGCGCGGATAACAACTATCCGTATTATCTCCAGAACTCTAAGGACGCGAACGGCCAGCCCTTGCCAGTCGGCCCTATCTCGGTAATGCCTGAGCAGACCATGCCGCAAGCGCTGGGCGTGATGATCGAGCTGACTCGCCAGGCTGTCGAGGACGTGGCCAACCCTGGCTTACCTCAAGACATTGCCGATCCTGATCTATCAGGTAAGGCCGTAATCGCGCTGACCAACCGCTTGGATCAACAGTCCATCGTCTATCAGCAGAACCTGAAGCACGCTAAGCGCCGCGACGCAGAGATTTACGCATCCATGGCGGTCGAGGTGTACGACGCACCACGCGACGTCACCCTAACCCTGCCAGACGGCACCACTAAGAACTCCAAGATCATGGAAGCCGTACAGGATCGTCAGACCGGTGAACTGGTATTCCTTAACGACCTGACAAACACAGAATACGATGTGTTCGCAGAGATCGGACCGAGCTACGCGACCAAGAAAGAGCAGACGATTGACCAGCTGACCAAGATGTCTACCGCAATGGCTCAGCTAGATCCTCAGATGGCCAAGATGATGATCCTTGAATCGCTCACGCTTATTGATGGCGTGAACATGGAAGACATCCGCAAGTACGCGCGCAAGCAGTTGATTATGGCGGGCACGAAAGAGCCGGAGACCGACGAAGAGAAGGCCATGATGGAGGCCATGCAGAACGCGCCCAAACAACCAGATGCCAACATGCTGCTTGCTCAGGCCGAACTGCTCAAAGGCCAGGCCGCGCAGATGGATACAGAGCGCAAGGCTATCAACGATCAGCAGACCGCGCAGAACAATGCAGCCAAGACGCAGATCGATGCATTCCGCGCAGAGACAGACCGCGCCGCAGTACAGGTTGACGCCCAGAAGATCGGGGCAGAAATCAACTATAAGCAAGTGCAGACAGCCGGCCAGGTGATCGAGAACGCCACGAAGATTGGCAGCGCCTTGCGTGGGCGTGTTCAGCCTCGATTGCAGCAGCAGGGAATGTAGCTACACTCAAATCAGCCGGACGTCCGGCAACGCATAAGGCTGCACCGTGGCGCGGCTTGATGCCATTAGGCAGACCACCATGGAATTAGACCTGCTTCGGCGGGTCTTTTTATGTCTGTGATATTTGCGGAATCTATCGGTTGACTTGACGCGATAGGTTATAGTGGTACGCTATCAATCACTGAGGCGACACAGGTAAAACGCAATCCTACCAGCGGGTAATCACTGGGCCATCGTTACCAAGCGAGCAAAATATGGATCTGGATCAGTTACGAGCAGAAAACGCAGCACAAGAAGCTAGTCGAGCAGCACCTCCGCAAGATGCGCCCGATGAAGAGATTGTGAATGCGGCCGAAGGGCAAGAGGACGATACGCAAGATGCGGACCCTGATGAATCGACCGAAAGCACACAGGCAGACGCCGAAGACTGGATGAAAGGCGACGAGCCAGAGTCGCAAGGTGCTGAGAAGAAATTCACCGATAACGATGTTGCGGCGGCTAAGAAAAAGCTCCGCGCAAAGGTGTTGGAGAAGGACTCCGAGATTGACGAACTCCGCAAGCAGTTGGAGCAAATCAAGAACCAGCAGCATCAAGCACCGCAAGTTGGCGCCAAACCAACTCGTGAACAGTTCTACGAACAGGACGACCCCGACGCAGCTTACACAGACGCCGTGGCACGCTGGACGTACAACAACGAGGCTGCACAGCAGCAGGCACAACGGCAGAAGCTTGAGCGCGAACGTGCGGCTATTGAGCACGTGCAGGCCATTGAAGCGTCAGTCGATAAGCACTATGAGCGTGCAGCAAAGCTAACAGAGCAAAGCGGGATTAGCCCCGACTTGTATCGGTCAGCAGATGAGCGAGTTCGTACCGCCATTGATCAGGTATTTCCTGGCGAAGGCGAGGCGGTCACAAACATCCTGATTGATTTGGTCGGCGAAGGTTCGGAGCGAGTCATGTACCACCTGGGCGTTAACACTGCGCGCCGGGCGGAGTTGCAGGAAATCATGCGCAACGACCCCAAGGGCTTAAAGGCTGCGACCTATCTCGGCAAGCTTGCGGCTGAGCTGACAGCTCCAGCAAAACGCAAAAGTAATGCGCCGGCACCTGCTGCGCAGATTCAGGGCGATGCAACACCGAATGACAACGGCTCCAAGCTACTGCGCCAATACAAGGAAGCGCATGCGAAGGGCAACACTCAAGCGGCTTTCGACCTGAAATGGCAAGCGAAACAGGCCGGCATCAACACTAAAACTTGGTGAGGATTTAAACGATGGCAACATTAACCGCTGGCAAGATTGCCGAGGTCATGTTCGAGAAGGCTCTGGAAACCTATGAGCCTCAAGACATGCTCCTTCCGCTGACCAACTTCATGGAGCCGGATGGCGGCACCATGCAAAACTCCGGCAACACCATCTGGCGTCCAGTGCAGCAGCATCGTCCTGTTCTGTCCGGCTGGGATTTGACCGGTCAAGAGCAAGGCATTATCGAGGAGACCTACGCGGCCTACCTCGGCACTCCGAACAACGACCTTGTGAGTCTGCGCGCTGATGATCTGCGTGATACCAGCTTCTGGGAGAAGGCAGGTGCCGCCGCTGGCCGTCAACAAGCTACTCAGTTGAACAAGGATATCGCCACCGCCGTAGGTGTTCAGGGTGGTATGTTCTACCGCACCAACGCCGCCAGCGGTTATGACGTGATCGCTGAAGGCCAGGCGCTGATGAACGAGCGTCAAGGCGCGAAGACTGACCGCTATTTCCTGCTGAACGACCGCGACAACCTGAAATACGCCAAGGACTTGGCAGCCCGCCAAACCCTGCAAGGTCGCCCGGAAACCACATGGGCAAACGGCCAGATTGGCCAGAACGTCGCGGAGTTCGACGTGTACGCAGCTTCGTTCCTGCCTAACTTGGTAGGCGGTGCCGACCCGGCCACCACTGTGACCGCTAACCAGTCGTTTGCACCAACCGCAGGTACTGTAAGCGCCGTAAACAACACCGTTACCAACGTGGATTATCGCTATGCGACCATCCCGGTTACGGCGTCTGCTGCGTACAACATCGGCGACAAGGTGACTATTGCCAACGGCGGCACCACCATCAAAGCACTGGGCCTGGCTGACAAGTCGGACACTGGCGTCGCGATGACCTTCACCGTTACCGGCAAGCCGTCTGGAACCTCGCTCCAGATTTCTCCTAAGCCAATCGCCTTTGACGATCCGGCCCTGAGCGCTTTGGAAAAAGCCTACGCCAACGTTGACACCCGCATCCTCAACACTGCGATCGTCAACCGCGTGAACATCGACGCCAGCAAGAAGACTAACCTATTCTGGGACAAGGACGCTGTAGAAGTCCTGGGCGGCACCATCCCGGCTGAGCTGTTCAAGTCGTTTGATGGCATGAAGGTCGTGAACAAGACCATGAAAAACGGTCTGAAAATGTACATGATCTACGATGCGAACATGATCAACATGCAATTCCGTTATCGCCTGTTCACTTGGTACGGCATTACCGTTGCCGATCCAAGCCGTTGCGGCGTAGCGGTCAGCTTCTGATCGGTTGATGTATACTTAGGGGGCGTAACAGCCCCCTTTCTTTTATTTGGAGATTCCTATGTCGTGCGTTGTCTACCGCGAAGGGAAAGGCCATTTTGAACATGGCATCGAATGCGAAGCCGCCCGGGTTGATATTGATCAGCTTGAAGCGCATCTAAATTCCGGCTGGTCGGTTAATCCGCCTGGCTACGCTACAGAAGCAGTTGAGGAAGAACCATCCGACGATGTGCGCGCAGCCGCTAAAGCCGCCGGGATTGAAGGCTGGGACACTAAGCGCATCAAAACCCTCAAGGCCGCACTGGCTGAGCTGGAGTAGCACATGGTACAGCCTGCTTTCAAAGTCGATATCATTGGGCGGGCTTACTCGAAGCTGCGCATTTCCGGGCTAACCGTTGATCCGTCGCCAGAAGACCTAGAGCTAGCCCTGTGCGAGCTAGAAGCGATGATGGCTGAGTACGCCTCGCGCAACATGGAAGTGGGCTATCTGTTCACGGATGCCCCGGACCCTAACGACGATTTGGGTGTTCCTCTCCAGTTCTGGCCGGCGCTGTCCACGAATCTGGCTGTGCGCCTGATCCCTGACTTTAACAAGCAGGTTCCAGACACTCTGCTTGCTCAGGCGTCACAGTCACTGTCGAACATGGCTGGCCGCTGCGCTGCTGATAAGATCCGTGGTGTTCAATACCCGTCCCGCCAGCCTATCGGCTCAGGAAACCAGCTATTTGGCCGCTGGACGCGATTTTACAACTACTTCAACACGCTGCCGCCTAACGCGCCTGGCGTGCAAACGATCATGCAGGGCGAGACAAACGACTTCCGCGAATCGTTCGAAGCGTATTTGCATACCGGTGAATTTATCACCAGCTATGAAGTTGTCTGCGATACCGGTCTAGTCGTTGATTCGTCGGTTAATAATGACCCGATCATCGACTATCGATTGACTGCGCCTATCGATCAGAGCACAACGATATGGCAGCTCGTTAAAGTCAAAATCACAACGGACATCGGGCGTGTAGAAATCCGTATCATCAATTTCCAAGTCGCACCTCGCGTCATAGTAGGGAGTCAGCCATGAGCTTTAATCAGGAAAAGATTGATCGCGCAAGCATCCAGTCGCGCGGCATATTCAACACGTATGTTTATCGGACAGAAGACACCATCGCAGAGGTTGAGGCCGCTGGGTACTTCGCTGATTGCCGTTTTGCCAAGCTTGACGGGCCGGCCACCAATAGCAATGGATGGGATGGCGGGATAGTTGAGGCGTATTGCGATGATGGGTATGTCGTCGGCCAGATTGATGCCAGCACTGGGACGTTCACCGCATTGATGCCATCAAGCGTTCCGCGTGGAGTTCTCCAGCTGTCAATAACATACCCGACACCTGCAGCAAGCGTAGAAGTCACCGGAACTGGAGATACAGCATTGCAGCCGCCTGATGGCTATGTGTCTGTGCTGGAAGAATACGTTCCGGTCTTTGTCGCTGGAGAAACGATTGTTGACTCTGGAGACGGGCGCGCCCTGGTGACAAGGGACTCGCTTTTGTCTATCTCCGCATACCTTGATGTTTTCCACTCGAACAACAACGCAACAGTTGCCGCAGTTTTCAGGATAGAAAGGGGTGGAGATGTGATTCTTTCTGCGCGCGGCGTGCATGCCCGATTGCCAAATAACGGGAATCTAGGAAATATCTCTGGCGTCGGGGTTGTTTCGGCAATGGCTGGCGACTTGATAGGCATTGCATTGGCTAGCAGCGTTACCGGCACTGTAACAATTCAGACAAGCTCTATTGTCCTACAGGCTCTAACGTAACAGGAATTGCGCATGCAACAGCAAATCCCCATCGATCTGATCAAGGGCGACAAGACAAGCGTTCAGTCTGACTATCTGGACGCTTTGCCTGAAAACATGTATGCCGTCGCGCGGCCAATGTTCGGCGCTGCTGGGTACATGCTCCAGCACCCTGGCCTAACAGAGTACGGCACGGGCGTTGGTCCGGATCGCGGCGGCGTGTGGAATGAAAGGCTACAAGGCCACTATCGGGTTTCCTATTCGCAATTCATCATTGTGAACGCAGATGGGTCAAACGATAGGTTTGGGAATATCCCCGGCCTGGCGCAGGTTTCTATGCCGTATTCGTTCAACACCCAAGCTGTCATTGGTGGGGGCGGTTTCTACCTATACGACCCGGTTAATGGGTTTCGTCAGGTTCTAGACCCTGACGTATTGACCCCGATAGATGGCTGCTGGATTGACGGCTACTACTTCCTAACAGATGGCGAATATCTTTATCACACAGAGATTTCAGACGAATCGTCCATTGCTCCGCTGGCGTTTGCTACTGCTGAAATGTCGCCAGACCCAACGCTTGGCGTAGGCAAGACAGCCGACAACAAGGTGATTGTCTTTAACCGGTATACGACCGAGTTTTTCGCCAACGTGGCGTCGTCTAGCTTCGCGTTTAGCCGTATTGCTGGGCGCGCGATCAATGCTGGCGCTGTGGCTACGCATGCCAAGTGCTCGCTAAATGACAACTGGTATTTTGTCGGCGGTCGCAAAGAGGCGGCGCTAGGCGTGCACATGGTCGGTGTAGGCACATCGCGCCAAGTGTCAACGAAGTCGGTTGATCGCATTCTTGCTCAGTACAAAGAGCAAGACCTGACAGATATTTCAATGGAGGCAAGAGTAGAAGACGGTTCGTCTTTCTTTTACGTTCACCTTCCAAATGAAACACTGATGTTTAACGAGACGATTGCGGCCACTAGCGGCATAGATCAAGCGTGGACAATCGTTAAGCGTGGCACGGCTGGACTGCCGTGGCGCGGGATCAATGGAGTCTTTGAGCCTCGCCTCGGCAAGTGGGTGTATGGCGACAAGGCCGACCTACGACTGGGCATCCTTGACCCGCTTGTTACAACCCAATATGGCGAGATGGCTGAATGGGTTCTTTACACGCCCTACATGTATCTTGAAGACATGAGCATTGATAGCCTGAACATTGAGACGGTGCCTGGCGAATCGCCATACGACGACGCCACGGTATTCCTGTCGCTGACCTATGACGGGCGCACCTACGGAAAGGAATGGACTGAGCTGTATGGTCGGCCCGGTGATCGAAGTATTAGATTCATCATTAATCGGCTTGGTTATGTGAGAAACTGGGTTGGCTTCAAGCTGCGCGGCGTATCGCTGGCGCGCATGGCTTTTGCAAGGGGGTATTTGGAAATTGGCTAACGACAATCAAAGCCTATTCCTGTCGGCTCAAGAAGTTATGAGCATGACCGGATGGACTGAGGCGATGGTGAATGATTATATCTCCCGCACGTCTGATTACATGATTACAGGAAGCGGAAGCCCGGAGGGTGTGCAGGCCGCAAACCAATCGCGCCTGTACCTTGATCTAGACACAAATGATCTATATGTAAACCCTGTTATTGGCGCTCGCGCTGGCTGGGTGGCAGTCTGATGTTTCGCCAGGCTTACTTGTGTGAAGACATGCACGGCCTGTATTGGACGCCTGACTATAAGGTGATCCGTTGGAGCGAGGGCCGTGTGTATATTTCCTACACACGTCAAGGCGACGCGCTGTGCTGCCACTTTTCAAGCGATAGGGAATCGCTATCAAAACTGCGTGACGTGATGCATGAATTCTTTCTTTTTGCTCGCGAAACGATGCCTTGGTGTATCATGACCATAGGTTGCATAAAGCGTGACAGTGTGGTGCGGCTATTCAAATCATGCGGGTTTTGGCATGTGATAGACCGCAATGACGTACAAATATATGCGAGGTACTTGTAATGGGTGGTGGAGGCGGTGGCGACAGCTCGGAAGATGCAGCCAAAGTTCAGGCTGCCTCCCAGAAAGAGGCGCTCCAGTATCTACAAGAGACTGAGCGGCTTCCCCAGGCATACAGGGAAGGCTCTTTGCAGCGCCTTGGGAGTGATTACGGGTTCACCCTGGACGCGAACGGAAATCCGGTATCGGATGGCTCGACCATATCCGAGCGCGCCATGCAAAGCCCGTTCTATCAGGACGCTGTAAAGGTTGGCGAAGAGGCTGTATTGCGTAACGCTTCGGCAACTGGCGGCCTTCGGTCTGGCAACGCAAACGAAGCGCTTGCGCAGGTAAACCAGAATGCTTTCCTGTCGTCATACCAGAACCAGCTATCAGGCTTACAGGGCTTTGCCAACCTGCCGTCAAACGCAAACAACATCGCATCCCAGCAGTCAGGCATTGGCCAAACCCAAGCGGCTGGCATCATCGGCGGTGCTAACTCAGCAGCAGCTCAGCAGCAGACCAACATGAACAATGCTGGCACTGCTGCAAGCATTGGTCTGCAAGCCTGGGATACGTTTTCTGATGAGCGCTTAAAGGACGACCTTCAGTACTTGGGCGAAGTGAACGGCCATCGAACCTATTCGTGGGTATGGAACAAGAATGCAGCCGCCATTGGTTTGCACGGAATGTCTAGCGGCGTTATTGCGCAAGAAGTCGAGCAGATCAACCCAGGCGCTGTCGGTGAGTGCAACGGCTACAAAACCGTGAACTATGAAGCAATCGGGGTGCCTCGCCATGGCCTTCACGTATAATCCAACGCCGCAGCAGCGGCCAATGAATGTCTATGAGCAGGCGGAGCAGTACAAGGTTTCGCAGCAGCCCCAGCAACAGCAGCCACGCATCAATCCCATGCAGGCGTTTCGAGCGTATGACAAGCTGTCAGGGCTGTGGGGTAGTGGTGGCGCGGCTGGAGCGGCAAACCCGGCATTGCTAAGTACTGCCGGCGGTTCCGCTGCTGGTCTTGGCGGATCAGGGCTGATTGGATCAGCTGGCGGGGCTTCATCTGCTGCCGCAACTCAGGGCGCAGGCTATGGCCTTGGCGGCTCTCTAGTTGGCGGTACTGGAACTGTCGGCGGATCTACTTACGCTGCCGGCGCTGGTACTGCTGCCGCAAGCGGTGGGGCTGGCGCGGCTGCCGGGGGCGGCGCAGCTGCTGGAGGCAGCGCAGGAACGGCGGCATCGACCGGCCCTTGGGGCTGGCTAGCCGCAGCAATCATGCTCAACGAAAACCAGCAGGTTGCTAGCGGAAATCGGTCGACTGGTGATAAGTATTGGACAGACCTTGCAACCGGAAACAAGATCGTAGAGCGCGACGCCGATACTATTGGCGAGTGGATCGACCCCGGCAACGATATCGGCCTAAAGGGTGATTACCAGCTTGCAGGCGACATCACGTCAGGCGACTTTAGCAACGCATTCAAGGGACTCGAAGATACCTTCGGCGTCAAGACCATTAAAAAACTGTTCTGAGGTGCCATGAATGGCCAGCCCTGCCGATTTCTATGTACAGCCAGGCAATGACCTGTCGCAGAGCCTTTCTGGCCTTAGCGGCACGCTTGGCCAAATGCGCGAGGAAAAAGCTAGGCAAGCTGAGCGTCAACGCCTGATCGATGCTGAGGCTGAAAAGGAAAAGCGCATTCAAGAACGCTTCACTGCCGCTAAGGCTGCTGCTCAATCCGCGTTGCAAAGTGGCGACCCTGACAAAATGGCCGAGGTAACGCTTGAGTTCCCCGAGATTGGCCAGGGTCTTTCTCGGGCGTTCGGCATTGTTGACGCGGAGAAGAAGGCTAAGGCTTCCAGTTTCGCGCGAGAGCTTGTGACTAACCCGCAGCAGGCCGATCAGATTTACCAATCCCGTATCGAGGACATCAAAGCGCGTAACGGCGACCCGGCCGACACCATCCGCTCCTACCAGGCGTTCAAGCAGAACCCGCAAGGCGAGCTGAAAAACCTGCAATTCATGTGGGCGGCGATGGACAAGGATAGCTATGGCGCCTTTAGCGCTGAGCGCAAAGCCGATCAACAAGCGCAGCTAGCCATGCAGAAAGAGGCCGCAGCAGAGCGCCGGTTCCAACAGTCTGAGGCGGCAAAGAACAACCGCGCTGCAATGCGTGGCGGCGAGGCCGGTCAAGCGCCTTCCGCCGTTCGAGAGTTCCAGTATTACCAGCAGCTCAAACAGGAAAACCCAGAGGAAGCCGAGGCATACGGTCGCGCCAAGGGGTACATCAGTAAACAGGGGGAGGAGCTGTCTTCTCACCTGCAAAAACGCCTATCCGTGGCCACTGATGACGCCATTAAGTCCGATGCCGAGGTCGGGCGATTTGCCGCGCTGGCTGATGAAGTAGATCGCTCAGATCTTAGCGGTGGTGTTTTTGGCGGTTCGTGGAGCGAAACGCTCAAAGACGCAACCGGAAGCCAGGACGCTGTTACCGATTTGCGCCGCCAATTTATGGGCATCAGGGCGTCCAAGGTAGTGGACAACCTGCCGCCAGGCGCGGCATCTGATCCGGATGTTAAATTGGCTCTGTCTGGGTTTCCGTCAGAGAACGCAAACAAGCAGCAGATCAGTGGCTTCTTGCGCGGCCTTGCAAAAATCGAGAAGGTTAATGCTGAGTTCAATAACTACAAGGCTGAGTACCTTTCAGAAAACGGCACCGAGCGCGGCATGCTGAAATCGTGGAAAGAACGCGGCGCGCAACCTGAGCAATCGCCGGGCGCAGCGGCTAGCCAGAGTTCCGGTGTTCCGACTGACATCCAAGACCTTCTGAACAAATACTGAGGCACACATGGTAGACCAAGCGCGCCTTTACGAAGCACTCCGAAAAGCTGACGCCGCTGGCGATACAGCTGCCGCGTCACGTCTTGCGCAATACATACGTGAAAGCCAGTCAAGCGCCACGCAAGAGCCGCCAGCAGACCCTCGCCAAGCCCTTGCCAGGCAAGCCATGCAGCAAGCCGAGCAGGGCGTAGAGCCGGGGCCGGAAGAGATTGCGCAGGCCAGTCAGCGCGAAACGGCCTTACGTCAGCAAGTTAGAGATCGGCGCGGCGGCCTACAGAAGCTCACTGACCTGTTCACTGGAAGCGACCGGCAAACCCCGGAGGCCATGGCTCTGCCAGAGCTTGACGGCCTGCTGCAAGATCAAGGGGTAGGCGAAGCGCTTACAACGGCCGGCC